>Ga0209100_1000754_pt1 | contig 25275 bp, 25 predicted proteins | sample lystaG_FD_185480 | JGI IMG/M metagenome (GOLD analysis project Ga0209100, IMG submission 185480) | Glacier valley bacterial and archeal communities from Borup Fiord, Nunavut, Canada, to study Microbial Dark Matter (Phase II) -... | ecosystem: Environmental > Aquatic > Freshwater > Ice > Glacier ...
ATCTCGGGTGCGTCGACTCGGCACGATTGCGATGTCATCGAAGGCATACACCCGGCGAGCGCGCTTGGCACGGCCGATTTCTACGTCACTCACAGACCCAACCCTACCCGCGCTGCGTATCGGGGGGGCAGCCCCTCGCGGTGGCAGCCGCGCGGTGGCCGCGCGGTGGCCGCGCGTCCTCGCGGAGGGGGACTCGCGGTAGATGGCCTCGCGGCGGGAGATACGCACGCTCGCGGCGACCCTGCGTCCTCGCGGAGCGAGTCACACCTCCCGCCCTGAGGACGTAACCCCGCCGCGAGGTATGGCGGCGTCAAGCAGCATGCGTTCCAGCCGTGCCGGGGCCTCCACGTGCTCGGTGAGAATGCGAGTGATACCCACTTCCATCGCTCGCAACCTGTCCTCCCGTTTTTTCTCCCGCCAGACGACTTCGCCCGGGTTCCCGAGGGTGTATTCGGCGCGGGTGTATTTGGCTTTGCCATCGAATTCGGCGACCTTCCGCACCGAGCGCCAGAAGAAGTCCGGCTCCATTTCTCCCCGGGCGTCAAAGAACTCGACCTGCAACTCGGGAGCATCGAACCCGAGGAGGTGGATGACCGCTCGAGCCTTCGATTCACCAAACGAATCGGAGAGATGCGTTGAAAATGCCACACAGCGCTGAAGGTGACGGTTTCCGAAACGTGGATTGAGGCGGTGCAGCTCATCGACCAGCACCGTTTTATGCAGGGCACCCGGCCGCTTTCTCCATAGGACCCAGTCCAGAGAGCCGATCGCCTTCGCGAAGCTGTGAGTACGTGCCACATCGAGTGCGGTTCGCTCGATCGACGTCACCGAGAGGCCATCCACGACCTCAGTGGATGCTGTCCGAAAGCCGGCAGCGGTCTTCCTCACGCCCGGTTCGGATCTGCCACCCCCTCGCCACTCGTCGAGAATCGTGATGTCGAGGGGCCAGTCCTCGTCGATTGGCATTCCCCAGACGGCCGCGGCGGAAACGCCAGCGAGCGCCGTCGGCCGTGCCGTCACAGCGAGGGCAGCCCGCGCTCGGAGCACGTGCCGCTCGCGCGAGTCGGCACAGTCCCAGACGCCTCGAGTGACGAATGCGCCGCGTCGAAGCCGAACCAGGATGCCTCGCTCGGCGTCACGCCGAAGCCCGCGCGAATCACCGATGGCATCCCGCACCCGGTTGAAGAGGATGAGGCCGTTGTGGCTGAGAGCGTCGTAGTCCATGCGCAGAATCTGCCAGCACTCGGTGGGCCGTGCGGCTCGAATCTGTCGTTCTGGGAGTCCTCTTGATCATCCGCGGCCTGTCTAGGAGGGGATAGACCCTCGCGGACGGCGTTACAACTCCCTCCGGGAAGTCCACCAACCGCCGCGAGGGAGCGTATCCCCCGCCACCGGTAAACCCGACCCTCCGCAAACCCGCAAACCCGGTAACCGGCAAAACTGGAAACCTGGAAACCCGACCCTCCGCAAGCCGGCAAGCCGGCAAACCCGGTAACCCGCCGTCAGCGCCACCCCGCACCCTCGGGGCTAGCGCGAGTAGTTCGGCGCTTCGACCGTCATCTGGATGTCGTGGGGGTGCGATTCCTTGAGCCCGGCGGCGGTGATGCGCACGAACTTGCCCTTGGCCTTGAGCTCCGGGATGGTTCGGGCGCCGGTGTAGAACATCGACTGCCGAAGCCCCCCGAGAAGTTGGTACGCCACTGCGGAGAGCGGCCCGCGGTAGGGCACCTGGCCCTCGATGCCCTCGGGAATGAGCTTGTCGTCGGAAGGAACGTCGGCCTGGAAGTAGCGGTCTTTGGAATAGGAGGTCTTCTCCCCTCGGCTCTGAAGCGCGCCGAGCGACCCCATGCCGCGGTACTTCTTGAACTGCTTGCCGTTGACGAAGACCAGGTCGCCGGGGCTTTCGTCGCAGCCGGCGAGCAGCGATCCGAGCATCACGGTATCGGCTCCGGCGACGAGCGCCTTCGCGATGTCACCCGAATACTGAAGGCCACCATCCGCGATCACCGGGATGCCGGTCTCGCGAGCCGCGAGAGACGCCTCGTACACGGCGGTCACCTGGGGAACCCCGACCCCAGCCACCACGCGGGTGGTGCAGATCGAACCGGGACCGACGCCCACCTTGATGGCGTCCGCGCCGGCATCCACCAGCGCCTGCGCGCCACCGCGGGTCGCCACATTACCGCCGATGATGTCCACGTGGCGGGCGACCGGGTCGCTCTTCAGCCGGCGGATGATGTCGATCACTCCCGCGCTGTCGCCATTGGCGGTGTCGACCACGAGGGCGTCCACTCCGGCATCGATGAGCAGCATGGCCCGCTGCCAGGCGTCACCGAAGAAACCGATCGCCGCACCGACACGCAGTCGGCCGTTCTCGTCTTTCGTGGCTTGGGGGTACTTCTCCGACTTGTCGAAGTCCTTCACGGTGATGAGTCCGCGCAGGCGGCCGGATGCATCGATGAGCGGCAGCTTCTCGATCTTGTGCTGCGCGAAGATGGCGATCGCGTCGTCCGGGTCGATCCCGTCCGGCGCGGTGATGAGGGGGGTGCGGGTCATCACGTCGCGCACGAGGGTCGTCGCCTTCTCGAAGGGCGAGACGAATCGCATATCGCGGTTGGTGATGATACCCACCAGGGTTCCGTCGCCTTCGACTACGGGGAGTCCAGAGATGCGGAACTGGCCGCAGAGCGCATCCACCTCGGCGACTGTCGCATCCGGCGTTGTCGTGACGGGATTCGTTATCATGCCCGACTCGCTGCGTTTCACCCGATCGACCTGTTCGGCCTGGTCGGCGAGCGAAAGGTTGCGGTGCAGCACGCCGAACCCCCCCTGGCGGGCGATCGCGATGGCCATGCGCGATTCGGTGACGGTGTCCATGGCCGAAGAGAGGAGAGGAGCGGCGACGGTGATGCGGCGACTGAGGCGAGTAGTGGTGTCTGCTTCACTCGGGATGACGTCGGTGTGGCCCGGGAGCAGCATGACGTCGTCGTAGGTGAGGCCGACGAAACCGAAGGGATCCGGCTGATCCATGAAGTCCTCATTTTTCGCACGAGTTGGTGGTGAAAATACCCGGGCTACGACGATGAATTCCGGTATCCAATGTTAACCGGTTAGACCTCCGGCTATTCCACCACCATAATTAGGCCACCAGAGATTGTGCCCCTGACGAAACACGGGGGACACATTCCGCAAGTAACGTCAACGACGACGTACGCCAGAAAGGCCCGGGAACCCCCTAGTCCCGGCTGGCGCGCGTCTTGGAGGTTTCGTGACACTCGTACGAAGTGCCCGCCCACAGCGAACGCGCTGGCTCATCGGCATCGCTGCTCTGCTGCTCGCGGTATTCGCGATCTCGATCAGCCCGGCGATCATGACTGCGGCACACGCGGCCACGACTCCCCCGGTGGATCCGGCAACGGCGAAGCAGTCGATGCAGGTCTGGATCCGACTCGACTCCGACAAATCGGGCGTGCCCAACGTCAGCGTGAAGATCACCGGGAAGAACGGGTTCGACCAGCGCATCGTGACAGGCCCCGACGGCAAAGTACTCATCGGCTTCGGCAAAGCGGGCACCTACACCGTGACGATCGACGAGAAGTCACTCCCCGCCGGAGCAGGGTTCCCCAACCAGAATCCCCGCAAAGTCGATGTTTTCGCGCAGAACACCGAGGTGCCGGCCAACTTCCTCGTCTCGCCATCGAACACCGCGATCGGCGCATCGACGAAGCCCGGACCGAGCGACGGCATCTCCAACGAGACGAGCGCCCAGTTTTGGGGCATTTTCTGGTCGAAGATCGTCACCGGCCTCATCTTCGGACTGCTGCTCGCACTGGCCGCAATCGGCCTTTCGCTCATCTACGGCACGACAGGCCTCAACAACTTCGCCCACGGCGAGCTCGTGACATTCGGTGCGCTGATGGCCTACACCTTCAGCGGCATCCTGCACTGGCCGGCCTGGATAGCCATCACACTGGCGGTCGCGCTCGGCGGTGTCTTCGGGTACGTACAGAATGCGACGCTCTGGCGCCCGCTGCGCGCACGCAACCTCGGCCTCATCCCGCTCATGATCGTGACGATCGGCCTGTCTCTCGCCCTCCGCTACATCTTCGTGTTCTTCTGGGGAGCCGACCGGCTCTCGCTGCCCAACTCCACTAAGCCGTTCCTGGTGGTCGGATCGATCAGCCTCAAGTTCACGGATGTCGCGGGCGCGGTCGTCGCGATCGTGCTGCTGCTCGCCGTGGCCTACGTGCTGCTCCGCACGAAGATCGGCAAGGCCACCCGGGCCGTCGCCGACAACCGATCACTCGCGGCGGCATCCGGAATCGACGTCGAGGGAGTCATCCGCACCGTCTGGATCGGCGGAGCGGCACTCGCGGCTCTCTCCGGTGTCTTCGTCGGGTACTACCAGTCCCTGCGCTGGGACACGGGAGCCTCGATCCTGCTGCTGATCTTCGCGGCCGTCACCCTCGGTGGCCTCGGCACAGCTTTCGGCGCCCTCATCGGCTCGATCGTGATCGGTGTCTTCATCAACGTGTCGACAATCTGGATTCCGGAGAACCTGAAGTACGTGGCCGCGCTGGTGGTCATGATCCTCATCCTTCTCTTCCGCCCTCAGGGCATCCTCGGTCGACGAGACCGCATCGGTTAAGGGAGCGACACACACCATGGACTACAATTTCATTCCCCTGTCGTTCGGCGAACTGTTCTCGCCGACCACGGCGGCGTACGCGCTCGCGACCGTCGGACTGGCCGTGCACTTCGGGTTCACCGGACTGCTCAACTTCGGCCAGGCCGGATTCATGGCCATCGGCGGCTACGCCTTCGCGATCACCTCGGTCAAGTGGCACTGGCCGCTCTACGGCTCGGTGCTCGCCACGATCGTGGCCGCAACGATCTTCGCGCTCATCCTGGGAATCCCCACGCTGAGACTCAGGGCGGACTATCTGAGCATCGTGACGATCGCCGCCGCGGAGATCATCCGACTATCGGTGAAAACACCGGAGTTCTCGAGCGTGACCGGTGGTTCGGAGGGCATCAACGGTGCCGCCGCCACCTTCAACGCGACCAACCCTCTGCCGGTGGGGCGGTTCGGGTTCGGCGTGCTCACCTACTCCGCCGACCAGTGGTGGGTGCGAATAGTCAGCTGGGGTCTCGTCGCCATCGCGCTCCTTCTGGTGTTCCTGCTCATCCGCAGCCCCTGGGGTCGCGTGATCCGCGGCATTCGAGAGGACGAGGACGCCGTGCGCAGCCTCGGCAAGAACGTCTATTCCTACAAGATGCAGGCCCTGGTTCTCGGCGGCGTCTTCGGTGGGCTCGCCGGCGCACTGTTCATCCTGCCGCGGTCGCTACAGCCCGACAACTACGGCACGCAGCTCACGTTCTTCCTCTACACCATCCTCTTGCTCGGTGGGGCGGCAACGGTATTCGGGCCGGTCATCGGGTCGATCATCTTCTGGGTGACGCTGTCACTCTCGGATGGCTTGCTCAGCCTCGGGGTGAATGCTCATGTCATCCCGATCGCTTCGATCCAGCAGGGACCGATCCGCTTCGTCATCGTCGGTGTCGCGCTCATGCTCCTGGTGATCTTCCGACCACAGGGAATTTTCGGCAAGAAGAAGGATGCCCAGTTCAGTGTCTAATCGAACTCCCCCCGCAGAACTCGTTGCCGGCCCCGCGGTGCCCGGCGTAGCCAAGATCGACCCGATCCTCATCGCTGACAAGGTCAGCCGGCACTTCGGTGGGCTGATGGCCGTGGAAGTTGACCACCTCGAGATCCCGCGCGGGGCCATTACCGCCCTCATCGGACCGAACGGGGCGGGCAAGACCACCTTCTTCAACCTGCTCACCGGATTCGACAAGCCCAACACCGGCACCTGGAACTTCGGCGGCAAGAATCTCGCCCGAATGCCGGCGTTCAAGGTCTCCCGGCTCGGAATGGTGCGCACCTTCCAGCTCACCAAGGCGCTCGGCAGGCTCACGGTACTCGAGAACATGCTTCTCGGTGCGAAGGAGCAGGGCGGGGAGAACCTCTTCGTCGCGCTGATCCGTCCGTTCTGGCGCAAGCGTGAGGATGCGATCACCGAGCGCGCGATGTCGCTGCTGGCGAAATTCAAGCTCGACACCAAATCCGAGGACTATGCCGCCAGCCTGTCCGGTGGGCAGCGCAAGCTGCTCGAGATGGCCCGCGCGCTGATGAGCGAGCCCGAGATGGTGATGCTCGACGAGCCGATGGCCGGAGTCAACCCGGCGCTGACGCAGTCGCTGCTCCACCACATCCAGGACCTGAAGGCCGAGGGGATGACAGTGCTCTTCGTTGAGCATGACATGCACATGGTGAACGAGATCGCAGACTGGGTGGTCGTGATGGCCGAGGGTCGCATCGTCGCAGAGGGTCCCCCCGGAGTCGTGATGAACGACCCGGCCGTAATCGACGCCTATCTCGGCGCGCACCACGACACCGACCTCGGAACTCTCACCGGCCAGATGCAAATCGTGGGGGAGATGGACTCCGAATTCGTCAAGGACGAGCTCGATCCCAGCCACGCCCATCCGAGTGGGCCCGCGACCGATCCGAAGGTGGACGACAGATGAGCGAGATAGTACTCGAGACCACGGATCTTGTGGCCGGCTACCTGCCGGGCGTCAACATCCTCAACGGCTGCAACGTCCATGTCGGCAAGGGTGAACTCGTCGGCATCATCGGCCCGAACGGAGCGGGCAAGTCGACCCTGCTGAAGGCGATCTTCGGCCAGGTGAACATCCGCAGCGGCAGCGTCGTGCTCAAGGGCGACAACATCACCGGACTCAAGGCAGACAAGCTCGTCTCCAAGGGCGTCGGGATGGTGCCCCAGAACAATAACGTGTTCCCCAGCCTGACGATCGAAGAGAACCTGCAGATGGGCATCTACCAGGAGCCCAAGATGTATAAGCCGAGGCTCGACTTCGTCACGAGTCTCTTCCCTGAACTCGGAAAGCGCCTCAAGCAGCGCGCCGGGTCGCTATCGGGCGGAGAGCGCCAGATGGTGGCGATGTCCCGCGCTCTCATGATGGAGCCGAGTGTGCTGCTGCTGGACGAGCCGAGTGCCGGCCTCTCCCCGGTGCGCCAGGACGAGACCTTCATCAACGTTGCCGCGATCAACCGCGCCGGCGTCTCGATCATGATCGTGGAGCAGAATGCGCGTCGCGCCCTACAAATCTGTGACCGCGGTTACGTGCTCGACCAGGGGACGGATGCCTACACCGGCACCGGTCGGGATCTGATGAAGGACCCGAAGGTCATCGAGCTCTACCTCGGAACCCTGGCCGCTGACCAGGAGAGGTCGAAGGCCGCCGGCTAAGCCACTTTGAGGAGCGCGGGCAGCCCGATCCTTGGATTCGCTGTCACCGCAGCCCTGATGGGCGGTGGTGGCGCACGTGGAGCGGCGATGTTGCGTTGAATCGCCGGCTCCTTCGGTATCACCTCGAGGCGTACACCGCACGAAATGCAGGATGGATGCGCCGGAGTCGCCCCGTTCGCATCCATCCGCCTCATTGGCACGAGTCGTTCCTGCATTTCGTACGCGCGGGATCGGTCTGCCGCGGGATCGGTCTGCCGCGGGATCGCGCGTGCGGAGTGTCGGCCGGGCCCGACGGGCGGCCTGGGGTGGGCCGGATGCTGCATCCGGCGCACGCACAGCAGAGGGGCCCGGCCTTTCGGCCGGACCCCTGTGTAGCTAGCTGGGCTTGTGGCAGTTACAGCTTGCCGTAGACCTGCTGCTCGAACGAGTCGGCGTTACCCGTCGCGTACTTGTAGATCGAGACGTACGCCTCGGTCGGGTCGCCGTTCTTGTCGAAGGTGATCGGACCGGAGAGGCCGTCGTAGTTGATGTCCTTCTTGTCGGCGATCAGCTTGGCGCAGTCGGCGTAGGACGTGCACTTGGTGCCCTTTTCGGAGACCGACTGCAGGTTCGCCTTGATGGTCGCACCGTCAGTTGCGCCGCCCTGGAGGGCGGCGAGAGCAGCAAGGACAACCGCGTCGTAGGACTCGGCCGCGTAGCTGAAGACATTGAGCTCGGAGCCACCCTGCTTCTTGACGAGTGCCTGGAGGTCAGCCTGGAACTTCTTTGTGGCCTCGACGCCCGGGTTGGTGAACTGCGCGCCGGCAATGTCGACGTTGGTGTCCTTCTTGCTGATGACCCCGTAGTTGCCGTCTGTGCCGTAGAACTTCTTGAAGTCGAAGCCCTTCGCCGCAAGCTGCTCCGCGATCGTCTTGATCTCGTCGAACGAGATCACGACGAGAGCGTCCGGCTTGGTCGCGAGAAGCGAAGTGATCGCACTGTTGAAGTCGGTGGACGCCGGCTCGAAGATCTCTTCACCGGCGATGGTTGCGCCACCGGCGGTCAGAGCCTTCTTGACGTTCGACTCGAGGCCGGTTCCATACGCGTCGTTCATGTACAGGATGGCGACCTTGGTCGCGCCGTCCTTCAGGATCTTGTTTCCGAGGATTCTGCCCTGGAGAACATCGGACGGCGCGGTGCGCCAGTAGAAGCCGTTATCCGCATAGTTGGTGAAGTCCGGCGAAGTGTTCGCACCGGAGATCTGCACGACACCGGCCTGGGTGACCTGGTCGATGAAAGTCTTCGAAACGCCTGACGATGCGGCACCGATTATGACGGAGACGCCATCAGCGAGCAGCGCGGTCGCGGACTGCGTCGCGATGTCTGTGCTGGTGTCGCCCGAGTCCTTGTGCTTGACGGAGATCTTGAGCCCGGCATTGGCGGCGTTGATGTCCTTCACAGCGAGGTCGACGCCCGCGATCTCGGGCGGGCCGAGGACCGCGAGGGTTCCGGTCTGCGGAAGAATGCTGCCAATTTTGAGGCTCAGGTCCTTGCCGCCAGAGGTGGTGCTACCGGTCGATGCGCAGGCGCTGAGAAGGAGCGCGCTGACACCGATGATCGCAATACCGCTGATGGTGGACTTGAGAGCCCGTGAGCGGGAGGCCTTGGCCTTCGCGAAAACGCTCATGATGCTCCTTGCGTTGAGTTGTGTTGAGGACGTGACAATACGGGGTACTGCACTTCTATCGAAGCTATTGCCATGACGGTCTCGAAACAATACGTGCGTGTTACAGCCACGTAACACGGCCTAATCGTTACTTTCCGTTACGTTGAGATCGTTCTCCGGTCGAAAAGCTCCGTTTTCGCGCTGTCTGCCGCTATCTGCAGCCGATACGACTTCAGCCGGCGATGATGTCGCCCACCCGCGCGAAGCGTCCGGCGGCGTCATAGCGGTAGAGGCCGAAGTGGGCGGGACTCGTATCGCCGTTGGTATCGAAAGTAGTGGCGCCGGAGATTCCGTCGTAGTCGATGTCGGAGGAGGTCGCCAGGACGTCGAGACACTCGCGGTACGTGGTGCACTCGATTCCCCCGGCCGATACCTCTCTCAGGTGCCCGGCGATTGCGGCACCGTGCGCATCCTTCGCGACGGTGGCGGCCAGGGCGGCCAGAATCGTGGCGTCGTAAGCCTCCTCCGCGAACAGCAGGTCGGTGACCGCCGGGGCGACGGCCGCGACCCGCGCGATGAAGGCCGCCGTCGGCTGGGCCCCCTCCAGCAGTCCGTTCACGTTCGTCAGCGTACCGACGGGGAGCGCCTGCGAGTAGTCCGCGGTGTTCTGGCCGGTAAGCCACAGCTTCGCTCCGCCGAAGCCGGCCGCGGTGAGCTGGGTGATCATCCCCGTGTTCTGCTCCATCGCGCTGAACGGGCTCACGAACACGACGTCGTCCGGTTTCACGGCCTTCACCGCTGCGATGACCGGTGCCAGGTCCTTCGTGGTCGAATCGATCTTCTGCACACCTACCAGTGCCCCGGATGCCGCGAGCCCCACGCGCATCGTACCGAGCACTGCCCGGCCCATGTCGTCATCGAAATAGATGATCGCGATGCGAGCCGTGCCGCCGATGGTCTTCGCGAGGGCGTTCCCCTCGAGGGCCGCGGATCCGATCGTGCGGAAGAAATACCCGCCGGATGCCGCCGAGCTCAGCCGCACCGAGGTGGCGGCGGGCGAGATCATCGGCAGCTTTGCCGCCACAAGCTTCGAGATGACCCGCTCGGCGAGGACCGACGATGACGGCCCGACCAGCACATCCGCCCGCGCCGTAACGAGGTCGGCGATTGACGTCTCGATCGTGGCGGTCGCTACATCGCCCGAATCCCGGGCGAGCACCTCGACAGGCTTGCCGAGCACACCGCCGGCATCGTTGATCTCCTTCACGGCGACTGCCACTCCGGCGGCCTGCCCGCCCCCGAGGTAGGACTGAGTGCCGCTGATCGGAAAGAGGGTGCCGATGCGCAGCACGCCGTCACCGAAGGGCGCCACCGTCGACGTCGGGGATGGTGCGGGTGGCACGGGCATCGGTGAGGCGACAGAACATGACACGAGAGCAAGACTGAACACGACTCCCGAGACGACGGCCGGAAGCGTTCGGAAGCGCGACATGAAGGTCCTTCGGGTCAAACGGGTATTTTCGAACCCTACAGTTCTGTCACCGGGCCGGGGGCGAGGCGCGACGGGCGCGAGGCGCGGAAAGGAAGACGTCAACGGTGAGGATCGTGAGAGCCACCCAGACGAGGCCGAAGCCTATCCAGCGGGCGGGCGGCATGTTCTCCCCGAGCACGAACGCTCCCAGCACGAACTGGAGCACCGGCGCAAGGTATTGGGTGAGGCCGAGATAGACGAGGGGGAGCCGCCTCGCGGCGGCAGCGAAGAGCAGCAGTGGCACGGCGGTCACGATGCCCGCGCTGATCAGCAGAAGCGTGTGGGCCAGGCTCACGGTGCCGAAGGTGAGTCCGGCGCCCGTGCCGACGACGGCCAGCTGTACGATCGCGACCGGCGCGAGCCAGGCCGTCTCGAGCGTGAGGCCGCTCACGGCATCCACGGCCTGCCCGACGCGCTTCTTGATGAGCCCGTAGAACCCGAACGAGAAGGCGAGCACAAGGGAGATCCAGGGCAGCGCTCCGTAGTTGAAGGCAAGCACCACCACCGCCACAAGGCTCGTGCCCACGGCGATCCACTGGGCAATTCGCAACCGCTCCCGCAGGAAGATCACACCGAGCAAAACGGTGACGATGGGGTTGATGAAGTAGCCGAGTGAGGCCTCGATCACCTTGCCGTCGAGCGTCGCAAAGACGTAGACCTGCCAGTTGAGGAAGATGAAGACCGCAGCGAGCCCCATGGTGAAGACGATTCGCGGCTGACGCAGGATCGCGACCAGCGCGGGCCACCTGCGCGTGACAGTGATGATGATCGCGCAGAACGCCAGCGAGAAGAGGATGCGCAGACCGACGATCTCAAACGCGCCAGACGGCTGGAGCAACAGAAAGTAGAGCGGCAGGATGCCCCAGAGCGCGTAGGCCGCGACGGCCATCACGACACCCGATCGTTCCATGGACTGTTCGGGGGTTCGGGAGCTGGACATCATGGGGATGTTACGGCACAAAAGAGGAGGGGCCCATTCCGACCTAGCCAGAACGGGCCCCTCCTGCAGAAGTGGTCTTAGTGCGTGACGACCGCGAGCACGTCGCGAGCAGACAGTACGAGCAGGTCTTCCCCACCGTACTTGACCTCGGTTCCACCGTACTTGGAGTAGATGACCCTGTCGCCGACGGCGATGTCGAGGGGGATGCGGTTGCCGTTGTCGTCGATGCGACCCGGTCCTACCGCAACGACCTCGCCCTCCTGGGGCTTCTCCTTCGCGGTGTCCGGGATAACGAGACCGGAGGCAGTGGTCTGCTCGGCTTCGACCTGCTTGATGACAATGCGATCTTCGAGCGGCTTGATGGAGACTGCCACGGTTGACCTCTTTCTTGGAGTACTTTGAAATCTGGAGGGTTAGCACCCGCCTGTGGAGAGTGCCAGATGTAGCTTAGCCGCGCGTTAGCACTCCTGCAAGGTGAGTGCCAATCGGTGGCTTGGTACGGTGGAGCGATGGATTCCTCCGAGCTCGTCGAACTACTGTCCGGCGACGGTCTGAGACTTCTCGATTCGTTGCCTGAATGGCAGGCGAGCTCGGATGTGCTCAAGACGGTCAACGACCTCCGCCGGGCCGGCCACTCCCCCGGCCTCGTGGCCGCAGTGCTCGGCCAGTCGAAGCTTCGCGCGAAAGCCGCGACCAAGTTCGGCCCGTTCGCCGAGCGGATGCTCTTCACCGAGGCCGGGCTGGAGCAGGCGACCCGCCTGCGGGTCGCCGCTCTCCATGCCGGACGCTTCCAGTCAGCGGGCCTCAGCCGCATCGCCGACCTCGGCAGCGGAATCGGGGGTGACGCCCTCGCGCTCGCATCCCTCGATCTCGAGGTGACGGCCGTCGAACTCGACGAGGTGACCGCCGCGATCGCCGCCTACAATCTCGCGCTCTGGCCGAACGCCACCGTCGAGCACGCCGACGTCACGACCTTCGACCTCGACGGTTTCGACGGGGTCTATCTCGACCCCGCCCGGCGCACCGCCGGCCACCAGAACACCTCGCGTCTAGCAGACCCGGGGGACTATTCGCCGACCCTCGACTTCGCCTTCGGAATCGCGGAACGCATCCCCACCGGCATCAAGCTCGGCCCGGGAATCGACCGCGACCTCATTCCGTCCGAAGCGGAGGCCCAGTGGGTGTCGGTCGACCGGGACGTCGTCGAGCTCGGGCTCTGGTTCGGAGCGCTGGCCCGCCCGGGTGTCCGCCGGTCCGCCCTCGTGATCGGTGAGCACGGCACGGCGGAACTCGCCTCGACAGGGGACAGCGCGGATGTCGAGACCGGCACGCTGGGCAGCTACCTGTACGAACCCGATGGTGCGGTCATCCGCTCCCGTCTGATCGGCGATCTCGGCCGCCGCATCGGCGCGACCATGCTCAGCGACGGCATCGCCTACCTCGGCTCGGACGAGGCGGTCGAGACGCCCTTCGCCGCGTGCTTCCGTGTGATCGAGACCTTCCCGCTCGACGAACGACGGCTTCGGAAGGAACTCGCGTCCCGCGGAATCGGGTCTCTCGAGATCAAGAAGCGAGGCGTGGATGTCGACCCCGCGGCCTTCCGCAGGAAACTCTCGCTGCACGGCCCCGCCTCGGCGACACTCGTGCTCACCCGCGTCGCCGGCAGGCACACCGCACTGCTCTGCGAGCGCGTCACCTTTCGCTCGACTTGACCCCGAACGCTGAGAAAGGCCCTGTCCCGAGGGACAGCGCCTTTCTCACTGCGGGTCTAGTACCTGTTATAGCTATTGGCCGACAGGGCGAACGAAACGACAAGAAGGATGATCACGACGATGCCGATCACGATCGCGACGAAGCCGAGGATGATGCCGATGAGGGACATCCACTTCGGTGCGGCTGGCTCGCGCTTGCGCGCGATGAAGCCGATGATGATGGCGGCGAGAGAAGCGAGAAATCCCAGGAACGGAATCCAGCTGAAGACCATTCCCGCGATCCCGAGGATGAATGACGTGAGGCTGAGTGCCTGCTTTGGACCGGCGACCGGAGTGGCATACGCGCTCGGAGCGGCATAGGGGGAAGTTGGAGCGGCGTAGGGGGAGCTCGGGGCCGCGGGTGCGGTCGGGACGATCGGCTCGGGGGCGCGCGGCGGAGTGGGGGGAACGTTCTCGTCGGTCATTGAGTACTCCAGGAGTTGAGCATGATTAGTTTGGCTGTGCTTTATAGTGGCAGCGCCCGTGGTGGAGTGTCAAACCTTGGTGGATCAACACTCGCTCGCGTGCGGCGCTTCGGTCGAGACGCAGGCTCACGCCTGGATGACCGTGACCGGCAGGGTCGAGTCGGCACCGAAGGAGAGAGCGGATGGCCCATGGCCGGCCTCGATCAGCCGGGCGGCTATCGCGGCGATCATCGCCCCGTTGTCGGTGCAGAGAGCCAGCGGTGGGATGCGCAGTTCGATTCCGGCGGCGGTGCAACGCTCGGCGGCTACCTCCCGCACGCGGGCATTGGCGACCACGCCGCCACCTAGCAGCAGTCGGGGAACCCCGAGGTCGCGGCAGGCGGCAACGGCCTTCGTGAGCAGCACGTCGGCGACCGCTTCACGGAAGCTCGCCGCGACATCCGACACCGGAACCTGCTCGCCTGCGTCCCGCTTCTGCTCGACCCAGCGCGCTACCGCGGTCTTGAGTCCGGAGAAGGAGAAGTCGTAGCGGTGTTTCGCCATGTCTTTGGGCTGGCTGAGTCCACGAGGGAATCGGATGGCCCTCGGGTCACCACCCGCCGCCACCCTGTCGATCTGCGGACCGCCGGGATAGGGCAACCCGAGCAGGCGGGCGACCTTGTCGAAGGCCTCACCTGCCGCATCGTCGATCGTCTCACCGAGCAGCTCGACGTCGGTGATCAGGTCGCGCACGTGCAGGAGCGAGGTATGGCCGCCCGAGACGAGCAGGGCGATGGTGGGAAGTCGGATGTCGGTTCCGTCGTCGCGTAACCCGTCGGCGCCCACATGCCCCACGAGGTGATTGATGGCGTAGATCGGTTTATCGAGGGCGATGGCGAGCGCCTTGGCCGCCCCGACTCCCACCATGAGCGCACCGGAGAGGCCTGGTCCGCTCGTCACGGCGATGGCGTCGAGTTCGGCCAGCGTCACCCCGGCTTCGGCTAGCGCGGCCGTGAGCGCCGGGCCCAGCGCCTCGAGGTGCGCGCGAGCTGCAATCTCGGGCACGACACCGCCATAGCGGGCATGCTCGTCCATCGAGGAGGAGATCACGTTGGCGAGCATGGTCGTGCCCCGCACGATTCCGATGCCGGTCTCGTCGCAGCTCGTCTCGATTCCGAGCACGAGGGGGCCGAGCACGAGAGGTCCGCCCCCGGTCACTGTCCCACCGCCGGTCGAGTCACGGGGTCGGGCAGGTCCAGTCGCATCACGATCGCATCCACACCGTCCGGCTGGTAGTAGCCCACACGCACTGCGATCTCCTCGAATCCCAGGGTCTCGTAGAGTCGTTTCGGCCCGGGATTATCCGCCCGCACCTCGAGGAACACTTCTTTTGCGCCGCGCGTGCGGGCCTCCCCGATGAGCGCGTTCATGAGCGCTCGCCCGAGACCTCCCCGGCGGGCGGTCTCCGCCACGGCGATGGTCTGGATGTCCCCCTCGTGCCCACCCCGGGGCGCGAACAGCCCGGCGTATCCGTCGAGCGCTCCCGGGTCCCCGACGCGGTCGGCGACAAGGTAGTAGCACTGCGGATTGCGGAGGTCGCTGAGCATCGTGGCACTCGACCAGGCGTCCGTACCGAACGTGCCAGTCTCGAGTTCCATGATGCGCGGGAGGTCGGCCACGGTGGCCGAGTGAAGCTGCCAGCTCACTCAGCTCACCCGCTTCGGACCGGCCGACACCGTGACATCCGGAGCCCGCAGGTAGAGGGCCGCCGGCCCGGCGAACGGGCGCTCATGGCGGGAGAGCCCTTCGGCGAGCAGGCCGGCCGATGCCGCGGACACCTCGGCGGCGTCGATCCGTTCGTACCTCGAATAGTCGTCGACCACGGAGGACAGGTCCTCGGGGCGACACAGCCCCGGTCCCTGCGCACGGATCGGAAGGCCAACCGAATCTACTCCGGAGTACGCGGAGAAGTAGACCTCGCGTCGGCGAGCATCCGTCACGACCAGCAGCGGTCCGCCGTGGCCCGCCGCGTAGTACCCCCAGGCGACGGCATCATGGCTCACCACCCGCACGAGAGGCCGGGATGCGCCGAATGCGAAGGCCTGGGCCGCGGCGATCCCCACCCGGAGTCCGGTGAAGGGGCCGGGGCCCATTCCGGCGGCGACCCCGGAGAGCTGGTCGATCGCCATGCCCGACTCATCGATCGCCGCGAGAATCGCTTCACCGATGACCTCGGCATGACGACGGGAGTGCGCTTCGTTCACTTCGGAAAGGATGCCGCGGTCCCGGTCGACCACGGCCACGCTCGTGCCGGCGGAGGTGTCGATGGCGAGCAGCATCAGTCCAGCCTAAGGTCGCGCCAGCGTGCGCCATGGCCGGTGATGGTGACGAGGCGCGGCTCCACCGGTTCATCCCCGTCGGCGACCTCTGCGCCCGCACCCGTCGGCCGCTGGATATCGATCTCGATCCAGTGCTCGACCACGCCATCGAGCATCCCGGCCGCCCATTCGACCACCACGATCGACGCCGGCCAGTCGATGTCGAGGTCGTCGAGTTCCGCTGCGCTTCCGAGCCGGTAGGCGTCAACATGCACGAGGGGGGCGCCGTCGCCGATCCGCCGATGGGTGCGGGCGAGCACGAAAGTGGGGCTCGTCACCGATCCGCGCACGCCCAGCTGGTCTCCGAGACCACGGGTAAAGGTGGTCTTACCCGCTCCCAATTCGCCGTTGAGCGCCACAAGGTCACCAGCTCTCAGCTCGAGCGCGACTCGTGCCCCGAGCTCGGCCATGAGTTCGGGCGTGTCAATCTCGAGCTGCATAGGTCCACTCGATCCGGCCGCCGAGGCGGGTGACGACCTCGTAGTTGATGGTGTCGGCGGCCTGAGCCCAGTCATCCGCCGATGGCACTCCGGTCGCGGGGTCGCCGAACAGCACCGCGCGATCACCCACCGCGACCTCGTCATCACCCACGTCGACGACGAACTGGTCCATCGCGATCCGACCGGCGACCCGGTATCGGCGACCGTTGATCGACACCGGCCCGCTCCCCGAGGCCTGGCGGGGGATGCCGTCTCCGTAGCCGAGGGGAATGAGCGCGAGGCTCGTCTCGGCGGCCGTGCGGTGGTCGTAGCCGTAGGACACCCCGCTTCCCGCCGGCACGCGCTTGACGGAGATGATTCCGGCGCTCAGCTCGAGCGCCGGACGCAAGCCGAGGTCGGCAGAGGTCGCGTCGTCGAACGGTGACAGCCCGTAGGTGCCGATGCCCACCCGCACCATTTCGAATCGGGCCGAGGGCACCCGCAATGCCCCGGCAGTCGCCGCGAGATGGCGAAGCTCGGGAGTGAGCCCGGCCGCGAGCGCATCAGCGATCGCGCGCTGGAAGGCCGCCACCTGGGCGAGATCTTCCGCCTCCCCGGCATTGGCGAGATGACTCCACAGCCCGCGCACCCGCAGGCGCCCGGCGCGCTCGTGCGCTGCTGCAGCGTCGAACAGTGCGCGCCACTCCGACTCCGTCGCACCGTTGCGACCGAGGCCGGTGTCCACCTTGAGCTGCACGCGGGCGGTACCGACGGCATCCGCCACCCGGTCGAGCTGTTCGAGATAGTGAACTCCGAGGTCGACGTGCGCGGAGATGGCCTCGTCGAACGAGGCCTGCGGGCCGTGCAGCCAGGCGAGGATCGGCGCGTCGATGCCCGCCTCGCGTAACTCGAGCGCCTCGGCGATGTCCACGACGCCGAGCCAGTCCGCTCCGGCGGCAACCGCGGCGCGAGCGACCGGCACCGCGCCGTGACCGTAGGCGCGAGCCTTGACGACGCTCATGAGCCGGGCATCCCCGGTGCTGCCGCGCAGTGTGCGGATGTTGTGGGCTACCGCCTCGAGATCGACGCGGGCCTCGCGGAGCGGCCGCGTCATGCTTCTGGCCCGGAACCCGGTGAGCTGGCACCCTCGGCGATCACATACGCGATTGCGACACCGGCATCGTGGCTCATCGACAGGTGGATGGCGGTGATGCCGCGCGCCGCAACGATCTCGGCGAGCGAGTTGTACACCTCGATAGACGGGTTACGCAAGCCATCAGAGACGACGGCCATGTCATGCCAGCGCACTCCGGTGGAGTCGCCGATGGCCTTGATCACCGCTTCCTTTGCCGCGAACCGTGCGGCCAGGGAACTGAGGGATCTTTTGGCCGCGCCGTCCCACTGTTCGCTCTCGGCGAACAAGCGTGTGAGAACTCCGGGAGTGCGAGTGGTGGCACGCTCGAAACGGGCGAGATCGACGACATCCACACCGATGCCGATGATCATTGCGGTACCTTCCGTGGGCTGTTCGACCGTGCTATTCGACCGTGACGGATTTGGCAAGGTTGCGTGGCTGATCCACGTCGAGGCCCTTCGCCGCAGCGAGTTCCATGGCGAAGATCTGCAGGGGCGCCACGGCGAGCAGGGGCTCGAACAGCGTCGAGGCGAGCGGGATGCGAATCACGGTGTCGGCATACGGCAACACCGAGACATCCCCCTCCTCGGCGATGGCGAGGATGCGAGCGCCGCGCGCGCGGATCTCCTGGATATTGGAGACGACCTTGGGATGCAGCGAATCCTTCGCGCGCGGGCTCGGCACGATCACGAATACCGGCTGCCCCGGCTCGATGAGCGCGATCGGGCCGTGCTTGAGCTCGCCCGCCGCAAATCCCTCGGCGTGGATGTAGGCGAGTTCCTTGAGCTTGAGGGCGCCCTCGAGAGCAACGGGGTACCCCGCATGCCGACCGAGGAACAGCACGGAGCGGGTGTCGGTCATCCAGCCTGCCAGTTGGGTGATGGAATCGTGCTGCTCGAGCACGGTCGCGAGCTGGTCGGGCAGCGCCTGCAACTCCTCCAGGAGTCCCGCGATTTCCCCTGCGGAAAGCGTCTGCCGCACGCGGGCGACATGAAGGCCGAAGAGATAGAGCGCGGCCACCTGGGCGACGAAGGCCTTGGTGGATGCCACGGCCACCTCGGGTCCGGCGTGGGTGTAGATCACGGCGTCAGATTCGCGGGCAATGGTAGCCCCCTGGGTGTTGCAGATCGAGAGTGTCTTCGCCCCGGCCGCGACCGCGTACTTGACGGCCATCAGGGTGTCCATGGTCTCTCCGGACTGGCTGATCGACACGACGAGGGTCCGGGCGTCGATCACCGGGTCGCGGTAGCGGAACTCATGAGAGAGTTCGACCTCCACGGGGATGCGCGCCCACTTCTCGATCGCATACTTTCCGAGCATGCCGGAATAGTTGGCCGTGCCGCAGCCGAGGATCACGATGCGGTCGATCTCACGCAGGGCGCCTTCGCCGAGACTGTCGAGCTCGTGCAGGCGCACCGTTCCGTCCGTGATGCGGCCCAGCAGGGTCTTGGCGATCGCCTCCGGCTCCTCGCTGATCTCCTTGGCCATGAAACTGGACCATCCGCCCTTCTCGGCTGCCGAGGCATCCCAGGCGATCTCGAACTCCTCGGTCTCGACCGGGTTGCCGAAGAAGTCGGTAACGGTGACGCTGTCAGCGGTGATGGTCACGAGCTGGTCCTGCCCGATGGCCATGGCGCGGCGGGTGTGCTCGACGAAGGCCGCGACATCCGAGCCGAGGAAGTTCTCACCGTCGCCGAGCCCGATCACCAGTGGCGAGTTTCGTCGCGCGCCCACGACGATCCCGGGCTGGTCTTTGTGCAGCACGAGCAGGGTGAACGCGCCGTGCAGCCGGTCGACGACGTTGCGCAGGGCGATGGCGAGGTCACCGGTCTTCTGGTATTCGAGCCCGACAAGGAGCGCCGCGACCTCGGTGTCGGTCTCGCTGCTGAAGACGGTGTCGGGGTGGGATGCCACCAGCTCGGCCTTCAGCTCGGCGAAGTTCTCGATGATGCCGTTATGGATGAGCGCGAGCTTGCCGTTGTCCCCCAGGTGCGGATGCGCGTTCTGGTCGTTGGGACCGCCATGGGTCGCCCACCGGGTGTGCCCGATCCCGGTCGCGCCGTTCGCCATCCTGGCACCATCCAGGTCGTCGATGAGCACCTGCAGCTTGCCCGCACGCTTCCGAGTGTGAAGAACGCCTTCGGGGTCGATCACCGCTATTCCGGCCGAATCGTAACCGCGGTATTCGAGTCGACGCAGACCCCCCAGCAGTACTTCGATGCTCCGGTTACTGCCCACATAGCCCACGATTCCGCACATGGAACCCGATTTTACGGCACCGGCGCCACGCATCCGCCCGGTCATCGGCCGATCGGGTCTCCGGTAACCTGAATTCCTATGTCAGACAAGGCGCATTCGACCGCGGCCCACTCGACACCTGCCCACTCGACACCTTTTGTCGAGATCGAGCGTGCCGACTGGGCTGCACTCGCGCCGACCACCGAGCTCCCCCTCTCGCCGACCGAGATCGTCGGACTCCGGGGTCTCGGCGACCGGCTGGATCTGAGCGAGGTGACGGATGTCTATCTCCCCCTCAGCAAGCTCATCAGCCTCTATGCGGTGGGTGCTCGTCAGCTGCACCGTGACACCAGCCGCTTCCTCGGCCACGATTCACCCGCGACTCCGTTCGTGATCGGAGTGGCCGGATCCGTCGCGGTGGGCAAGTCGACGAGTGCCCGGCTTCTGCGCGAGCTGCTGTCGCGCTGGAAACACACCCCGCGCGTCGAGCTCGTCACCACTGACGGTTTCCTACTGCCAAACGCCGAACTCGAGCGGCGCGGCCTGATGGAGCGCAAAGGCTTCCCCGAGTCCTACGACCGCCGCGCACTGCTCCGCTTCGTCACGAAGGTGAAGAGCGGTGCCGAAGAGGTGCGCGCTCCGTTCTATTCCCATCTGAGCTACGACATCATCCATGATGCCGAGATCGTGGTGCGGCGCCCCGACATCCTCATCGTCGAAGGGCTGAACGTTCTCCAGCCACCGTCGTCCGGGCACGGTCTGGCGATCAGCGACCTGTTCGACTTCACCGTCTACGTGGATGCCCGCACCGCCGACATCGCCCGCTGGTATGAGGAGCGCTTCCTCAAGCTCCAACAGGGTGCGTTCACGGACCCGAAGTCTTACTTCCACCGGTTCGCAAGCCTCAGCCATGAAGAGGCGGTGACCCGCGCTAGCGACATCTGGAAGCGCATCAACGAGCCGAACCTGCTGCAGAACGTGCTGCCCACGCGATCGCGCGCCGACCTCGTGCTGCGCAAAGGGGCGGATCACGCGGTGAACAGCGTGCTGCTGAGAAAGCTCTAGCCAGCCCCCGTCACTGGCACGGCAGACAGCGCCGATCCGTCAGTTCGTGTCGGCGCCGATGCTCTTTAGAGCAGAAACTGGCGGCTGGTCGGCCCGCGGATGCCCGGCGGCGGGGTCAGCGCGCGAGTTGCTGCCGCACCACATCGGCCAGCAGCGAGGCGATCTCCTCGGCCGTGGGCTGGTCTTCGGCCTCGACCATCACCCGCACCATCGGCTCGGTGCCCGACTTGCGGAGCAGAACCCGGCCGCTCTCGCCGAGGCGCTCCTCGGCCAGGTGCACCGCGCCCGCGATCACGGTGTCGGATGCGAGGGCATGGTGGTCGACGTCACGCACGTTGATCATGACCTGGGGATAGACCGTCATCACTCCGGCGAGCTCAGCGAGCGACTTGCCGGTGCGGGCCATCTCGGCGAGCAGGTGAAGTCCGGTGAGGATCCCGTCACCGGTCGTCGCGAACTGGCTCATTATCACGTGGCCGGACTGTTCGCCGCCGAGACTCAACTTCTTCTCGGTCAGCATCTCGAGCACGTAGCGGTCGCCGACGGCGGTCTGCAGCAGCGTGATGCCCTGCTCAGCCATCGCGACCTTGAGGCCGAGATTCGACATCACGGTCGCGACAAGGGTGTCGTCGGTGAGCAGTCCGCGCTCCTTCATCGAGACCGCGAGGATCGCCATGATCTGGTCACCGTCCACGACCTGGCCGAGGTGATCGACGGCGAGACAGCGGTCGGCATCGCCGTCATGGGCGATGCCCACATCGGCGCCGTGTTCCAGCACCGCACGCGCGAGGTTGTCGAGGTGGGTGGATCCGACGCCGTCGTTGATGTTGTAACCGTCGGGATCCGAGCCGATGACCGTGACAGTGGCGCCGGCATCCGTGAATACCTGCGGCGAGATCCCCGCGGCGGCACCGTTGGCGCAATCGAGCACCACATGGATACCCTCGAGCCGGTGCGGAAGAGTCGACAGGAGATGCAGAACATAACGATCTTCGGCATCCGCGAACCGACGGATGCGTCCGACCTGGACGCCGGTCGGAGCCAGCTTCTTCTCGGCGAGCGCAGCCTCGATGCGGTCCTCGACCTCATCGGGCAATTTCGTGCCTCCGACCGCGAAGAATTTGATGCCGTTATCGAGAGCCGCGTTATGGGATGCCGAGATCACGACGCCGAAGTCCGCCTTGATATCCGCAATGAGGAACGCTGCCGCCGGAGTCGGGATGATTCCGGCGTCGAGCACATCGACGCCGGAACTCGCAAAGCCGGCCATGACGGCCGCCGCGATGAACTCACCGGAGACCCGGGGATCACGCGCGACTACTCCGACCGGTCGACGCCCGGAGGCACGACGACCATCGGCGAAGCGTCCCTTTCCGAGCACGACGGAAGCGGCCTGGGCGAGCCCGAGGGCCAGTTCCACCGTGATGACTTCGTTCGCAAGACCCCGAACGCCGTCGGTGCCGAAGAGGCGAGGCATAGAACCCGGTTGGCTGCGGCGCGTCAGCGCTTGGAGAACTGGGGAGCCTTGCGTGCCTTCTTGAGACCGGCCTTCTTACGCTCCTTGACGCGGGCGTCACGGCTGAGGAAGCCCGCCTTTTTGAGGGCCGCACGATTGTTCTCCTCGTCGATCTGGTTGAGCGAGCGCGAGATACCGAGACGCAATGCGCCGGCCTGGCCCGAGGGGCCACCGCCGGTGATGCGGGCGATCACGTCGTAGCTGCCGAGCAGGTCGAGAATCTTGAACGGGTCGTTGATGAGCTGCTGGTGCAGTTTGTTCGGGAAGTAGTCTTCCAGGGTGCGACCGTTCACGGTGATGACGCCGGAGCCGGGAGCGATGCGCACGCGGGCAATGGCCTGCTTGCGACGTCCGACAGCTGCGCCGGGAACATTGAGAACCGTGCGAGGGGTCTTCGTCTCGACCGCTGCGGTGCTCTCGGTCGAGTAGCTCTCGAGAACTGCCTCGTCGAGTGAATCTTCGATTTTCGCCATGATATTGGAAATCCTTATTCTTTTGGTGCGCGCTACTGCGCGACCTGGCCGAGGGTGTAGGTCTTGGGCTGCTGGGCAGCGTGAGGGTGCTCGGCGCCTGCGTAGACCTTGAGCTTGGTGAGCTGGGCGCGGCCGATCGAGTTCTTCGGCAGCATGCCGCGAACGGCCTTCTCGACCGCGCGGGTCGGGTGCTTCTCGAGCATCTCGATGTAGGTCATCGAGCTGAGGCCGCCCGGGTAACCCGAGTGGCGGTAGGCCCGCTTCTGCGCGAGCTTTGAGCCGGTGAGGGCGACCTTCTCGGCGTTGATGATGATGACGAAGTCGCCCATGTCCATGTGCGGGGCGAAGGTCGGCTTGTGCTTTCCGCGCAGCAGGACCGCCGCGTGGGTTGCCAAGCGTCCGAGGACGATGTCGGTTGCGTCGATGATGACCCAGTCTCGCTGGACATCTTCGGGCTTGGGGGAAAAAGTGCGCGTCACAGTAGTACTGCTTTCTTGTGTCGAAATGAGGTGTTCGTGAATCCCACTCCGATGGGTGTTCCGCTGACGATGTCGCGGAACGCTGCCGGTGGAGGGCTCAAGTTCGCGATGCCACGCTAGTTCTACGCAGGCACCAGTGGTCAAGAGTAGTCTGTCGGCTCCACCGGGGTCAAACTGGCCACGATCCCGGGTGCAACCGCAGCGGATGCACCCACCGGCCGCCGGTTGCGGGTGGTCAACGCGCGGGCGGCCATTTCCGCATCCGGCGGATACCCCACCTCCACGAGCGTCAGTCCCTTTGCCGGAAGCACCTTGAAGTCGCTCGGTCGCTCGAGCTCGTCCCGCAGCGCCACGAGTCGGTCGGACTCGAGCTTGGACTCCCCCACCGCAATTGTCGCCCCGACGAGGGATCGCACCATGCTGTGGCAGAACGCGTCAGCCGTCACCTCCGCAGTCAGCACCCCGTCGTTGGCGCGAGTCCAGTGGAACCGCTCTAGGCTCCGCACCGTTGTCGCCCCCTCGCGCGGCTTGCAGAACGCCGCCCAGTCATGCAGTCCGAGAAGGTCATCGGCGGCCCGGTTCATGCGATCGAGGTCGAGCGTGGCCGGGTACCAGAGCGTGTGACCCCGAAGCAGCGGATTTCGGGGCGCCGAGGCATCCGCCACCCGGTACTGGTACCGCCGCCAAGTTGCCGAGAACCGGGCATCGAAACCATCAGGGGCGAAGGACCCTCGCGATACATAGATGTCGGCGTTCAGACCGGCAATGCCGTTGAGCCGTCTTCCCAGGGCGCGCGGACCGTCGAACCGGGCACCGGGCGCCAGCGGAGGAGTCTTGCCGCGCGGGCGAGACAGCACGGCGAGCTGTTCCTTCGTCACGTCGAGATGCGCGACCTGGCCCGTGGCGTGTACTCCCGCGTCAGTGCGACCGGCGACGGTGAGCGGCTCGACCGGCCCGTGCTTGCCGAAGATGATCGCCAGTGCCGACTCGAGCTCTCCCTGGACAGTGCGCAGTCCGGGCTGCGACGACCAGCCGAGGAAGTTGCCCCCGTCATATGACAGGTCGAGGCGGATGCGGGTCTTTCCCGGCGCCGGTCCCGACACTTGCGGCGGTCCGTGCACGATGCCCGCGCCAGGGGGATTCTCGACGTCCACACCGGAGAGTCTAGATCGATCGGTCCGTCGGCTGCGGTCACCCGGCGGAGTTGACCTCCCGCTCGGTCGCGACGAAACTCGAGGGCTCTCACTATGACTTCTTCCCCCACCGTTTTCGACACCCCGGCTCCAGCGCCTGCACGGATGCCGCACAGCGTCGACCCCCGAACTATCGGACCCCACTCGGCTCGGCTGCCCGGGCTCGACGGCCTGCGCGCTCTCGCTGTGGCCGCGGTGATCCTCCATCACCTGGGGTCCGGCATCCTTCCCGGCGGATTCATCGGCGTCGATGTCTTCTTCGTGATCAGCGGATACCTCATCACCGGGCTCCTTGTGCGTGAGAGGGATGCGCGCGGCCGCATCCGCCTCGCCGGGTTCTGGATGCGTCGGGCTCGGCGTCTGCTGCCAGCTCTCGGCCTTGTCCTGTTGGCGTCGGCATCCGCTGCCCTCGTGATCGGCGGCAATCCTCTCGTGCACCTGGGGCGCCAGGTGGTCGGTGCCGCGACTTTCAGCAGCAACTGGCTCTCGATAGCGGCCGCCGCGAGCTATTTCGACGAGACCACTCCCGAGCTGTTCCGCAACCTCTGGTCTCTCGCAGTCGAGGAGCAGTTCTACCTGGTTTGGCCGCTTGTGATCCTTCTCGCCGTCGCCGCCCGTTGGCGGCCAGCGCGGGTGCTCATCGTGCTGGCGATCGCGGCGGCCTCGGCTGCGGCGATGACTCTTCTCGCTGGGACCGGGGCCCCCACCCGGGTCTAGTACGGCAGCGATACCCACAGCTTCGGCCTCGCGATCGGTGCCGCCCTCGCTATC
>Ga0209100_1000757_pt1 | contig 25213 bp, 19 predicted proteins | sample lystaG_FD_185480 | JGI IMG/M metagenome (GOLD analysis project Ga0209100, IMG submission 185480) | Glacier valley bacterial and archeal communities from Borup Fiord, Nunavut, Canada, to study Microbial Dark Matter (Phase II) -... | ecosystem: Environmental > Aquatic > Freshwater > Ice > Glacier ...
CGGTGCTCGAGTTGAGATCATGCGTTCTGATCGATGCTCAGGGCCTCGCTGCTTGAAAAGGAGTCGTGCTACACCCCTCTTTACCCTTTGGTTCAAACTCTTGTTTTGAATAGTGAAAAATGCTTTAGGCGCTCGAGCGCTCAAATTCGAGCCGGAAAGCGATGAATTGAGGCGGATACTGGCCCATTGCTAGGGGTTCAAGTTCCACAAAATGAAGACTGCATGGACCTATATTCAGCAAGCTCGAGCCTGGGATAATCCGCTGGCTCACGACCTATGGACCATGATTCTCTCGTAGATGAAATTGGCGTTTGGAGTGGGTGCCTGGGCCAGTCGCACCTGAGCTTCGTTTGCTCGAGCTTCACCTATTTCACCTATTTCACCCCCCTCACCAACCGCCCAGTGGGGGTAAATCGGTGTCAAAGCGCGGCCCTGCCGGGTGGCCCAGCGCCCGCCCCAGACTCACCATCTGGCCTTTGTGGTGAAACTCGTGGGTGATGGGGTGCAGCAGCAACCAGCGCTGTGAGAGGCGCAAAGTTCCCCTGGCGTCGCTCCACTCGAATTCGCGCTCGAGGTCGGTAAAGCGCGTGGACGCTCGAGCCATCAAGGCGTCCACGCCCGCAAAGGCACTCCGCAGCACAGAAACCGTGTCTGAGGACCCAATCTCGAGTTCTAGAGGCGTTTCCTCGAGTCCGACCTCACCGGTCCAGAAGTGGTAACAATCGGCCACATGAGCCGCCGTCTCGAGCAGGGTGCCGCGCCCAAAGGCCGGGTGCGCCTGGTGTAAAAGCTCGAATGGGAGGGTCTCGAGGTAGGTAAACAGGTTCTCACGCATGGCTCGGGTTTGCTCGTACAAAAACTCGAGGTCGTTCATTTCTTAAAGGTCTCGAGAAAGGCAACCATAAAGGCGGCGTTGTCGTCGGCGTGCTGCGCGGTCACGAGGTTGCCGTCTACCACAACCCTTTCACTCTCAAGGTAGATGGCCCCCGCGTTTTCCAAATCCTCGCGGATGCTCGAGAACCCGGTCAGGGTGCGGCCCGCCACCACACCCGCGCTGATGAGCGCCCAACCCGCGTGACAGATTGCGCCTAGCGGCTTGCGGGTGCGGTCTATCTCGGCAATCAGCCCGGTCATGCTTTTATGCCGCCGGATGCGGTCTGGGGCAAAGCCTCCCGGCACGATGAGTCCGGCCAAGTCCTCGGCCTTCACCTCACTCGCGGCAGCGGTGGCCTCGAGCGTAAAAGGGGTTTTACCGTGGTAACTGCCCACTTTGGGGCCGATGAGTAGTGGCGTGAACCCAGCCTCCTGCACCCGAAAGTAGGGGTAAATCACTTCGCGTTCGTCAAAATAATCCTCGAGCAGAATTCCAAGGGTGGGCATGGATTTAGTTTAAAGCGTTTTTCACTATCATTGCGCCACCTCCGCTGCGCTGCGGCTGGCTTCATGTCTTGGACAGAGCGGCACCTTCCGGGCGTCTTGGTCTGAACGGCACCTTTCGGGCCAGACCGCCTGTCCGCTTTCGTGAAAAACGCCTTCCTTTTGCTACTCCTGTTAGTCGGGAATTATTTCGCCCCTGGCTCAATACTTCCGCAAAATGCTTTAAAGGGTCTCGGCTCGAGCAGACGCCCTTTTGCTACAGTGGTCGGCATGGCCGAAAGATTGGGCGAATTGCAGGAACTCCTTGCCGAGATGGAGCTACGCCGTCAGAAAGTGGAGTTGGGCGGCGGACTCGAGCGCATAGAGAAGCAGCACCAAGCGGGAAAACTCACCGCCCGAGAGCGTATTCACGCGCTGCTCGACGAGGGAAGCTTCCTCGAGCTGGGCACCTTCACCGAGCATGGCGGCGGCAAACTCATGAACGGGGTGGACGCCCCCGGCGAGGGGGTCGTGACCGGACGCGGCACGGTCAGTGGGCGTCAGGTATTCGTGTTTTCTCAGGATTTTACCGTGCTGGGCGGCAGTCTGGGTAAGATGCACGCCCAGAAGATGGCCAAGATTATGGACCTCGCGGCTAAAACGGGTTGCCCGATTGTGGGCCTCAACGACAGCGCCGGAGCGCGGATTCAGGAGGGCGTGGATTCGCTCTCGGGGTACGGCGAAATCTTTTACCGCAACGCTATTTACTCGGGTGCGGTGCCGCAGATTTCGGCCATTTTGGGGCCGTGTGCGGGCGGCGCGGTGTACAGTCCGGCCCTGACCGACTTTATCGTCATGGCGCGTGGCTCGAGCTACATGTTCATCACCGGTCCCGAGGTCATCAAAAGCGTGACCCGAGAAGACGTAACTTTCGACGCGCTGGGCGGTGCCGACGTGCATACCCAAAAAAGTGGCGTGGCCCACCTCGAGCGCGACAGTGACGCTGAAGTGCTCGAGACCATCCGCGAACTGCTGTCCTACCTGCCCCAAAATGCCCGCGAGAAACCGCCGTTCCAGCCGACCTCCGACTCGAGCGGGCGCAAAAATGAACGGTTGCTCGAGATTGTCAGTCCCGACTCGAGAAAGCCGTACAACATGCTCGAGGTGGTGCGCGAAATCGTGGACGAGGGGCACTTGCTCGAGATTCAGCCGGATTTCGCCAAAAACATCGTGTGCGGCTTCGCGCGGCTGGGTGGCCACTCGGTGGGCATGGTGGCCAACAATCCGCGCCAGATGGCCGGAACCCTGACCATTGACTCGAGCGACAAGGCGGCGCGCTTCATTCGGACCTGCGACTGTTACAACGTACCCGTCATCACCCTGGTGGACGTGACCGGGTTTTTGCCGGGGGTGGCCCAGGAGCACGCCGGAATCATCCGGCACGGGGCCAAGATGCTCTACGCCTACGCTGAGGCCACCGTGCCCAAAATCACGCTGATTGTGCGTAAAAGTTACGGCGGCGCGTATCTGGCCATGAACTCGCAGGATATGGGCGCGGACGTGGTGCTGGCCTGGCCCACGGCGGCGGTGGCGGTGATGGGCGCGGAGGGCGCGGCCAACGTGGTGTACCGGCGCGAGATTCAAAAGTCGGACAACCCGGACGCCACTCGAGCGCAAAAGATTGCCGACTATAAAGCGGCGTTCGACAACCCCTATGTGGCGGCGGGCAAGGGCTACATTGACGAAATCATCGCGCCCGAGGACTCGAGAAGGGTTCTCATTGCGGCCCTCGAGATGCTGCTGGACAAAGAGGAAGTTAGGCCGTATAAGAAGCACGGGAACATTCCACTTTAAGCAAACTCAGGAGAAACGGTCCGTGGTGTATGCACGAGTGGACTTGACCTTGACCGCTTGCCAGGGGTAGCGTGGCTTGAAACGGTCTAGTGGAAAGCTCGAGAGACGCATCTCAATATGGGTTTTCTCCTCTTCACTTAAACCGAACAGCGCATACACCGTTTGGTCCAGCGTCTCGAGCGCTGCATGAAAGTCGCGCTCCACACCAGCAAACTCCTGTGCGTGCTGACGGTAGCCCTGCATCAACTCCGGGTAGTTTTGCGGCACTACAAGTTTGCCGATGAGCGCTTTAGTTACGGTTACATCGTCGTCCTGCAACTGGAGCAGGTGATAAACCAGCTCAGCGAGGTCGGCGTCGAGCAGTTCAAAACGGGCTAACAGCCCCGCCACGATAGTATTTCCCTCGAGCTGCAAATCCGCCACCGTCGGGTCGGTTTGCCACTCCCCAAACACAAGGCCCAGCGTGCGGCTTTTGAGCGCCAGTGCTCCCGCCGCCAGATGCTGCTCGAGCGCCTGGGCCAACCACGCTTGAGGGCTGTTTTTAGCCAGAGCGGCCAGCTCACTGAGCTGTGCGTAACTCTGCTCGAGTGCGTTTAGCTGTGTGGGGTCGGGGTGGCGCGGCCAGGGCAGCGCGTCCAATGTGCGCGGATAAATGTGAGCACGCGAAGACCCTTCAAGCACCCCTGAACGTAGTTTGACGGCCCAATAAAAACGAACCAGCTTACTGTTGATGTACGCGGCTATTACTTCTGACGAAATTCCGTCTTGTGGTACACCTACGACCACACTGTTCAGCGCTGCTTGCTCGACACCAACGCCTTTCTTGACTACGGCGGCAAAGGGTGCCAATGCCAGCTCACTACTGACAATGAAGCTTTCAGGTGCATCACCCCGCCACAGGCTCAACTTTCCATATGGGCGCATTTCAACAGCGTCTAAGTTGACCCACCCTCTAGGCTCTCCAGCCCAAGCCACCGCTATGTTTGCCCCACCGAATACCTGAACTGAGCGAGGTTCATTCGCAGTGGTCGTGACCTCCACCCCTCCGCGCTGAATACCGTAGGTGAAGGCATTATCCTGATTTCCTCGAGCCTGCATCACATTTTTGAGTTCCATAAATCCACTGCCATTTCCGTTAGGTGCGAGTCGGCGCAATAGGGTAACGTCTTCTGGCTTGAGCATGGGTAGCAGGTATTCTCCCCGGAAGTGACTAGAATCGCTCGAGACTTTGGGGTTCACCTTGACGTCCCAGAAATCGGCATACCGAACTTTAACGGCTTCTTCTGGGGTGGGCCACGCTCGAGGGGTCAGAATCTCGATTTCATCGTCTTCTTCGGGCGGGCGGTTCTCGATGACGAGCAACATTGGAATCACCGCTGCGTCCCAAAGTCTTCCAACGAACTCGAGCCAAACCAGTTTTCGCAGGGTGTAATTTCCACTTGGATGGAGCAGCTTCCAGACCTTTGCTGCTGCTCCACTGCTGGCATAACCCCCGCTGACCACCATTGCCAGACTGCCCCCCGGCTCGAGCCACTCGGTCAGGGCGCGGTACAAAAACAGCAGCCCTGTGTCACTGTTCTGGTCCCAAACCCCGGCGTATTGTGCCTTCATCTCGGCGTCGTATTTGACCCGCTCAGCGCGGATATAGGGTGGGTTGCCCACCACGAAACGCCACTTTCCCTCGTCTCTGGCTTGTGTTCCCGGTGCCAGATGGTCCGCACCCAGAAACGGGGCGATGTCGGTGTCGCGTAGCAAGCTGTTGAGGTTGTAAACATGAATGGTGGGAGGTTCACCGCTGGGCTGATAGCGCAGCAGGCCCCACATCAGTTGAAAATGGCTGATGAACGAGGCAAAGGGATTGAGGTCAAAGCCCCACAGTCGGGCTTGCAATTCGGTTCGGGTCTCGAACTTATCCAAACCCCGCTTGGAGGCGTCCTCGAGCAGATGATGCAGCAAGCGCACCAGAAAGGACCCAGAGCCGCTCGAGGGGTCCAGCACCCGCCCCTTCTCACTTTTCAAAACGGTTTGCTCGAGCAGCCAGTCCACGATAGAGGGCGGCGTATAGAACTCACCGAGTTGTTTGCGCTTCTGAATCGGTAAAAACTGCTGGTAGATGTCGCCCAGAATTTCTTCGCTGAGGCCCGCGAAATCATAGGCGTTGAGTCGCAAAATCAGGCGCTGTAGGGCGGTGTCTAGTTCGCCGCTGGTGTGTCCAATCCAGTCAAACACGCTTTCCTCGAAGGGTTCACGGTACAGCTTGGAGAGGTCTTCGGAAGCCACTCGCACCAATGCATTTGCGCTGCCGGTCAAAAATTCTACGAAGTCGGCCCAGCGCTTGGGGCCGCCATCGGTGAGGCGGCGTTTTGTGGTCAGGTTCAAGTCCTCGAGCAGTCTCAGAAAAAGGACTCGAGCGATGAGTGCAGCGACGGAATCGGTAGCGAAGGCTTCCAGGGTTCGCTTTTCCAGGTCCTTATCTATGTCGCGTCCGTACTGCTCCTGAAACTGTGAAAACGACTCATCGAACAGATGCCGCTCGAAACGGTATTCGCGCTCGAGTTTGATACGAACCCGGCGCTTGCCCTCTGATGTAAGGGCGTTGCGCTCCAGCTCCCGTACTCGGTGACCATAATCCTGATAGCGTCCTCGGAGCAGGGCAAGCGCTGACTCGGCGGCTCGAGATAACTCCCGAAATCCAGCCAGCAAATCGGTACGCAAGCGCCGTAAAACGGTGTCATCCTCGAGAATTAAGTAGCTGTAAGGATACTCTCCACTCACAAATTGTTGCCACAGCAAGTCATGTGAAGCCGCGCCATAGCTCAAGAACTCGAGGCGCGTTTGCAAATCCGATAACGAAGTTTCACGCAAATCGAGAGGTGTTTCTAAACCAATGATTTCTTTCCCATCGGCACGCAGAACCCACAAGAAGTGTGGTGTTACGAACAATGCGTAACGAACTAAACCGTCCACATATTTTTTTTTGTCCTTCCATAAAGCGTCGCGTCCAGTTTTTAGAGTTAACTGCTTGTCATCTGGTTTCAGGTCGCCCACAATCCAAGCTTGGTTTTCCAGGGTCAGCAATTTTAGGTCGGGGTAGCCTATAGCTCCTCGGTCCTCGGTGACTACTTTTTCTCGAGGATAGCCCAATAAATCGGCGATGAAAGCTTGTAGGTCAGGATTGTAAGAACGTTCGGGACGGTTCCAGGTCAAACCGAGCCAACGCTCGAGCGCATTAAGTGAAGGCATATTAAAAGTTTACCGTTCTGGCAACAGCACTACGTGAATATGTCCGTCGGGTTAAGTGGCCTTGAGTTCTTCGGTCAAATCGGCCCGACCCTCGCGCTTCATCCAGCCCTCGAGCACCCTCTGTTTTGGCCTCGAGTACGAGGGCTATTGGAGAAGCGCAAAATACGACTGGATACGAACTGCTCGAGCACAGGAGCCACCCTTCAATCCGATGAGGCTTGCTGCTTGGCTTCACCCTCTCGAGGGGCCAAAAAAACCTGTACCCCGACCAGCAGGGTCAGACCGACCAAACCCCCATATAAAAAATTCTGTCCACCCACCCTCGAGCCGAGAAAGCCCGCCAGCGGGTAGGCCAGCGCCCACCAAAGGTGGCTCCAGGCGAAGTGTGCCCCGTAAACCCGCCCCTGCGCCTCGGGGGGCGTGCGGTCTGCAATCAGCGCCTGGGTGGGCAGATTCACCCAGTTCTGTCCGGCCCCGGCAATGAGCCACAGCGCCATAAGGGGCAGATACCCCAGGAAATTGGCCGGAATCACCGCCAGGGTGGTCACTAAAGCGCCCAGCAGCATAAAACGGGTGCGTGATACTCGCTTCTCGAGCGCGCCCACCGCCAGTGCGGCCAGGGTGGCACCTACCCCAAAGGCCGCCATCACCCAGCCGTACTCGAGGTTTCCCAGACCCAGGCTGCCCTTGAGCAGCCCCACGGTGTTGACCAGAATCAGCGCTCCGGCCACCGAAGCCACCAGCTCGAGCAGCAGGGCGTAACGAATCGGGCGGTCCTTCCACAGCCGCACGCTGCCCTCAGAGACATCGCGCAGGGTCAGGGCGCTCGAGGTTTCCGAGGGGTCTCTAGCCACATTTAAGCTGCGTGGCAAAGTGAAAATCAAGACCGCAGAAATTAAAAAAGTCGCTGCGTCCACCAAGAATATCGAACGCACCCCTAAAAAAGCGGCAAAGCCACCCGCGATACCGGGTCCTAACACGCCCAATAGCTCGTAGGTTGCGCCCGAGAGTGCGATGGCTTGACCATAATCCTCCTTGCCTGTGACCAGAGGAATAGTGGCCTGATAGGTGGGCGTGAAAAAGGCGGTGAGTGCGTTGAGTAAAAACATCAAGGCGTACACCTGCCACGCCTGGGTGACAAAGGGCATCAAAGCAATAATGACCATGCGCCCCAGGTCGCTGACCACCAAAATCCGCTTGCGGTCCAGACGGTCCGCCAACGCTCCGGCCAGTGGAGACAACACCACAAAGGCCGTCACGCGCAGGGTGAGCGCCGCGCCCAGAATCACACTCGAGTTTTTTCCGGCCAGCTCGAAGGCCAGCAACGCCAGCCCCACCCAGGTGAGCGCGTCCCCGAGCAAACTGGTGGTTTGGGAAAGGTAAAGTCGGGCGAAAGCCGGGTTACGCAGGCTCCGCAGCGGCGAGAAAACCCCAGTCATGAAAGAATTCCGGCGCTCGAGCGGCAGGTCTGCCCAAGTGCGCCGTGGGGGTAGGTTGGCCTGGAAAGCTTGGAGTGGCTCGAAACATTAGCTCGAGCATTTCTCTGAACAGGAGCGATCTGAAAATGCGGGTATGAGTGTGCAGAACGCGCCAGGTCGTGCTCGCTCCAATCCAGCCAATGCTCGAGCAGGCTATGTAGGGTCATTTGCAAAATTTTACGGCAGGAAATGTTTGTGTTCCTGAGCGCAACCTTTTGCCTTTATGGTTGGTTTGGGTCGGGTCTTAAGCGTGCTCGAGCGTACAAAATCGTCTTTTTCTGTAACTAAAATTCATCTGGTCTTCCAAAATCGGTGCTACCCTAAACCCAAGTACAAACGTCCCCAATCGCGTCGGTCAGCTCTTTGTTTACCCGCATCTCTTGTCCACCTTGGCATAGGAAAAAGGAGCATATCATGGCGCTCGAGACCCGAATTACCCCTCCAGAGGGCGTGGTGGTGTACACCGACACCGTGCAGCCGGTGGTGCTCAACTCAGGTAATTTCACCTTTATTCCCACGCACAAAACCATTGGTCTGGTGCCCGACCAAGCTGGGGTCGAGCGGGTGCTGCACAAGCTGCTCGAGAGTGGTTTCGAGGCCAAGTGCATCGAACTGATGTCCGGGGAAGCGGGTTCCAAGTTCGTGGACGCCACTGGAAAGCGGCGCGGCATCATAGGACAACTGATTCGTGGCCTGCAACGCGGCCAGGACAGGGGTAACTTGGTGCAGCGTTACGCCCAGGCCATGCTCGAGGGCGAGTTCGTCATCGCGGTGCTGGGCAAGAGCCGTGAAAACATCAGGAGCGCGGTGGCGGCTTTTCTCGAGGGCGAGGGTCATTCGGTGTACCACTTCGGTCCGGCTATGGTCGAACGCATCGTTCCCTGGAACAAGCACCTGCGAAAGCATCAGGCTCGAGTGGGTCGGGGTGTGGACGCCGAAATCTGAACCCAGCCGCTCGAGCACATCCAAACCGTACCCGCGCCACGCGTGAGAGGACAGCTTTGGTGTACCTTTGGGGCTATGAGCACGCCGCCCCTTTCCTCGAGCACGGCCCCCACCCCACAACGCCGGGTGAGTCCTAACTTCATCACCGAGACGATTGATAACGACCTCGAGCGTGGACACCTCAGCCGTGTCGTGACGCGCTTTCCGCCCGAACCCAACGGCTTTGCCCACCTGGGCCACACCTTTGCCAGCCTGCTCAACTACGGCATCGCGCAGGACTATGTGGGCAAGTTCGTGCTGCGAATGGACGACACCAACCCCGAGGCCGAGAAGCTCGAGTACGCCGAGGCTATTATTGAGGATTTGACTTGGCTGGGCCTGAACTGGGGCGATAAGGTCAGCTACGCCTCCGATTATTTTGCCGAACTGCACGGCTTTGCGCTCGAGCTGATAGGTCAGGGCAACGCTTACATAGACAGCTCGTCCGCCGAGGAGATAAGGCGGCTGCGGGGCACCGCGCTCAAAGTGGGTACGCCCAGCGTTTTCCGTGAGCGCAGCATTGAGGAAAACCTTGCGCTGTTCGAGCGCATGAGAAAGGGTGAGTTTCCCAACGGAGCACACGTTTTGCGGGCTAAGATGGACCTCTCGAGCAGCAACATGAAGCTGCGCGACCCGGTGTTGTACCGCATCGTTCATGAGAGCCACTACCGCCACGGGGACGCGTGGTGCATCTACCCCAGCTACGACTTTGCCCAGGCCCTGACCGACGCGCTGGACGGCGTGACGCATTCGCTGTGTTCGCTCGAGTTCGTGGACAACCGCGCGGTGTACGACTGGCTGCTCGAGAAAGTCTGGAGCGCCCCCACGCGGCCTCATCAGTACGAATTCGGGCGGCGTTCGCTCGAGTACACCGTGGTCAGCAAGCGCAAACTGCGCCGTCTGGTCGAAGAAAACCGGGTCTCGGGCTGGGACGACCCCCGGATGCCCACCCTGGCCGGGGTGCGGCGGCGGGGCGTCACGCCGGGTGCGGTGCAGGCTTTTGCCCGCCAGATTGGGGTGAGCCGCACCAACCGGACCGTGGAAATCGCCATCTTCGAGGGTGCGGTGCGAGACGACCTCAATTTGAGCGCCCCTCGAGCGCTGGCCGTGTTGCGCCCGCTCAAGCTGACCCTCGAGAATATGAACGAAGAGCGCGAACTCGAGCTGCCCTACTGGCCTTTCGACGTGATTCGGGAAAGTGTGGATGGTCTAGTGGCCCTGCCGGGTGGTGAGCGGGTAGCCCCCGAACAAGCCACTCGAGCCGTTCCACTGAGCCGCGAGGTGTGGATTGAGCACGACGACTTTTTACCCCAGGCCACACCGGGGTTCAAGCGCCTGACCGTGGGCGGTAAAGTGCGCCTGCGCGGGGCGGGCATCGTGCGCTGCGATAGCTTCACCACCGACGCCGCCGGAGAGGTGCTCGAGCTACGCGGAACCCTGCTGCCCGAGGGCGAAAAGGCGGGCGCGGTGATTCACTGGCTGAGTGCGGCCCACGCGGTTCCCGCCGAATTCCGCATCTATGACCGCCTGTTCCGCGTGAAAAATCCCGAAGCGGAAGCCAGTGAACTCGAGGACGACGATGGGGAAATGCTCGAGGAGAAGGATTTTCTGGATTTCCTCAACCCTAATTCGCTCGAGGTGGTGCGTGGCTTTGTCGAGCCGAGCGTGCTGAAGGACCCGAAAGAGACCCGCTATCAGTTCGAGCGGCTGGGCTACTTCTGGCAGGACCCAGTTGATTCTAAGGGGGACTCGAGCGCGGATAGATTGGTGTTCAATCGGATTATGGGCCTCAAAGACACCTGGGACTCGGAACCCAGAGAAAATGGGTCAACACCTCGAGTCGAACCCAAAACTCAAAAAGAGCACAGCGCTCCGCTGGCCCTTGAGTTGACCCCAGAACAAACCATCACCCTCGAGCGCCTGACCCTTCAGGGAATAGGTGAGGAGGAGGCTCGAGTGCTGGCCCGTGAGCCGCAATTGCTCAGTTATCTCGAGCAGGCCGCACTATCTGGAGATTTGGCAACGCTGGCCCGCTGGGTGGTGAATGAGTTGGGAACCGTGTTGCGCTCGAGCGAAATCAAGTTGCAACCCGCTCAGTTGGCTGCGTTGGTGCAAACCGTGCAAGACGGCACTCTCAGCGCTCGTAGCGCCAAGGAAGTTCTGCTCGAGAGTTTAGAAAGTGGCGCGGACCCGCTCGAGTTGATTGAGCAGCGTGGGCTGAGGCAGGTTTCGGACACCGGGGCGCTCGAGGCCGCCGTGCGTGAGGTTCTCAGTGCAAACCCCGACAAGCTCGAAGCGTATCGAGGGGGTAAAAAGGGACTGATGGGCTTTTTCGTGGGCCAGGTGATGAAGGCGACAGGTGGGCAGGCCAACCCGCAGGTTCTAAGTGAGGTGCTTTTGAAGATGCTCGAGGGGTGATTGGGGCGCAGACTTCGGACATCGGAGAACAAAACCTACAGTATGGAAGTAATCTGACCTCCATACTGTTAAAAATGTTCTCAAGCAATTTTTGATGTACTGAAGTTATTGATAATGCCACGAATCAACAAGACTATTCTCGTTATTGGAGCTTCGGGCTTTTTGGGGCGGCACGTTGCAAAGGCTCTGCTCGAGGGCGGGCGCACGGTCCGCTGCATGGCTCGCAACCCGTCCCGCGTTCAAGACCTCTCTGACGCCGGGTGTGAGGTTGTTCAGGGCGATATCCTGGATATCGCGTCAGTAGAGAGAGCACTCGAGTCCGTCCAGGTGGTGTATATCTCCATCCACACGCTTTTAACGCAAGCGGCGAACTCGTCTGGCTACGACTTCATGGGTGTGGAGATGACCGGTCTGCAAAACATCGTGAGGGCCTGCGAAACCCACGGTGCGCGTCGCCTGGTTTACATCACCTCCATCGGTGTAGCGCAGAACGCGCCAAGTGCATGGTTGCGCGGGCGCTGGCAGACCGAACAGTTTCTGTTTAACAGCGGACTAGATGTGACCGTCCTTCGACCAGGCATGATTGTCGGGCGGGGTGGAACTGGCTTCGATGCAGTGCTAAGCGGCGCTAAGCGGCCTTTCGCCACCCTACTCGGCAGCGGCCAACAAAGAATGCGGACCATCGCCGTGGAGGACTTGGCGTACTACCTGGTCGGCGTGCTGGACGCCCCCCGCTCTTTTGGCCACGCCTTTGAAGTGGGTTCCGACGACGTTCTGAGCATGAACCAGATGATGGATGGGGCTGCGGACTGTCTAGGTCGGCGTCATCCGGTCAAAATCCATATGCCGCAGGCGTTGCTCGCTTTGTTCGCGCCGCTGCTCGAGCGGGCAACCAAGCTGCCTCGTGGGGCTTTTAAGGGCTTAGTGGACAGCCTATCGGTCAACATGGAGGGCAATCCAACCCCAATTCGGACCCTGCTGGGTCGCCCGCTTCAGTCCTACCGTCAGAGTGTCAAGCGCGCGCTGGGTGAATCGGCAGCTCCCAAGTAGAAAACGAAATCAGTAGGGTCAGGTGATGAAGGCCACGGGCGTGCAGGCCAACCCGCAGGTGCTGGCCGAGGTTTTGTAAGGCTGCTCGAGAGCTTGGAAAGCAACCGCCCTTTTTGCTTTGGCTCGAGCGAGAGGGCGATTGCCAATCGCCCCTACAAACAGGACTTCCCCCAAGTCAAACTTTCCAGCGATACCCCAGCACCTGCAAACCCAGACCCTCGAGCGACCCCTGAATTTGCTCGGCACGCCCTTTGCAGACCGACTCGAGCTGAACCTTGAGCGTGAAATCGCCTAATACTGCGTAGGGAACGACCTGCACCGATTCACTCGAGCGAAACACCTCGAGCAGCGCGACTTTAGGGGCCTGTCCAGTCATTTCGAGTAGCAACATAAATCCTCCTCGAGCGACTGAAGACATCGCCCTGACGATGGGTTTTAGGGTTTGGGGTAGGCTCTGCGACTTCTGCACTTACCTTAGCTCGAGGCCCCTTAAAGTCCTATCGGCAGAACGGAGCGCTCGAGCCGGACCCATCGGTAAAACCGATACTCGAGGTTTCAGTAAGTGAATATGCCGATGGTGCAACGCGAGTTTTGGCGTTACACTCGGGCTATGAAGTTCTCGCAGCTCAAGGTGTTGGTCGCCGTCGTACGGGGCGGTAGCTTTTCCGAGGCGTCGCTCGAGTTGAACCAGTCGCAGTCGAGTGTGAGCGAGGCCATCGCCAGCTTGGAGACCGAGTTGGGGGTGCGTTTGCTCGAGCGGGGCCGTTTCGGGGCGCGGCCCACCGCTGTGGGCGAGAAGGTGCTCGAGCGGGCGCGGGAGGTGCTGGGTAGCATCGAGGGCATCGAGCAGGAGGTGGCACTGGAACGAGGACAGGTGAGCGGTGTACTGCGGGTGGTTTCCTTTCGCAGCGCGGCCAGTCAGATTGTGGCTCCCCTGCTTTCCATTCTCAAGCAGCGCTTTCCCCTGGTTCAGCTCCAGCTCGAGGAAACCAGTAGCTTCCAATCGCGTCTGAGTGACCGACAACTTCAGGAAGGCAGTAGCGACCTCTCCTTTGGTACCGCGCTCAACAGCGCGTTTATGGGCTGGGAACTCATATGCGACCCCTTTTATGCGCTGTTTCCGCTCGAGGGCGAAGTATTACCTGCTGAAGTCACCATAGATTTCTTGCGAGGCCGCCTGTTGGTACTTCCCAGCGAAATCGACTGCGGTGTGTCTATCGAGAAACACTTCAAGGAATTGGAATTATCGCTCGAGGGGGTCCAGCGGGTGCGTGATGACTCCACACTGATTCAGATGGCAGCCAAGGGGGTTGGGGTCGGTATCTTGCCGCGTCTGGCGGTAGAACATGCCGACTACGTGCGTAAGGTTCCACTTTCTCCCCCGCTCGAGCGCCACATCTACCTTCAGGTGCGCCACGGAGCGCTACGCCTACCCAGTGTGCGGGTTTTTCTACACCTGCTGGCAGAGTTCTTTCCCGAGAGTGGACTTCCGCTCTGGACCGAGGAAAGTGGGATAGCTCGAGTGTGAATTCAAAAAGCTCGAGCATGTTCAAATAGGCTCAGCCCATCAACTCGCGCACGATGGCCTCGACATGCACTCGAGCGCAGTCCACCGCCGGGAAATCGGTGTTGCTCGCATTGAAAACCAGGCTCAAATCGGTTCCGGCCAAAACGATGGCGTCCAGATTTTCTCGAGCGCACAGGGTATGGGCCAGTTCGCGCAGGCCGCTTATCTGCGCCTCGGTTGCCTGACGCGCTCGAGCAATGGAGGTGTACGTGTCGTGAATGTAACCCACTTCATCGGGACTCGGCAACACCACCTCGATGCCTTCCAGACCGCCAAACAGCCGGGTTTCGATGCTGGCCCGGTTGCCCAACAGCGTGACCCGTTTCAGCCCTCGAGCCTGAATTTCGCGGCGGGTTTCGCTGAGTAGACTGAGGATGGGCAGTCGGGTGCGTGCCACCAGATTGGGCAGGCAAAGGTGCGGCGCGATGGCTCCGATAGCCGCAAACGCAACTCCAGCCCGCTCGAGGGTATCCACAAACCCCGCGAGGTACTGGGCCAGCGGTTCAATCTGTCCGGCTCCCACCCTCGCAATGATTTGCTCCACATCGGCGTGGGCGATGAGCAGATTTGGCGTGAACCCCCGACTCAGACAGGCTTCCACGATGGCCTGGTAGTAGTAAAGGGTCGCGCCCACCCCGAGACCGCCGATGATTCCAACCCCCCGAGCTTGTTGTGAGCTGTCCATCACAGCACTTTACCCTGTGGCTGGTTAGGGCGCTCGAGCGGGAAGGACCCCCCCTTGTGTAGTCACGCAAGACCCCCCTATGAAATAGGGGGGTACTTTAAAAGCGCGAGTGCAAGGGTTTTTTAGTTCCCCCCTATTTCATAGGGGGGATATTTGTGACAGCGAAGCGGACAGGCCCGATAGGCGAGCAGGCCCGGAAGGTGCCGTTTTGCTCAAGACAGTGCCGCTCTGTCCAAGACGCGCTCACAAGAAGGGGGGTCGTCCCAGGCCGAACAAACCCCCCGCGAAATGCCCTACTCTTCCACGAACACCGCCGTAGTCAACCCCGGCACGAACAGCGAACCGTCGCGCACCCTCGAGAGCTTAACAGTCGTATCGCTCGAGTCCTGCAAAACCTTGTGCAGCTTCAGGCTCGAGGATTTGAAGGCATCACTCGCAAGGTTGGCGTCCACACCGCTCGAGTTGAAGGCCACTACCACGCGCTTGTAGGGGTTTTCGGGGGATTTTGCGCCCTCAAGCACCATCACAATCAGACCCGGAATTTTGGTCTGGAGGAACTTGACGCCCTTCTGCACGCCCTCGAGCGAACCGATGCGGAACAGGGTGCTCGAGCTGCGAATCGAGAGCATCTCCATCATGTGGTCGCTGGCTCGAGAGATGTCTTTTGGAGTGGCGCTGAGTTTGGGGTCGGCTAACAACTCTTTGGCCCAGGGCCACTTGTTTTTGTTGTCCCCGGCGGGCGGCAGGCCCACGCCCCAGTTGTTGGTCTTCAGGGTAAAGTCGAGTTTGTTGAACCAGTCACCGGAGTTGTAGCTGTTGCGGTCCAGCGACTTGGAGCGCAACAGCTCGTCTCCAGCGTGGAAAAACGGCACGCCCTGACCCAGCGCCACCGTACTTACGGCCAGATTGTTCATGCGGACTCTCTGCTCGAGCGTGGCCTTGCGCGGCGCTTTCATCTGAATGGCGTCCCACAGCGTCTCGTTGTCGTGGGCCGCCACATAAGTGATGGTCTCGAGCGGACTGGCCGCGTAGCCCGCCGCCTGACCGTTGTAATCAATGCCGCCGCCTTTCACCGTCGCCCCGCTCGAGGAGGTGAACGTATAGTCGCGCAGGTTTCCAGCCAAGCCCAGCATCAGCAGGTCCTGAGTCTTCTCGAGGCTGGCCCTGTCGGTGTTCTTCACGCTCAGGCCGTTGGGCAGGGTGAAGAGTCCGGTGGCGTAGCCCTGGTTGGTGCGCTGGTCCTCGTCGAAGGGGCCGCCGCCGCGCACCGCGTCGCGCTGACGGTCACTGAAGCTGCCAATGCCCGTGCCATACAAGTTTTTCTGACTGGCGTTGACGCCCCGCGCATTCTGGGCCACCTCGCCAAAGTCCCAGCCCTCGCCGTAGAGGTAGACCTTCTTGCCGTCCACCCCGTCCTTCTCGAGCGTGAGCGCGTCCAGCGCGGCCCGCACCGCCTTTACGTCGGCCAGCATGTGGTGGCCCATCAAATCGAACCTGAAACCGTCGATTTTGTAATCCTTGGCCCAGGTCAGAATGCTGTCCACCATGAGTTTTCGCATCATGGCGTGCTCACTGGCGGTGTTAGCGCAACAGGTGCTGCTCTCCAGGCCCCCCTCGAGGTTGAGGCGGTGGTAGTACCCTGGCACAATCTTGTCCAGAATCGAGTTGTTGGTCTGGCCCGCGCCGCTGGTGTGGTTGTACACCACGTCCTGCACCACCCGCAGCCCTAAAGTGTTGATGGCCTGCACCATTTTGCGGTACTCGAGGGTGCGATTGTCCGCGTTCACCGCGTAGCTGCCCTCGGGGGTGGTGTAGTGCAGCGGGTCATAGCCCCAGTTGAAGCCGTCGCTGTCGCGGGTCGGCTCGATGAGGGCCTGCTGCCCCTCACTGTCCGGCGGCAATTTCTTGAGTGCGGCCAAATCGGGGGTCTTCCACTTCTTCTTATCCTCTTCAATGGTGGCGATGTCGAAGCTCGGCAGCAGGTGAACCGCTTTCAGGCCGCTCTGGGCCAGCATTTTGAGGTGCTTGACCCCGCTCGAGGCCGCTTCGGTGAAGGCTAGGTAGGTGCCGCGCTCAGCGGTGGGCACGCTCGAGTCCAGCGCCGAGAAGTCGCGGATGTGCAGTTCGTACAAACTCAGGTCCATCAGATTTTTGAGCACGGGTTTTTTCAGTGCGTCCCAGCCAGCGGGCTTGCTCGAGGCATCGTTCAAATCCACCATACGGCTGCGGCCACTGTTCAGCGACAGGCCCAGCGAGTACGGGTCGGTCACTAAATTGCGCTCGAGCTTCTGGGTAGTGGGAGCGTAGACGCTAACCTCGTAGTAGTAATACTTGCCTTTCCAGCTCGAGTCGCCGCCGATGCTCCACACGCCGTTTTTCTCGGTGAGGTCCTTAACCAAAAGCTCGGGGCTGCCCGCGTCGTCGAACAGGTGCAGCTTGACCGACTGCGCGGTGGGTGCCCACAGTTTGAGGGTGGGCGCTCCGGCGCTCCAGACCACACCCAGAGCGTCGCTCGAAGCATACAAATCGTCCAGCACCCCGTAAAGCTGAACTCCAGTGGCGTCGAGCAGCTTGCCGTCCGCACCAGAAGACCACACCGCGAGTTGGCCCTTGAGCGCGGCTCGAGCGGCCTGTGGCACCTTGAGCACCGCATAAGAGGAAAGTTGCGGATACTTGGCCTTGAGCGCCGCAGGCAGACCCGCAGGCTCGAGCGCCAAATCATAGTTTTGACCGCCTGTGACCGCATTCGCCTCGAGCTTGAGTGTGGCTGTGCTGCTGCCGCTGAGGTAGAACTTGGCCCCGGTTTTCACCCAGACGTTGGGCACCGCCAGCAGGTCCCCGCTGAGCCAGTGTGCCGCCGATTCCTTGAGGCTGCCCGCCTGACGCGCTACCTTGATGTACTGGAGGGGCACGCTCGAGGGCGCTTTCACCTCGGCAGCCTGATTGATGGAATCCTTCACCATTTTGGTTTTGTCGTCATACACGAAGCGCACGATGGTTTTGTCGGTGTTGACCGACAGCTTGATATTGTCGCCGCCCGCCTTGCCGCCCGCGCCGTAGTTTTCGGTGAAGCTGCCCCCGATGGCCACCTTGAACTCGTAATCGCCCTTGGGAAAAGCCGCGATGAACTCGTACAAATCCGGCCCCACCTCGAGCATCCTTGTAATGTCACCCGCCGGGTTCCACTCTTTATCGCCCAGCGCCTTTTGAATGGTTCCGGGCAGAATCACCAGCTTGGGAGCCTGGACCACCGTGGGCGCGTTGATGCTGTCGGCAACGACCTTGGTGCTCGAGTTCCACACGAATTTAATCAGCGTGTTATCGGCGGGAACCTCGAGCTTGATGTTGTCGCCGCCGGCTTTGCCGTCCTTGCCGTAGTTCTCGGACCAGCCGCCGCCCACCGCCACCTTGTACTCATAGCTGCCCTTGGGAAAAGCTGCCGTGAACTGGTACAAACCTCCGCCGACCTCGGTCATGCGGGTGATGTCGCCTGCTGGGTCCCACTCCTTGCCCCCCAGCGCCTTTTGAATGGTTCCGGGCAAGACCACCTGCAAGGCGCTCTGGGCGCTCGAGGACACGCTGAGCGCCAGGGTAACGCTCGAGAGCAGGGCGAGATTGAAGCGCTTCCACGAACTGGACACGGTTTTAGACATAGAACTCCTTGAGGGCGTGGGTGCGGCCCTTACATTGGCCCGTGACTTCTGACACAGGTCCAAAGCGAAATGGAAGTGCAAACTGAGGTAGCTCGAGCGTGACACAAAATAGATGAAACTGCAAGAGGTTGGGCTTCCATGACTTCCGGCACTGGTCCGCCCGAGAGGATTCAGGTGTACTGAAAAAGAGTTGCCCACGAAGGTAGGGAGTGCTCGAGGAGAATTTCATGCCTAAAATCTGTCTGTCGCTCTTCATGCTTTTTGCCTTATTTTCTCGAGTGCAGGCCACCGACTTAGGACTGGCTGGAGACCTCAATTTCGCGCTTGACGGCGAAAAGCGCGGGGGTTTGGGTCTGTTCGTGGACTTTCCCCAGAAGCCTATCAAAGCTGTTCCCTTTGACGCGGACCTGCGTTTGGGATTGGTCGCTTTTCCGTTGGCAACTGAGCCGTACAGCGAATGGGGTCTGTATTTTGCGACCCGCATTAGGCCCAAGCTCGAGCAAGAGGGTCCCTATCTGGGTCTTGGTGTGGGCCTGGGGTTTTCTCAGGCAGATGCGTACACCTGCCCCAATCCTGCCGATGGCTTGGGATGTGGTATTGGTGCGTTTGTTTCGGTGCTTACCCTGTTGAGAACCACGGTTTTTTTGGGTACGGAAGTCGCCTTGGACCCCCAGAATCGCGCAAAAGGCTTTCTCGAAGCGTATATGTGGGGCGGCGGAGCACTAGGCTATACCTTCGGCGCTCGAGCAGGGTTTAAATTTGCTGTCCTCTAGCTCAACACCCTAATGTGTCAGCATCTCATCCAGGCCATCTTCAACTTTGGGTTGAAAGAACACGAGACACACGCTCGAGCGGAGGCTATGAGATGCTGAACCTATTCTTAGCGGGCATTCGTCTGGTTTCCATCGTCGCCCTGATTCCCTGGGGATTTTTCGCGCTGGGCATCTTTTACCCCATGCTTAAACCGCTCGAGCGCCTGATTTTTATTCCCATCACCCTGAGCTATCCGCTGGCCCTGGTCCTGTGCTGGCGGCGCGAAGCCTACCTGCGTGGTCTGGGCGAGGTGGGTATGGCCAACCTGTTTGCAGTTTTGCCGCTGCTGCTGGTGTTCGTGGCGCTGGCTGTGGGCGCTTACTTCAACACTCGAGGACCCTGAACCTCGCTCGAGCTAAGCTAGACGGGTGAATTCCACTCCCGTACCCATCTCCTGTCCTGGCTGTGGGCTGACCCTGGTGGCTCAGGGCCTCGAGCGGCCCGAGCGCTACCATGCCTCGGGCGAGTGCTGGGCGCTCTATGGACAGCTCAGCGCTTACAACGCCGAGCGGGCCGAGCGTACTTTCATCGCTCAGCACGCAGTGGACGTTTACGGCGCTGGGCACTCCGGCGGACCGACCAAGGCCATCACCACCGCGTTTTCGCTCATTGGCCTGCACCTGGCGCTCGAGCGCGGCTTCACAGGCAGACAGGTGCAGCAGGCGCACATGCAGCTCGCTCGAGCCAAGTGGGTCTGGCCCGAGTTCACGCCGCCCGATTTGAGGGGAACCCTGAATGTGCAGGATGTACTCGAGGCCGATTGGGGCGAGGCGCGGGATGGGGATGATTCTCGAGTGGGCCGCCTCGGTGTGGGAGCGCTGGACCCCGCTGCACGTCTGGACTCGAGCGTTCTGCGACGAGCATCTGAAGCGGTAAAAGTCCGCTCGAGCCACCGGGTTCTACGAACTGGCACTGGTGTAACTCCGCAGGGCAAAGCGCCAGAACATCCTCGAGCCGAACATCAAACCCAGCGCGACCAGCAGTGCAATGACCACATCCTGCACATGCACCCGACCCACGAAAGCGCCCGCTGGCACGGTGGTGATGAAGGCCACCGGAATGACGAAGGTGAAAAACAGCCGCGCCCCGCCCGCCGGGAAAGCGGTGATGGGAAACTGACCCGCCCTAAAAAAGCCCCAGAACAGCTCGAGGATGTTTTCGACCTTCACGAACCAGAACGCGGAAGCCGCCAGACAGAAGCACAGCGCATATACAGTGAAATACGCTGAAACGAGCAGCAGCAGGCCCAGAGTAAACCCCTCGAGCGTCCAGACTCCTAATTTCACGCTCGAGTACACAATCAGACCCAGGCCAATGAGTACGTCTGGCACGCGAAAGGCATTTAAATTGCGGCTCGAGACCAGAAACTGGGAATCCATCGGTTTGAGCAGGGTGAAATCCATGCTTCCGGTACGGACACTTTCGGCAATCTTGCCCAGATTGGGGTACAAAAACACTCCAGCCAGACCCTCGAGCAGGGTGAACACCCCCACCACACAGGTGGCCTCGAGCGCGTTCCAGCCGCCTACGCCGTTGCCGTCACCGAGCAGCAGGCTCAGCCCAAAGAGGGAGCCGCCCACCGTGAGCAGCGCGTTGGTGAACTGCGCCAGAAAGTTGGCCCGGTACTCGAGCTGAGCTTGCAGGGTGGCGGCGAAGAAGACTTTGAGCAGGTTTAGGTATTTTTTCATGGTGTGGGTTCTCGGATATTGGGCGATGAGCAATGAGTTTTGCGCCTCCGGCGGGTAATTAGTCATTGGTTTTTGGTTGCCTTGTTCTTGAGCGCCCTAAATCAAACCAACCAATGACCAAAAACCAATGACTCGCCGGAGGCGCTCTTTTTTACCTTCCAACCCTCTCGCCCTCCCTCGAGCGACAACGCACCACCCGCGCGGCGCAACACTCATGCCCCCACCGCCCCATATTTCTTCAGCCCTACCCGCCACATCACCTGACGCAGCACAACCAGACCCAGCACCCATCCCAACTGAACCGCAAACACTCGAGCGATGTCCGAGGCCGGAAGCTGCCCAGTGAGGATTTTGGCGGGGTAGTACACGATGTACGGAAACGGGGTCCAGTCCACAAAGCTGCGGAGTGCGGTGGGAAACAGCTCGAGCGGGGCAAATCCTCCGGCTAAAAAGGTGGCCAGCACGTAGTAACCCTCGTCGAAGGCGGTGGCCTGCTCGGTCCAGAAGGCCAGAATACCGATGATGTAGGAAATCAGGAAGCGGACTAGAAACGCCAGACCGATGCTAAGCGCAAAGACCAGCACCGCCGCGAGTCCGGGGGTCAGCACCGTCCCTTTGGGGGCGATGAGCAAACCGATGAGCACCAGCCCGATGACCAGCGGAATCCGCACAAAGCGCTCGGTAACGTGCTGCATGATATATTCCCAGAAAGGGTCTATCGGGCGCAGGAGTTTGGTACTCAAATTGCCCTGCCGAATGGCAAAATCCAGCTCCCAGGCCACCCAGGCGACCGTGCTCTGCTGGGCCAGCCACGCCGCCAGAAAATAGGCCGCGAAAGCTCGAGCGTCCAGTCCGCCCACGCTGCCGCCGCCCGCCTGGGCCTTGCCAATCCACACCGCCATCATGATTAAGGGAACCGCTCCGGCCAGCATCCAGATGATGAGTTCGGCGCGGTAGGCGGTCATGTTGGCCAGCCACGCATCGAATAGAACTTTGGCTTTGCGGAAACTGCGACTGAGCAGTGTTCCTCGAGCGGAAGAATGGGAGGGTTGGAGGGTTGGAGGGTTGGTCATACGCGGACCTCCTCGTGTTGCGTCCGCTCGAGTTCGGCTGCTCTCGAGGCTTTGCCCTCGGTAAAAATCTGACCAATGAGTTCCTCAATCGGTGGGTCTTCGATGGTCACGTCGGCCACCGGCAGTTCGGTGAGCACCCTGGCGGCCAACACGCTGGCCTGCGCCCTGGGAATCAGGAGTTTGGCGTTCAGGCCGTCCAGACTCTGCACCTGTCCATAACGCTCGAGAACCTCGCGCTCCACCCGGCTCGAGAACTCCAGGCCCACAATCTTGTCGGTGGCCCGCTCGAGCAGTTTTTCAATCGAGCCGTCGAGCACCACTTTCCCCTTGTCCACCACCACAATTCTCGAGCAGAGCGCGGTCACGTCGGCCATGTAGTGACTGGTCAGAATCACGGTGGCCTCGAATTTGCGGTTGTACTCGGCCACAAACTCGCGGATGCGGACCTGCATGTTCACATCGAGTCCGATGGTGGGTTCATCCAGAAAAAGCACCTTGGGCTGGTGCAGCAGCGCGGCGGCCAGCTCACACTTCATGCGCTCGCCCAGGCTGAGCTTGCGAACCTGCTTGCTCAGCAAACCGTCCAACTCGAGGATTTCGGAATACTCCTTGAGGGTGGCCTGAAAGCGGGCTTCGGGAATTTCGTAGATGGCGGCGTTGACCAAAAAGCTGTCCAGTGCGGGTAAATCCCACATCAGTTGTTGCTTCTGGCCCATCACCAGCGTGATGTTTTTAAGGAAGCTGGCCCTGCGCTGGTACGGGGTGTAGCCTGCCACCGCCACCCGTCCGCTCGAGGGGTGCAGCAAGCCCGAAAGCATCTTGAGCGTGGTGGTCTTGCCCGCGCCGTTCGCGCCTAAAAAGCCCACCATCTCCCCCTCCTCGAGCGCAAAACTCACGCCGTCCACTGCTTTGACGGTCTTGGTTTTCCTCGAGAAGAACGAGCGCAAACTGCCCTTCAAGCCCGCTTCTTTTTCAGCTACGGTGTAGTGTTTCTGCAAGTTCTCGACTTCGATAATGGGCATAAAAAGTCCTCGAGCGAATCGGCGGAGGCTAGTCTGAATAGACTGGGGTCCGGTTAGCTCGAGTATAACCCGACGCTTTGATTTATGTTCAGGGGTAAGCCAGTTGGCTTATTCGTGGCTCGAGTTTGGGGTTGGAGCTGGAAAGTGAAGCGCCTCCGGCGTCTTGAGCAGAACGGCACCTTCTGGGCCTGCTCGCGGGTAATTGGTTTTTGGTCATTGGTTGGTCTGCTCTCGAAGTTCAACCACAAACCGACCAAGAACCAATGACTAACGACCCGCCGGAGGCGCAAAACCTCTCACTTCGAGCTGAACTGCCTTCTCGAGGTCAATTTTCGCGGCGCTCGAGGGAGTTGTTCCAAGCGGAATTTATGCCAACCCGCACACCTTTATTTACACCGTCTCGAGCTGAACCCGTCACTTTCAAGGACCTTTACCTCTAAAATACAGTCATGAGTAAAAAAGCGAAGCGGGAAGCCCTCGAGCAAAAACGCGCGGTGGCGATAGCGCAGACCATCGCCCTGATTACGGCGGTGAGTATTGGCGTGGTGGCGGGCGTGGGCGTGGCTCTGGTCGTGTTGCTGCGGGCACGTAAAAAGGCAGCCGATACCGATGTGTCGGGGGAAGCGCTGTTTGTGTAACTGCTCGAGTTGGGTGATGAGCAATGAAAAATGAGTAAAAGACTTGTGGAATGCTGTTCTGGGCTGAGGGTCTCGATCGAAAGCAGTTCGGAAAAATAGGAGAAATCAAGTGTCAGACGAAGCCCTGAACGCCATCATCAACGCCATGCCCATGCCTCCCCGTTACGGGCCGCCCCTCACGCTCGAGCAGGCTAAAAAGGTGATGAACGCGGCGGAACTCGAGGCACAGAAGTACGGCTGGCCGCTGGTGATTGCCCTGGTGGACAGCACCGGATACTTGTGCATGTTGGTTAAACTCGACCATGCTCAGCTTGGGAGTGTGCAGATTGCCCAGGCCAAGGCCGAGACCGCGCTGCGTTTTCGTCGTCCCACGGCGGTGTTCGAGAACGCGCTGGCTCAGGGTGGGGTAGGTCTGCGTATTCTGGCTACGCCGGGTGTGGCCCCACTCGAGGGCGGTATTCCGCTGATGCAAGGCGGCGAGGTCATCGGCGCGATAGGCGTGTCGGGAATGCACTCGAGCCAGGATGCACTGGTGGCCCGTGCAGGTGTGGCGGCCCTCGAGTAGACCCCGATGAGCATAAGAAAGAAGCAGCTCGAGTATTCACGCTCGAGCTGCTTCTTTTAAATTCCAGCTTTTACTGACCAAACCACGCCATCAGTTTGGCGAGCAGAATTGTGCGTTCAGAAGGCTGCAAAGACTCGATGCCAAAGCTGAGATTGGCGGTGCGGTATTTGCCTGCGTTGTTTAAAACGATGGCTCCAGCGGGTTCATTGGCACTCTGTGGTTTAATGACGAGCTTATTGGTAGGCGCGGGAGCACCGCCTTGTACCGATTGAGGCGTCAACGCTCCGGCTCGAGTGCCTGTGTTGGCCCAGGTTCCCGCCAGGGTTGCGCCGCTTAACGGGGCAATGACATCTGGGTAATACTGATTTTTAGCGCCACCAGGGGCATTGAGGTTGAATCCCAGCCCCTCGAGAAACGAATTCCCATCCAGGTGAGGGTTGCCGGAGCTGTCTCCCACGAACTTGCTCTTGAGGTAATTGGTGTAAAACCCGCTCGAGCCAATTTCAAAGCCGATGTCCTGTCCACTCACCAACAGATTGCCGCCGCCCTCGAGATACTGGCTCAGATTCTGCTGGTCTCCAGCGCTCAGCGTGCCGTTGTAACACTCTCCGGTAGCCCAGATGAGCAACTGGTACTTCTTCATTTCAGACAACGGAACGTTCCCCTGCTCACTGGGCACCCACAGAAAAGCGCCGTTGGCGTTAGCTTTTACCGGGTCGCGGTAAAAGTTGATGAGCGCGTCGGTTCCTTTCGAGTCCAGGGTACAGTCGTCCATGACGAGTAGGGTTTTGAGCTTGGAGACCTGTCCGGTGGGGGGCTGTGGAGGGGTAGGCGTGGGGGCTGGAGGGGTTGGGGGTGTTGGGGTCGGGGTGGGCGCACTAAGCGCAATGCCCAGTGCCTGAGCCGCCGCCGGAAGGTTGACCAGTCCGTTGCCACTGGTGGTGTTCACGCCCCCGCCGAGTTTATTGGCGCTCGAGAACAAAGCACTTTTAAGCTGGTCCACGGTCAGGTTATTTTTAGCGCTCAGCAAAACCGCGATGCTTCCAGCCACAATTGGGGTGGCCTGCGAAGTTCCCGAGAGGGCCGCGTAACCGCCCCCTGGCACGCTCGAGGTGACGGTATCGCC
>Ga0209100_1000761_pt1 | contig 25143 bp, 34 predicted proteins | sample lystaG_FD_185480 | JGI IMG/M metagenome (GOLD analysis project Ga0209100, IMG submission 185480) | Glacier valley bacterial and archeal communities from Borup Fiord, Nunavut, Canada, to study Microbial Dark Matter (Phase II) -... | ecosystem: Environmental > Aquatic > Freshwater > Ice > Glacier ...
TAGTGCGATTCGTTGGGATCGCAGGTGAAGGTGACCCTGCCGACCTCTATCGCCACCGGCCTCATATTCATGAGATTCATAATCGGAGACTCCGGGATGCTTCCGTCGAGGAGGCCCTGGATGTGCTCGAGGCCAGACATTGTCTTGGCGAGCGCGGACCCCACCAGCGGATCCTCCCAGGTCACCGTCCGCGATCGATCCACAGGCGTGCTCCCTGATCCGCTACTCATCCGTTGGTCCCTTCTTTTTCTTTCAGCCTTCGACCGCACACCCGCGTTCTTTCAGCCTTCGACCGCACACCCGCGTTCTTTCAGCCTTCGACCGCACACCCGCGTGGGAATTCGTCAGGTCGCCGCGCGTTGAGACAATCATGGAACCGAGCGAATCAACAGCACCGACCTACGACTGGCTCGCCCTGCAGAAGCAGGCCCACAGCGAATTCGGAGTGCGGCTCGGTCTGGTGACGGACTGGAATGCGCCCACTCCCGACACAGACTGGACCGTGCGCGACCTGGTGAGGCACGTGGTCGAGGAGCAGCAGTGGGTGCCACACCTGCTTGACGGAAGTTCGGCTGCGGATGCGCGGCGACGCATCCAGCCGCTCAGTGACGATCTTCGTGCAGAGTGGCGGCTGTATTCGCTCGCCGCAACCTCGGCCTGGGATGCCGCCTCACCCGACACGCAGGTGAGTCTCTCCTCCGACACCGTCACGGTCTCCGACTACCTCCGCGAGCAAGTGAGTGACGTCGCCATCCATTCCTGGGATCTGGCGCGGGCGGTGGGCGCCGACGAGACCCTCGACGACGCTCTGATCGAAGCCGTTTGGACGGTGTTCGAACCGCAGCGCGACACGCTCTCGGCGAGCGGGCTATTCGCCGCGCCGGTCCCTCTGCCCGAAGACGCCTCCCTGCAGCTTCGCCTGCTCGCCCTCACCGGACGCGACGCCCGCTGAGGGCTCAGAATCCCGCGACCGCGTGCGGGATGTAGTGCTCGGTGAGTAGCGCGAGCTCGGCATTCGTGAGGTCGAGTTCGACCGCCGCCGCAGCGTCATCCAGGTGCGAGAGCTTCGTCGCCCCGACAATGGGCGAGCTCACGGCCGGCTGCTGCGCCACCCACGCGAGGGCGATCTGGGCACGCGGTACGCCGCGGGCGTCGGCGACGGATGCCACGGCATCCGCCACCCTGCGGTCGGACGGCTCGGACTTGACATAGAGGGTCTTGCCGAACTCGTCGGTCTCCGAGCGCGAGGACGAGTCATCCCAGTCCCGCGTCAGCCTGCCGCGCGCGAGCGGGCTCCAGGGCAGCACACCAACGCCCTGGTCGAGGCAGAACGGATGCATCTCCCGTTCCTCTTCGCGATTGATGAGGTTGTAGTGGTCCTGCATGGACACGAACCGGGTCCAACCGTTGAGATCCGCCGCATGCTGCGCCCGGGCGAACTGCCAGGCGAACATCGAGGATGCCCCGAGATAACGGGCCTTACCGGATTTGACGACGTCATGCAGGGCCTCCATCGTTTCTTCGATCGGCACCCGCGGATCCCAGCGGTGAATCTGGTACAGGTCCACGTAGTCCGTGCCGAGACGTCGCAGGCTCGCGTCGATCTGCTCCATGATGTGACCGCGGGAGAGTCCGCCTCCGTTGGGGCCAGGACGCATCACCCCGTGCACCTTCGTGGCGATCACGACCTCCTCACGCGTCGCGTACTCGCGCAGGGCCCGACCGACGATCTCCTCACTCGAACCATTCGAATAGACGTTGGCGGTATCGAAGGTGGTGATGCCGAGCTCGATGGCGCGGCGGATGAACGGACGACTCTCCTCCTCCGGCAGGCTCCACGCATGGGCGCCGCGACCCGGGTCGCCGTAGCTCATACAACCGAGGGTGACCGCCGAGATCTCGAGGCCACTGTGTCCGAGTTTCGTATATTCCATGCGCCCAGTCTGCCCCTCGGAGCTCCCCCTCGCGAAATGGGAGCGTGGCGGAAAACGCGAGACTCGCAGTCCTGGGGAGGGCAGCCGCGGGAGTTCAGCCCGCGACGGGAGGGCGCGATCGTCCGGGCATCCGCAGGGCGTAGGCGGACGCCCCGACGAAGAAAGCCGCGCCCACCGCGAAAGCCACCGGGTAGGACACGGTGTCGGCGAGAAAACCCGCGACGAGGGGCCCGATGATCGCGCCGAAGTCGGAGAACATCGAGAACAGCGCCACCGGACGGCCACCCTGCGCGCCGACGGCATCCCCGACCGCTGCGGCCGGTGCCGTGCCCATGAATGCCGCCGCCACACCGTAGAGGCAGAGCAAGGCGGTGAGCGCCCAGAAACTCGTCACGAAGGGGACGGCGGCGATTGTGGCAGCCGCCACCGCGAACGAACCGACGATGGCGGGCTTGCGACCAACAGTGTCGATGAATCGTGCCGCCGGCGCGAGCGCGACGGTCTGGGCGACCGCAGAGAAGGCGAACGCGATACCGGTCCAGGTGCTCGGCCCGCGCAGCACCTCGACGATCAGCACGGGCACCAAAGAATTGCGCACGCCGAAGGAGGTCCAGCCCTGGGCGAAGTTCGCGAGGCAGGCCGCACGGAATCCGCGGTCCCGCAGCACCTCGCGGAACGGGATGCTCACCGTGGTGCCCGATTCAGTCGGTGGAGCGACCGTCCGCGGGCGAAGCAGCAGGATACCGACGACACCGGCCACGGCGAGAGTGCCGGCGTAGAAGAAAAACGGAGCGCTGAGCGAGATCGTTGCAAGCAGTCCGCCGAGTGCCGGGCCCGTCATCCCCCCGATGAGGAATCCGCCCTGGTAGAAGCCGATGGATCGGGCACGCATCGCAACGGAGGTCGACCCGATCAGCAGCGTCATCGCGGACACCGTGAACATCGCCGAACCGATGCCCCCGATGCCCCGCAGGATCAACAGTTGCGGATAATTCTGGGCGACGCCGACCAACCCGCTCGAGAGCGCGACGATACCGATTCCGATCGAGAGGATGGCCCGCTCCCCCGCCCAGTCGATCAGCCGGCCGCAGAAGGGACTCGACACGAAGCGCAACAGTGCGAACGCGGAGACGACCGCACCGACCTCTGCGTTGCCGACACCGAAGCTGCGCACATAGACGGGCAGCACCGGAACCACGACGCCGAAACCCACCATCACAAAAAAGGCGATCACGCCGAGCACCAGGACATCGCGCGACAGTCGGGGCTTCCGCGCAGAACCGATGCTCACGCGTCGGGGAACTGGGCGAGCGGATGCATCCCCCCAGCGTATTGCGATGAACGGCGGGTTGAACCCACGGCCGCCGCGTGTACCGTCCTCTATATGAAAGCAAATAAGCAACTCTCCGACAATCTGCAGGCCGTGCTCGTTGACCTCATCGAGCTCCACATTCAAACCAAGCAGGCGCACTGGAACGTCGTTGGCATCAACTTCCGCGACACTCACCTCATCCTGGACGAGGTCACTGACGCCGCCCGTGAACTCTCCGATGAGGTGGCCGAGCGGATGCGCGCGCTCCACGCCATCCCAGACGGCCGCTCCGAGACGGTGAGCACCACCTCCACACTCTCTAAATTTTCCGAGGACCAGGTCGACACCGCGGAGGTCGTCACTCTGATCACCGATCGACTCGATGCCGCTGCCGCCACCTGCCGCCGGGTGCATGACGAGGTCGACGAAGCCGACCCCACCACCGCGGACCTCTTGCACAAGGTGATCGAAACGCTCGAGCAGTACGCCTGGATGGTGAGTGCAGAGAGCCTCAAGCCGCGCAAACGAAACGCGTCAACGGGACTCTAAGCGGCCTCAGACCGCCATGGCGAGCAGGGCGACGGTGACGGAACCGTTTTTCGTCTCCTGCTCGCCGACGCGGGCGAAGCCCAGACGGGCGTGAAACGCGAGCGACTCCGGATTCGGTGGGTCTAGGTTGACTTCGCAAGTCACCTCCCGTAGGCCCCCCGTTCGAGCAAGATCGAACACAGCCTCGTAAAGCGCTCTCCCGATCCCCGCGCCTCGCCGCTCGCCGTCGATGACGATGCGATCCACGTACAGGAAGTCTGTGCTCCGGGTGTCAAAAAAACGATAATTCTCGCTGGCATAGCTTGCGCCGGAGTGCATTCCGATGACGAAACCAACCAGCAGGCCGTCATCCCGTGCCGCGAGAGTAAACCCGGCGGATGCGAGAAGAGCAGCCATCTCGGTCTCGGAGGTGATCGGCACGGCCGGTGAGGCAGCATCGTTCAGCTCGACAAGGCGCGGTACATCAGCGAGGGTGAGAGCGTCGAAGCTCGATAGGGGCGAAGTCACCATCCCAGTCTGCCGTGCCAGCGTCTATTTTTCTGCGGGCACGAAGATCCACAGGGCGATGTAGATCAGGAACTGTGGCCCGGGCAGCAGACAGGACAGGATGAACACGAGTCGCACCAAATTCGGCCTCCAGCCATAACGGTTTGCGATCGCCGCACACACGCCCGCGAAAACGCGGCCCGATTTTGGTCTCTGGAGCTCAGCCATGACCCCATCCTGCTCTCTAATCCGCTGTGTCGCGATGGGATTATTCGACGCAATCGCGAGTGCGGGTGATCTAATCGGCTCATGCACCGCTATCACACCACCATCCGTTTGATCCTGATGCTTGTCATCGGCATCATCGCGACGCTCATCACCGGCAGCCTTGGCGCGTGGACCTATGCCCCCACCGTCGGGTGGTGTTTCGCCGCGCTGCTCTATTCGTCGACAGTATGGCTGGAGATAGCCAAACTCGACTCGACCCAGACAGAGAAACGAGCGAGCAGGGAGGAGCCCGCTCGCGCAACCACCGACCTACTGGTGATCCTGCTCAGCGTCGCAAGCCTGTTTTCGGTGGCCTTTGTGCTCGTGCAGGCCTCGCAGGCGCAGGGGCCCGCGAAGGGGCTTCTCGCCGCCCTCGCCCTGGTCAGCGTTGCGCTGTCGTGGATCCTGCTTCACACGCTCTATACGCTCCGTTATGCCAGCCAGTATTACACGGCCGACAAGGGCATCGACTTCAACCAGGACGCTCCCCCGCGGTATGCCGACTTCGCCTATCTGTCCTTTACCGTCGGCATGACGTACCAGGTGTCGGACACCAACATCACCAACCACACCATCAGATCGACGGTGCTGCGACACACCCTGCTCTCGTTCGTGTTCGGATCGGTGATCCTTGCCACCACCATCAATCTCGTGGCGGGCCTCTCCCACTGAACTCAGGCGGTCACAAAGTCGATCAGCTGCTCCACCCGGCCGAGCACCACCGGCTCCAGGTCCGCATGCGTGCGCACCTGGCCGAGGATCCGCTGCCACGCCGAAGCGATATCCGCCTGGTTCTCATGCGGCCAGCCCAACGATGCACAGATGCCGTGCTTCCACTCGATCGAGCGGGGGATGTCTGGCCACGCCGTGAGACCGAGGCGAACTGGCTTCACCGCCTGCCAGATGTCGACGAAGGGATGCCCCACCACGAGCACGTGGGCGCCGAAGGGACCGCGCGCTACGTCATCTGCGATGCGGCTCTCCTTGGACCCGGCGACGAGGTGATCCACCAGGACACCGATCCGGCGGCCGGGTCCGGGCGCGAACTCCCGCACGATGACGTCGAGGTCGTCGATGCCCTCGAGGTATTCCACGACCACGCCCTCGATCCGCAGGTCGGCGCCCCAGACCTTCTCCACGAGTTCGGCGTCGTGTCGCCCCTCCACGAAAATTCGACTCGGCAGTGCGACTCGCGCCTTCCGGTCCGCAACGGCGAAGGAGCCGGATGCCGTGCGTGCGGTGCCCTTCGTCGCGGCGACCGGTGCGGTGAGCACGACCGATTCGCCCTCCAACAGGAAGCCACCTCCGAGGGGGAATAGTCGCACGCCCCCGCGGTAGTCCTCGAGGTGCACCAGCTTGCCTTCGACGCGCAGCACGGCACCACAGAATCCGGTGTCGGCCCACTCGATCACGAGATCGCGCTCGGCGGGGATCTCACGGATGGCCTTTCGCTTCGACCCGCGCCAGTCGCCGGCCAGGGCGTCCTCGCCGTATTCGCCGAAGCTCATTCCGTGTCGCTCATCGGTGGCGCGAGCTCGAGGAACTTCTCATGCACCTGAGCGGAGAGAAACGGGCCGTCGCCATCGGAGTTGCACTGCGGCTCATCGAACTCGACCCACCACATCCGACCACCACCGCCGCGACCCCACACGCCCGCAAGCGCGGAACCGCCGGTGCGAACAATCACACCGCTTGGTTCATCCGGCCACGGCGCGGGGTCGCCCGTGTCGGAGGCACGCACGACGACCTGCGCACCGATACCGAAGTCGTCTGACATCGAACTCGCCGACCTTGCCGACCTAACCGTCAACACGCTTGAGTACGTGGAACGGGATGGCGAGTGACACCGCGACGCTCAGGATCCCACTGAAGAAAAGGATTCCGTGGGGCACATCCGGCTCGAAGGCATGGCCCATCAAAACGATGCCGAACACGAAGAGCCCCAACGCGATGACGAAAGCGATGATTTTCACGAAGGGTCCTCCTGATGGATCGACAGCGGCACCTCCAGTCTACGGATCCGTCCGGGTCGTGCTCACTCGCCCCGGTCAGGCGATTCCGGCCCGGTCTGTTTCGCAGGCCCCCTGGCCTCGATCGACACGTCGTTCCACTCTTCCCAGATTGCCAGGCGGCAATCCGAGGAGCCGCGCACGGTCGCGCCATTCGCCACAGGCCGGTGTTGCCCGCGGCGGGGGATCTGCACGGTCACGGTGGCGGACGGGGATCCCGGCGGGAGTAATGAATCCCGCCGCGAAGCGTTACCTCCGCCGCGGCAGCGATGCGGCAGCGATGCGGCAGCGATGCGGCAGCGATGACGCCTTCTGACTGAAGGCGACGGGGCAGGGGCAGGGGCTACCGTGAATTGAGCACCGAGAGCACGTTGCCCGCGGGGTCGAGGAACCACGCGATGTCAGGTCCGTTGCCCCGCACGATGCCCTTGCTGTCGCTCGGCAGCTGGTCATCCGCAGGGATCTTCGTCATCACTCCCCGTGCATTGAGGTCATCGACGGCGGCCTCGACATCAGCAGCAGGAAAGTTGAGGATGGTGAAGCTCGCGGGTGTGTGATTGGGCTTCGAATAGATGAGAATCTTGGCTCCGCTGCCCAACTGCAGCTCGAGGAATCCCATCTCATGGGTGCTCACGGTGAGGCCGAGGGTCTCGCCGTAGAACGTCCGCACCGCGTCGATGTCGTCGACAGAGAAGCCGCTGAATGCGCCGGTGGTGGTGGACATGGTGTCCTCTCAGGGACTATCGATGCGGAACGTCCTACCCTGCCCAGACTGGCACGCGGCAGAGCGGGCCGCACGGCCCGCTCTCGACTACTGCCCATCATCGCTTGCGCCCGCCCCCGTATCCCCCGCCGCGAGGTCACGCGTGCTCTGGGCTGCGGCTCCGTCGATTGTCGCCAGCTGGCGGTCGATGTCGGCGAGAGGGTCGGTCGACGGAACCGTCCCCGGTGATGCGCTCGTCGTCGGAGCTTCCGGGATGGGCATCGCCGTCTGCTGCACCATTGCACCGGTACGGGTGCCACAGGCGGTGAGACCCACGACGAGCACCAGGCCAGCGGCGGGCACGACCCATCCGGACAGCCTCACCTGAGCGCCGCCCTCACCGACGCGACATCCACCCGCGCCTTCTTCGCGGCGGCAGTTGCGGTCTTCGCGGAAGCGCGCAGGGGGGCGAGAATCTCGTGATCGGCATTGAACCGGCCTGGTGTGACCGAGAGTGCGAAAGCCGACACGCCGGAGATGGACTTCCGGGCGGTCGTGATCTGGGTGGCGAGATCCGCCATTTCGGCATCGATCGCGGGCGTGTCTTTCGACGCGAGCGGGCCGGCGATGGCGGCCGCGAGCTTCGCTTGTGCGGCCTGGAGGGCAGGGATCGCCGAGTCCTCGAGGCTGGACGCGGCGGCCGCCAAGAAGGATTGCGGGATGGCAACAGCGAAGATCCGGTAGCCGGTGAAGATCGAGCGATAGTCGGCCGTCGCCACCGCGAGGTCGGTGTCCGCCGCGATCTTCGACCCCAGAGTGACCATCGCGGAGCGGTCCCCATTGAGAGTGCCGAGAACGTGGTCCTTGTCGATGGCGCTGAGGTAGATGTTCGCGGTGACCTTGGGAATGGCCGTGTCGAGCGCACCGATTCGAGCGGCGGTGGCAGCGGCACCGAGCGCCTGTACCGATGACAGCGTGCGCGGAGCGGCGAGCGAGCGAACGAAGGACCCGGTAGTGCTGGGTTCAGTAGAGGTGGGTTGTGTAGAGCTGGGTTCAGTCGCGAGAGCTGCGGTGCACGACCCGAGAAGGAGTGCCGCAGTGACGGTGGTGACGAGCAGGGATGCTGCGAGTGATGGTTTCATGATCGTGACTCTGCCCGGCGATTGTTCGGGGCATATGCCGCAAATGTTCGAGTCAGGTAAACGCAGCGGGTCCTGCGGGCGGACGCAGGAACCCCGTCGTCACGAGTTCGCGGATGCTCGGCAACAGGTCGGCGGAAAGCGCGGCCGCATCCACCTCGAGCAGTTGCGCGATGGCAGCGATAATCGCCCGCACACTGAGTTCGCCGTCGCAGGCGCCGACGAGGGCCGCCAGACCGGTATCGAGGGGTGCCGAGCGCCCGAAACCAGCACCCTGGCGCAGCGTCATCACCGTCGGGTCGGCGGCACCCGGCCAGTAGTGCCGCTCTTCCGTGACATCCGGAGCCAGCCCGAGCCGCTCGCGGCCGAGCTGTTCGTCGGTGCGAGCGGACTGCCAGTCCGATGCCTCCAGGGTCTCGGCGATGTGGACGCCGAGACTGCCTCCGAGCGCGCTATCGAGCCGCTCCAGGCGACGCACCCCTCGAGAACTGGCCCGCAGCGTGAGGTACCCGAACCCCACGGCCGTCACTCCGCGACGCTCGAAGTCGTCGAGCCATGCGGCGTACAGTCGGTCGAATTCGGGGCCGGGGCGGGTGCCGCCATCCCTTATCCAGGTCTCGGAATAGAGCGCGGCATCCTGCACCTCCCGCTCCACCACCCAGGCGTCGAGGCCGGTCGAAGCAACCCAGTCGCCGACCCGGTCGAGGCCATCGACGCGGTCGCGGTACTCCCAGTTGCCGAGCAGCTGCGCGATCCCATCCGGCTCGAGATGCGCAGCTAAGCCGTCGATGACCGACGCGACAAGCGCGTCACCCACCATGCCCCCGTCCCGATACTCGTAAGCGGGCACGCCCTCGACGCGGGGCGTGATCACGAACGGCGGGTTCGACACGATCTGGCCGAACCGCTCCCCCGTCACCGGCTCGAACAGGCTGCCGAGCCGGAACTCGATGTTGTGGATCCCGTTCAGCTCGGCGTTGAGTGCCGCTATCTCGAGCGCACGGACCGAGATGTCGGTCGCGACCACCCGGGTGGCATGGCGGGCGGCGTGCATGGCCTGGATACCGCAGCCGGTTCCGATGTCGAGGGCCGCGTCCACGGGCGTGCCGACCATAAGGCTGCTGAGCGTCAGCGACGCCCCGCCGATACCGAGCACATGATCCTCCCGCAGGGCGCCGCCGACGGTGAGCTCGCCGAGGTCGCTCGCGATCCACCAGCTTCCAACGCCGTGGGCGTCGACGAAGCTGTAGGGGCGCAGGTCCAGCGCCGCTCGGAGTCCGTCGGCGTCGAGGGACACCAAGCCGAGTTCAATCGCACCCTCTATGCCGAGCGCCGGCAGTGCGCCAGCGAGTTGCTCGGCAGCTGCCGGCATCCCGAGCACGAAGACTCGGGCGAGCACTCCCGCCGGCGTCGCCCCGGCGGGCCCGGCGAGGGCACGGGATGCCGGCACCCGCTGGCCACGGTGAAGGGCGCCATCCGCCTGGTCCCCCCACAGCCCGGCGAGGGTGTCGACACTGAAACGGGCGGCGAGGAGATCGGACCGGAGACGGGCTATCGATTCGGAGTGCACCCCACAAGTCAACTGCATGCGGGGCAAGTCGTCTCCAAGCGGGTTGAGTTCGGCGTGGGCCGGAGCACAGCCCTGGTCATGACCAACTTCGGGTACGCGCTCATGACCGAACAGAGCGGCCCAAGCAGCTCGTGGACTGCGCAGCGCAGGCCGAACGCCTCGGCGTCGACTTTCGAGGTGTCGAGCGACCTCTATTCGCCATGGTGCACCTCCCAGGGACACACGCCCTGTGCCTGGGCGCCGGTCGAGGAGCGCCAGGACATGCGCGCCGAGGCGATCACGATCATCCGCGAACTGCACACCGGGGAACTCGTCAGCCGGCAGGGTGACTATTTCCGCATCGACTCCACCCGCATCTGGGGCCTCCCCGATCAGGGCGTGCCCATCGTGCTGACAGTACCGGGAGAAAAATCGATCGCGCGTTTCGCACCACCCGGCGATCACCTGATCACCACAGAACCCAGGGCGGGACTGCTCGCCCCGTGGGCGAAGGTGCACGACGGGCCATCCCGCTCGATTGGCCAGAGCCCGATCTGCCGGGGAGCGGATAAGGAGGCTGCGATCGCGATGGCCCACCACCAGTTCCGCTGGTTTGGCGGCGGCTGGGCGGTCAATACCGACCTGCCGACACCTGCGGGTTTCGAGCGTGCGAGCCAGTTCGTGCGGCCGGAAGATGTCGCTGAGAGCATTCCATGCGGACCCGACCTCGACGAACTGGCCGATGCCGTGCGCGAGTGCGCCGCTGCCGGATTTACGGATGTCGCACCCGTGCAGTTCGGAGCTGCAAATTAGCAGCGCTTCCTCGACGAGGCTGCCGGCCCGCTACTCGAGAAGCTCGGTGGCTGACGATGGGAAGACTGGCGATTCAGGATCAGGCGATACGGTGGGACCCGCAGGGTGTCGATCCGCAGAATTTGGAGTTCCCATGGCCCGGACCACAGCGATCCCGTCCACGATTCTCGCCCTCGCCACCGTGTCCGAAGGTGTCGGTTTCCTCATCGCGCTGGTCGCGACGGCGAAGTCCACCTCGCGCGACTGACCCCGAGGAGTCCATGAAACCGCTCAACGAATCCAATATCCGCCGCAGCATCGTCAACGCCTCAAAGGGCGAGATCGAGCGGATGCCCCTCCCCGGGCTACACGAGGTGCTCTGGGGCGAGCGGGAGTACCTCGGATGGCGCGACCACGGTGCGCCCCTGCGCGGCTACCTCGTGCACTGGGTGGATGACCGTCCGGTCGGCATTGTGCTTCGGGCATCGGGCATCAGCATGCGGCCCGGAATCTCGGCTATGTGTTCGCTCTGCCGCACTCCGCAGCCCTCCGACCAGGTCACCCTGTTCTCCGCGGCACGCGGCGGGCAATCCGGTCGCGACGGCAACACGGTGGGCACCTACATCTGTGCGGATCTGGCCTGTTCGCTCATCATCCGTATCATGCCGCCGGCCTCCGCCATGCAGCCGGATCCCGCCGCGGTTGTGGCCAAGCGCGCGGAGGGACTTCTCACCCGGGTGCAGAACTTCACCGCCGACATCATGAAGACGGCCTGACCCCGCACGTGTGGTCCCCTTCGTCAGGACTGTTCCCGCTCGACGTGGACCAGAGCTGACGGTGAGGGAACACTCCCGCAAACGAGGCCCACACTCCACAACGAAGGCCCGGAACTCGCTCGATATCCAGCGATGCCCCGGGCCTCCGATCGAACTCAGCCGTTGGGCTTGTTCGCTGCCTTGGTCTTCTTGTCGGCGCGCTTCTCCTTGAGGGACTTGGACGCCGCGGTCTTCGAGGTGGACTTTTTCGGTGACTTGTCGGCCATGGTGAGCTCCCTCGGATCGGGAGCCCGGATGGCTCCCCGTAGGCCTTGAGAATACGCCGACTTCAGCTGCATCGCACGCGTCAGGCGCGGCGGGATCGTCGGCGAAGCACGAACTGTGCGATGGCGCGCCAGCCGAGAAGAAAGATTGCGAGCACCACGGTCGTGACGACAACGAATCCGAGCTGTACGCCCTGTCCAGCGACCGCGCGCAGGAGCATCCCCACAATCACCGTCGCTGCCCAGATCGTGAGCCCGGTCCAGCGCAGCGCAAACGGCGCGCGCCACGCCCGTGCCCCGATCCATCCGATAGCGAGTCCGGCGAGGAAAGGCATGAGGGTCGCCAGTGTGCCCCGCGGGCCCTCGCTGTGGCTCGCCCTGCCGATCAGCACGAACACCACGACGAGCACGATATCGACGATGGCCGCCAGGACAGCGGATGCCGCGGGTTTTTGTTTCACCTGACGACCCTACGACACCTCCGAGTGGGTGATTTCGGCCCGATGTCTCGAGTTGTGGAGCACGCAGAAGAGCGTCGAGCACCTCCTCGGTCGAGGAATTCGCCCGTCAACCCCCTGTTCTCCACATCGTTCGTGGCCGGGACCAACGCAGTCGTGCACAGACCGTCCCACCCGGGGCCGTAATCAGCACTGCCAGGCCCCCCGGTTCTGCGTAGGGTGGACACATGCAACCAGGCAACCAGTTCGGCGAATTCTTGCGCGCCCGGCGCGAACTCCTCACCCCCGAAGCTGTGGGGCTTCCGGCTACCGGCAGACGACGCATCCAGGGCCTGCGACGGGAGGAGGCAGCCCTCGTGTCCGGCCTATCGCCCGAAGACTATCTCCGCCTCGAGCAGGGGATCGAGCAGAATCCGACCGAGGAGGTGCTCGACGCTCTCACGCGCGCCCTGAAACTCGATGACGATGCCGCCGCCAGCCTGCGCAATCTCGCGCGATCCGCGCCACGCGAACAACAGGATTCCAACAGCCCCGCGGCCACGGCTGAAGCACCCGAGGGCCTCTCCCGTCTCATTGCTACCTGGCCGAACCAGGTCGCCTGGATCGAGGGGCGTCTCACCGAAGTGCTCGCCGCCAATCCCCTCGCTCTCGCCCTCTCTCCCCGGTTCGCGCCCGGAACCAACCTCATGCGCTCAATGTTCCTCGATCCGGCATCCCGCGCGCTCTACACCCAGTGGGACGGGGTGCTGGTGGCGACGGTCGCACGGCTGCGCACTCTCATCGGCCCGGACATCGACGACCCCGCCCTCGCTCAACTCGTCGGAGAGCTCTCCGTGCGCAGCGGTGAGTTCCGCGCCCTCTGGGGGGCGGCAGAGCTCCCGACGCAGGTCGACACGATAACCCGACTGGCCCATCCGCAGGTCGGTGTCCTCGAACTCGAGACCGAGCGCCTCGCCATCGGCTCTCCCGGCGGTCCCGACGGCCGCTATCTGGTCATCCTCCACGCCCGCCCCGGGTCCGAATCGGAGAAGGCGCTGCACCGCCTGGCCGCGGTCGCTTCCGGAACCTCGCCAGCCGAGGCTCAGCGAATCCTTCCCGCTCCCGTGCCGATCGAATCGAAGCGCCGTCTTCCGTGAGCCGGTCCGCCGCCGTGTGAGCGCGAGGCAAGTCCCGTGTCGGCCGTGGCATCATGCGAATCCTCCCGGCGCGAAGGTCGACCCCCACGCCTTCTGTACAAGCTCTCCGGCATCGTGGAAAGTGGTGTGACCGTCGTGATCACCAAGCCGACGCTCAACCTCGCGTTCTTCGACCAGTGAACACCCGCCACCTCCACCGCAGACCTTCGTGGAGATCACCGCGGTCTTGCCACGGTTCCCACGGGCGAATCATCGCCACCCTCGATGCCATCCTGCGCTGGGTTTCGGCGGTCGCCGCGCTCCACTCCGCCGACCCGCTCCCGCGAGGCCTCAGTCTGCAGTTACCAACCCCTCCCGCACCACCCGCCTCAACACCTTGCCGACGATGTTTCGCGGCAACTCGTCGACGACCTCGAAGCGTCGCGGCACCTTGTAGGCCGCCATCCTCGCCTTCAGGTGTTCGCGAATCGCGGGCACATCGAGCACTGCTCCCGGTAGGAGCACAACCGCGGCGACGACATCCTCTCCTCCCTGGGGAGTGCGGATTCCGACGACGGCGGCATCGGAGATATCGGGGTGAGAGATCAGGGCCTCTTCAACCTCGGTCGGGGCCACATTGAACCCACCGGTGATGATGAGTTCCTTGATGCGGTCGACGACGGTGACGAATCCGTCGGACGACACGGTGACGATGTCGCCGGTTCGCAACCATCCGCCGGGCAGCAGGGTCTCCGCAGTTTCGGTCGGACGGTTCCAGTACCCGCTGAAGACCTGCGGTCCGCGCACGAGCAGTTCGCCCTCTTCGTTCACCCCTCGATCGACCGACGGGTCGTCGGGATCGACCACCCGGATCTCCGTGCTCGGGAATGGCACACCGACGGTTCCGGGCCGCCGTGAGGGGCCCATCGGGTTACCGACGACGATCGGTGATGACTCGGTCATGCCGTAGCCCTCGACCAGAAGCCCACCCGTGGCCTGTTCCCACAGCTCCACGATGCGGGTCGGCAGGTTCATCGCTCCGGAGATCGCAAACCGGATTCCGCGCAGGCTCACCCCTCGCGCCGCGGCCGCCGCGACCAGGCGTTCGTAGATCGGGGGAACAGCGGGAAGGAAGGTGGCGGGAGTCTTGCGGAACGCATCGAGCACGAGGGCTTCATCGAACCTGGGAAACAGCACGAGGCGCGCCCCGATGCTCAGTGCAAAGCTGAGGCACAGCGTCAATCCGTAGGCATGGAAAAGGGGAAGAACTCCGTACACGACCTCTCGGCCAGCGCGAAGTCCCGGAATCCAGGCTTCCCCCTGCATCGCGTTCGCCCTCAGGTTGCGGTGCGTCAGGATGGCGCCCTTCGGGGTTCCGGTGGTGCCGCTCGTGTACTGCAGCACCGCAGTGTCATCCAGCGTCGGACCGGGAAACCGTCGAGGCAACAGTCGGGACGACTCGAGGTCGTGCCACTCGATCGAGCCGCGCACGCGCCGTCCGGTGCTCAGCGCTTCACGGGCCGCGCGGGCCCTCTTTATCGGGAGGCGGAGAGCGAGACGCGTGCGGAGCGGCATCGCCCGTGTCACGTCGACTGACACCACCGTTGTCAGTCCGAGATCGTCCGGCATGTTGAGGATCGTCGGCACCGATTTGTCCCACGCGATCGCCACCTTCGCGCCATGGTCCTCGAACTGGTGACGGAGCTCTCGTTCCGTATAGAGCGGATTATGTTCGACCACGATCGCGCCGAGTCGGAGTACCGCATAGAACGCGATCACATGCTGGGGGCTGTTCGGCAGGACGAGGGCGACACGGTCGCCCCTGGTCACTCCCTGTGCGCGAAGTCCATTCGCGAAGCGCGACACCTGGTCCCCGAGCTCGCCGTAGGTGGTGGTAGCGCCGAAGAACTGCACCGCGACCTGCCGACGATACTTCCGCACCGACTGTGACAGCATCTGGCTCAGGGTCTGGGTAGGCTCCGCGATGTCACGTGGCACACGGAGTGCGTAGGAATTCGACCAGGGCCTGTTGGTGAAATGTGTCATGTGCGCCTCGGTGCTCGAGCGGACTGTGTCGCCGGGATTAGTTGTTCGTACTCGTGTTGTTCGGAGCCGACGGCCCGGAGGGATGGTCGAGGTCGGGCAGTTCCAAGCAAGCGGGTGCAGGATCTTCCTATGCGTAATGATGTCACCCCAGTCACCCCCGTCACCCCCGGCCCTGGACAGGAGTCGGTGTGGGACTACCCCCGACCGCCCCGGGTCGAAGCCACCACCGAACGCATCCGCATCCGGTTCGGTGGAGAGACGATCATCGATACGACGGATGCCGTGCGGGTACTCGAGACCAGTCATCCGCCGGTCTACTACCTGCCTCGCTCCGCGTTTCCCGAGGGTGTTCTCGAGAAGGCACCGGGGGCGAGCTTCTGCGAGTTCAAGGGCGCGGCGAAGTACGTCACGCTTCGCGGAGGCTCAGCGCGAGCCGAGTCCGCTGGCTGGTACTACCCCAACCCGAGCCCCGGATACGAGCTGCTGGCCGACCGGGTGGCGGTGTACCCGTCGGCGATGGAGTCCTGCGAGGTCGCCGGAGAGACCGTGACCTCACAGGCCGGCGACTTCTACGGGGGCTGGATCACCTCGCGAGTGGTCGGCCCGTTCAAGGGTGAACCCGGCACAATGGGGTGGTAGGGCTCGATACGCTGTCCGTCGCGCGCCACTCGGCCAGCGGGTCTCACCACGCGACCAGCACACCCGGTGGTCGAGTGGGGCGCCCAACGCCCGGATCGAGACCGAAGGCCTAGACCGAGACCGTCGCCAGGACCTCGTCGAGCACCGCGGAAGCCTCTTCGTCGGAGGAGTTCTGAGCTAGAGCGAGCTCGGAGATCAGAATCTGCCGTGCCTTGAGCAGCATCCGCTTCTCGCCGGCCGACACCCCGTGGTCCTGGTCACGGCGCCAGAGGTCGCGCACGACCTCGCTGACGCGATAGACGCTTCCGCTGCCCATCTTCTCTGTGTTGGCTTTGAACCGGCGAGACCAGTTGCCCGGCTCCTCGACCATATCGCTGCGCAGTACGTCGAAAACCGCTTCGACTCCGGCACTGTCGATCACATCACGCACTCCGATGAGCTCGACGTTCTCGATCGGCAATTCGATCGTCAAGTCTGTAGCGTGCACGTTGAGTGTGATGTACTCCTTCGGCTCGCCCTTGATCGTGCGGGTCTTCACCGCGGTGATCGTTGCGGCGCCGTGGTGGGGGTAGACGACAGTCTCTCCGACTTGGAAAATCATGTGGGGATGCCTTCAATCGTTGATTCTGTATCGCAGGGGCATATCGCACGCCTCAGGAGCGCGATGGGGGCGGGTAGCTGCCTGGAGGGACGTCCAGCGGTTCCATGTCCGAGACCGTATACAGGATAACGTGTCGGGGAGCCATTAAATTTCCAAGAGCCCGTCGTGGGGCGAATCGGGCCTGGCGTAGCCTTCGATCATGACCCGAACCCCGCCCGATATCGCCGTGCCCGATCTCTCCGGACGACTCGCGATCGTTACCGGCGCGAACAGCGGCCTCGGTTTCGCTCTCACCACGCGACTCGCCGCCGCCGGTGCCGAAGTAATACTCGCCGTTCGCAACTGGAGCAAAGGCGAGGAGGCGATTGGGCGGATCCGTGCGGGCGTTCCGACCGCGCGACTGCGGATGCTTCCCCTCGACCTCTCCTCTCTGGTGAACATCGCCGCCTTCGCGGCCATGTTCACCGCGGAGGGCCGCTCCCTCGACCTGTTGATCAACAACGCCGGTGTCATGATGCCGCCGAAGCGAAGCACGACCGAAGACGGCTTCGAACTGCAGTTCGGCAGCAACTATCTCGGGCATTTCGCGCTGACCGCGCACCTGCTGCCCCAGTTGCGCGCTGCCGAAGCTCCCCGTGTCGTTTCGCTCAGCAGCATCCTCGCCCGCGGCGGGCGCTTCGATTGGGATGACCTGCAGGCCGAAAAGCACTACAGCCCCCGGGGCTCCTATGGACTCTCCAAGCTATCGATGCTCGTGTTCGCACGCGAGCTCCAGCGACGAAGCGACGCGGCCAGGTGGGGTATCCGCAGCCTGGCCGCTCACCCCGGATCGACGCTCACCAACCTGCAGGTGACGGGTCCGCAATCCGGTGGCACCGGCGGCGGGGCGATGGCAACCTATCTGAAGCTGACATCCGATATTGCGTGGCTCTGGCAGCAGGCGCCACAGGGCATCCTGCCCGCCCTGTATGCCGCGACGAGCATGGATGCCAGGGGTGGCGCCTACTACGGTCCGGGCGGCTTCGCCGAGCTCACCGGCGCGCCAAAGCCCGCCGCCGTTCCGAAACGCGCGCTGCCAGCAGAGGATGCCTCACGCCTCTGGGCCGTGTCGCAAGAGCTCACCGGCGTCACGTTTTCCGGCTGACGAAGCCGCGAACCGTCACGAAGTGTCGGACTGGATCGCGATCCACGCACGTGTTGACGGCTCGCGGCTTGGGGATGCCAACATTCAGCTCCGCGCCGAGCCTTTTCGCGGCAGCAGCGTGTTCGCCTCCTCCAGCGACATTCCGTTCGTCTCCGGGATGAACCGGGAGACGAACAGGAACGACAGCAGCGCGAACGCCGCATATAAGCCATACGTGAGCACGAGTGAGACCGCGGCGAGCGGTGGGAACGACACTGTCACGAGAAAGTTGGCGATCCACTGCGCCGCTGCAGCCACACCGAGCGCGCGCGCCCGAATGCGGGTGGGGAAGATCTCGCCGAGCAATACCCAGACCACCGGGCCCCAGGAGGCACCGAAACTCACCACGAAGACATTGGCGGCGACGAGCGCGACGGGTCCCCACGCCCCCGGCAGGGAGGGCGCACCCTTCACCACGTCGGCCTGGCTGAAGGCGACAGCCATCAGTGCAAGCGACAGGGTCATACCGGCCGATCCGAAGAGCAGGATGGGTCGACGCCCTACCCGATCCACGAGCGCAATCGCGACGAAGGTCACCACGATATTGGTCACCGCGGTAATCACCGAAATCGTGAAAGAGTCCTTCTCCTGGAACCCGACAGACTTCCACAGTGTCGTCGAGTAGTAGAAGATGACGTTTATTCCCACAAACTGCTGGAACACGGACAGGACGATGCCGATCCAGACGATCGGTTTGAGACCGAAGCGATTGCCCCGCAGCGCGCCCTTCTTCGATCCCTCCTCGTCGGTCGTGATCGCATCCCGCATGTCACGGATGGCCCGCTCCACGTCGTCGTCCGGCCAGATCCGGGCGAAGATCGCGCGCACATCATCGTCGCGCTTCTTGAGCACGAGGAATCGCGGGGACTCCGGCAGGAAGAATGCGATCGCGCCGTAGACGACGGCTGGCACGATGCCAGCGAGAAACATCCAGCGCCACGCCTCCAGCCCCAGCCAGAACTTCGAGTCCGCAGCCCCTGCAGCGTTGGCGAAGAGGGTGTCAGACAGCAGTGCGGCGAAGATTCCCAAGGTGATGGCGAGCTGCTGAAGGGAGGCGAGGCGCCCGCGCAATTGACGTGGCGAGATCTCTGCGATGTAGGCCGGAGCGATCACCGAGGCGATGCCGATGCCGAGTCCACCGACGAGACGCCAGACCACCAGGTCCCAGACGCCGATTGACAGCCCGCAGCCGATCGCGCTGGCGAGGAAGAGGATTGCGCCGACGATCATCGCCGGGATGCGCCCGAACCGGTCAGCAAGACGTCCGGCGAGGTAGGCGCCGACCGCGCAACCGATCAGGGCGCTGGCCACCGCGAGACCGGTGAGGGATGCGCTGAGCGAGAACTGCTTCCGCACCGCATCGACCGCGCCGTTGACCACGGAAGAATCGAAACCGAAAAGAAAGCCGCCAACCGCGCCGGCCACAGCGAGGGCGATGACTTTGAGAGTGGTGCGGGGGCTGAGGGTGTCTGACATCATTGGCTTTCAACGAGAAAAAGGGGACTGATCTACACCCTACGCTCGGCACGAGCGAATACCTCAGGGTGTGAACGGGGTGCGTGTGAGCATCCATCGCTATGCCTGCGAACGGATGCACGACCGCGATCTGCTCCTCGCTTCAGTAACCGAAGCCGCGCCGGATGCGAACCGCGTTGCGTCGTGATGATCTGGCTGGAGGTCGTGCGGCACCGCTTTCGCCGGTTCGAATCCGTCGCTCTCGAGAATGACCAGTTGCTCGTCTGGGTTCCCTGCGGCGGATCCCTGCGCCGAATCTGCCGGGTCGCTCAAAATCCAGGCCGTAGTGCACTCCCACCCGGCCGCGAACACACTCCGAGCACGCCTCGCCAGTAAGGTCTCGGCCGCGGAATGGGCAGAGAATGGGCCCACGAAATTGTTGTCGCCCCGCGAATCACGGGTGCGCAGATGTCCACCACCGCCGCAGAGCTCATCTCCCGGGGAGCTCGTTCCGCAGAATGCGTGCCGTTCTTCAGCATCCCGTGGCAGCTGCTCGGCAGTGCCCTTGCCGACGGACGGCCGGATGCCCGTGGACCGGCTAACTGCGCCGGGTGAGGGCGGAAGTCGCAGACGCGCCTCTGGTCCATCTGCCCCACCGGTGGGGGACCGAAGCGGTTCTCACCCGGGTGAGGGCTACAGCCGGGTTGCAGATCTTCGGCTCCGGACTGACCGTCGAGCCACTTCTCGCCAGCGAACAAGCTCCACGACTCCGTCTGACAGCCCGGTGGTTCGGACCGGCCATTCAGGAGGCGTCCCGGCGAGGGGATCGGCCGAGGATGGACCGCATTAGGAATCGCAGCGCATCCTCGACGGAATCGAAGGTGCCTATGGGCGCTGTCAACTCCGATTCGACCACCGTGGGCGAGGGTCGTCAACACCAGTCGACGGCCGGGTGAAGACACCGGTCGAGTTCTCCGGCAGCCCGCGTTGACGAGCACCGCGGCGGGGCGCAGACTGGCCGCATGCCCCCACTGTCTGCGGATGCGGATGCGAATGCCGAGAAGCTCGTCGACCGGCTCGCACTACGCTTTCCCAAGACCCCGCGGGAGCACATCGCTTCGACCGTCGCTGAAGAGTATGCGGTGCTCTCCGACAGTCGCATCCGCACCTACATCCCGAATCTCGTCGAACACGGGGCACGATCGCGCTTGCGACGCGAAGTTCGTCGGCTACCGCCAGCCGCCTGACCAGGGATCCCACCGCGGCCGGCACGAACCGCTGCCGGTGCGAAGCGCAGCATCACCTCCACTGGTACTGCCGCGGCCACCACCCCTGCCCACACCGCGATCCACAACCACTTCGTGAACAGCGGGCGACGGTCACCTGAACATTCCGGGTTGACCACCGGCGCTGCGAGCCCCAGAATGGCCCGATGGACCAGATGCAGGAAGATCAGGGCATCGCCAAGGTCGTCGATCGCTTGGCGGATCGGTTTCCCACCCTCGGGCGGGCGCGAGTCGAGCAGGTGGTCGCAGAGACCCGCAGGCTGCTCGACGGCAATCCCATCCGGGACTATGTGCCGGTTCTCGTGGAACGCACAGCCAAGGACCGACTCCGGCGCATTCATGCTGGCGATCCCGCGCTGGTGCTGGCGGTCTGAGGCCACGAGGCGCGCTTTCGCAACTTCGGCGGAACACCGCACGCGGTAAGAACGCTCTCCTCACGGTTGCTCGACTCGATCGACCGGGCCTCGGAACACACGCCATCGCCCCGGCATCACGCCGTGCATCCCCCCGCTCTTCGCCCCTGAGCAACACAGCGACGCAATCGCGGATTCCTCGAGCCGGCGCGCGTCGCCGTGACCGACCACCGTGCGAAACCGCTGTGATTCTCGGTAAAGTACTCACGGAAGCACGAGGAGCACACACAGCATGGGCAGTCTGGTGTACGGAAATTCCAGCATCGAGGTGGCGTTTGACGATCGTGCACTCATGCACCTGCAGATCGTGATCACCAACAAGCTGCGGCGCAATGAGAGCTTCATCTTCACCTGGGTGAACGCCCCGGAGCTCGGCAGTGGGCGCAGCACCATCTGGCTCGATCCAAGCAGCACGCTGTACTACCGCTACGCGGGGGGTCGCATCCCGAGCATCAACCGGGAGTGGATCGAAGTGCTCATGCTCTCGGCCAACAGCGCCGGCGGCCTGTTCTTCACATCGGAACCGCCAGCGAACGGAGCCGGCTCATGAGCGCGACCGCCGAGCTGCCCTCCGCACTTTTCCACCGCGACCGCAAGGTCCTGCCGGTGCGCCGCATCGAAGGCGCACACTGAACTGTGACGATTTTCGCAAGCACGGCTCCCTGGAACGCGACCCTCAGTCACCCGGAGTACCTGCTTACCCTCTACTTCCTCGTCATCGCCGCCCTCGCCCTCTTCGCCGGATTCATAGGTACCTGGATCACCCGCAACGAGGTGGGGCCGCGCTATCGCAAAGCCGTGGTGGCTCGTCTCGGAATCACGATCGTCGCGAGCCTGAGCTATCTGCTCATCGTCGTCGAGTTCCTTCGCGGGTATGACGCGACGGGTGCCGACTACCGCCCCAATGCCGAAGCAATTCTCGCCTTCGCGCCGCGGTTCATGGACTGGTCGATCACCGTGCCGCTCCTCACCGTGGAATTGCTCGCCGTGTGCATCGTCGTGGGGGCCGCGGCGCGCCGCGCCCAGTGGATGGCCGGCGGCGGCGCGTTCCTCATGATCTTCAGCGGGTTCCTCGGCGCGTTCATCATCGGCGGCGGCGAAGAAACGGCCCAACTCTTGCTCTGGGGTGGGATCAGCTGCGTGTTCTGGCTGTTCACCACGGTGGCGCTCATCCGGAGTGTGCGCTCGTCCACCGTCGGCCTCACGGTCGAGTCGGCAACGTTGCTGCGCCGAGCCGCCGCACTCCTCCTTGGCGGATGGGCGATCTACCCGCTGGTCTTCCTCATTCAGGTCTTCGCCGTCGGCGGCGGCTGGACCACGACCATGCAGATTGCCCTGTGCGCAACGGACGTCGTAGTGAAAATCGGATTCGGTGAACTCATCCACCGGGTCGCGAAGCTGCGTACCGCGGAAGACGTTCGGGCGGGCGCCGACGTGCACCCCGAATCGATCTGGATCTCGTCGGTCAAACAGTCCGATGCCGGCGCGGCTCGCGAGGTCTATCTTGCCGAGGGCGCAGCGATTCACCCTCGCCGCGGCAGACCGCCATCGAATGCCGCAGTGGCCGCCGCCGCGGACGACGGACAGTCAGACCTGGACGACTGAAACCCCCTCTTCCCGCTCGAGCGCTCATTTGGCGCCGAATGTCGAACTCGTGTTCGCCCGTGCTCCCCTCGGGGTTGGTCGCGGTGTCCACCCCCAAACGAGGGGCACGTTTCGAACAGGAAACGTGCGAGGTGTGGTCCGTGTGGGATTTTCTCCAGAGTCATTTCGACCAGATCGTCTTCTCCTCGTGGCAGCATCTGAGCCAAGTCCTTCAGGCCTGGGCGCTCGCAACGGTCCTGGCCGTCGGCTTGGCAGCCCTGGTCTATCGGAGCCGCATCCTCAGCTCGGCGGCGTTCGCGCCGGTCGGGATCGTGATCGCACCGCTCGGATTCGGAGTTGCGCCCGCGGTAGCGGTCGTCACCCTCTTTGCGATCCTCTCCATCCTGCGCAACACCATCGTCGGACTCATGGGTGTCGACTCGGCCGTCGTAGATTCGGCGCGTGGTATCGGGCTGGGGCGAGTTCGCACCTTCCTCCAGGTTGAGCTTCCGCTCGCCCGGCCGGTGATCCTCGGCGGCATCCGCGTCTCCGCGCAGATGGTGTTGGGGATCACCGCCGTCGCGGCCTACCTACTCGGGCCCGGTCTCGGCAGGTTCATCTTCTCCGGCCTCTCCCGCCTCAGCGGGGCCACTTCTCGCGAGTCGGTGCTCACCGGCGTCATCAGCGTGGTCATCCTCGCTCTACTCCTCGATCTCGTTCTCGTCGGTTTCGGCCGACTCACCACACCGAGGGGTATTCGTGTGTGAAACCACCACACCTGAAGTTCCCGTGGTCAGCGGCAAATCGATCCTGCTCGAGGTCGTCACCAAGCGCTCTACCGGTCAGAAATCACCCGCCGTCGACGGCATCACCCTCGAAATCCCCGCTGGCAAGATCGCCATGCTCGTCGGCCCCTCGCGATGCGGCAAGACGACGACGCTCAAGATGATCAACCGCCTCATCGAGCCGACCGATGGTCGCACAGTGCTCGGTGGGGAAGACGTGACCGAGATCGACGGTGATGGACTGCGCCGGCGCATCGGCCACGTCATCCAGGCCGGAGGGCTCTTCCCCCAGCTCACCGTCGCGGCGAATATCGCGATCGTTCCGAAGATGCTCGGCTGGGACAGGACGCGCATCACCGATCGGGTCGACGAGGTTCTCGAACTGGTCTCCCTCGACCCCGCCGACTATCGTGACCGCTATCCCAGGGAGCTCTCCGGCGGCCAGCACCAGCGCGTCGGAGTCGCACGCGCACTCGCCGCCGATCCCCCGGTGCTGCAACGACCGGTTGAACTCGCCCGATTTCGATGAGGCAGTGAAACTCGGTGGCTGGATCGTCGTGTTCAGCGACGGCGCACACATCGTCCAGCACGACACTCCCGAGCGGATCCTGGCAGAGCCGGCGAACGAGTTCGTCGAAAACTTCATCGGCTTGGGCGCCGGTCTCACACAGCTCACCCTGAGCCGGGTGAGCGATGTCACTCTGGCGGATGCCGTGATCGCTCACCCGGGCGAGGTCGCTTCCGAGGTGCTCGCCCGTGTCGTCGTCGCGAAGCACAATCATGTGATCGACGTGGAGACAGTGATGGAAGCCATCACCTCCGCGCGCGCCTCGGCCGAAGCATCCGCCGCCGCTCCGACCGGCACGAACTCGGGCGAGATCCCCGTGATCGCCGAGACGGTCGCCGCATGACGGCCGTCATCGCGGATGCCGGGGCGCCAGGAATCGGCGAACCCCGGGTGCGCTCCGCTGCTCGCAGGTCGTCCTGGCGCGGCCCCATCGTCCAGCCGATCGCCATCCTCTGGCTCTCGCTCGCGCCGATTCCGTCGAGTCGGAGCCCCGATCCTCGCGATCGCGAACATCGGGCAGGCCGCCCCGCGATCGGGCTCGTCGTGCTGCTCGCAATCTTCATTACCTCTGGCTACTGGGCGTCGATCCCCGCCCTGGTGCCTTACGCGGCGATTCCCGTGCTTCGCAACTCCCTGATAGGCGTGCGCGGAGTGGATGACCGCCTGGTCGAGGCCGGACGTGGCGTGGGCATGAGCGCGGGTGCGGTGCGCCTCCGCATCGCGAACTGCCCCTTGCTGTTCCGGTGATGCTCGCGGGTATCCGCACCGCACTCGTCCTGGTGGTAGGAACCGCGGCCCTCGCGGAGTTCGTGAACGGCGGCGGCCTCGGCATCCTCATCGTCACCGGCGTGAATCTCTGCCTGTACAGCGTGCTCGTCTCCGGGGCGCTGCTCGTCGCGCTTCTCGCGCTCTCCATCGACGGGCTCGGTCGTATCGTCGAGCAGCTCGCCCGTGCGAAAGGACTCCGATGATTCGCCCTGTGCACAATCGCCTCGTCCGCACTGTCGCTGTAATCGCGGCCAAGGCCGCCGGGTTCGAGGTCACAGACCTCACCGACGTGCCGAGAAGTGTTCCCGCTCGCGAGCTCATGATCTCCGGCGAATTGACATGATGTGGGAATACACGGGATCCGCCTGGCTCAGCTACCTCGGCCAGAGAAAGGGCATTGCCGACAAGCAGGGCCAATACCTGGCCGTGAAGAAGGCGGATGTCGTGAACGGGCTGAGCTGGC
>Ga0209100_1000764_pt1 | contig 25097 bp, 30 predicted proteins | sample lystaG_FD_185480 | JGI IMG/M metagenome (GOLD analysis project Ga0209100, IMG submission 185480) | Glacier valley bacterial and archeal communities from Borup Fiord, Nunavut, Canada, to study Microbial Dark Matter (Phase II) -... | ecosystem: Environmental > Aquatic > Freshwater > Ice > Glacier ...
TCACGAACGGTTAGGCCGGATTCCAGGAACCCGTCATAGATGGATAGAAATTGTCTCGCTTTTAACATCGTTGGTTTTTTAAATGAACCTCAAACGTATAAACCAAAAAGACAATTTAAAATACGGGATTCACCGAATGCTTACGCTGCATATGCGATTATTTCATTACTTGTTAGTAAGATCGCTTTACTTTTCTTTAATGTCAATGCTTGAGTTTGCTTGCGTATCTTGAAAATATTTGAAATTGATTCTACATCTCTGTCAATTTGATTTGCTTTATACGATGGTATTTTGTCTCCATCAGACCTTTTATATAAGTTTTCAATCGTGTTTGTAAGTTTTGATTCATCAATTTGATATTTCCATTCCGTTTCAATTAAAGACGGTGAATTAACTCTTTCAATCGGGAATATTTCTAGTATAGAGTCAAGTTGATTTAACTTAATTTGAAGTTGTTGAGCTGAAATATTTTCTCTAAGAGCTGTCCTTAGAACTCGTGAGCTTTTAAAAATATTGTAATTATTACTATTAAGTCTTTGAATCGCATCTAAAATTGTTTTAACAACTTCGCCATAATTAACTTCAAAAATTTTTAGTTTAGCTCCATTTCCTTTAAGTAATTCATGCAATTCTTGACTTAACTTTAAATTTGAATCTCCGTTTAGACCAAGCAAATTAAAAATTATTGGAGCATCAAGATAAATTTCAACATCTTTTAAGTTTCCTGTAAAGTGCTTAATATCTTCATACGTGATTAAAGATGCAATGGCATAACCTTTTGCAAGTTTCAGTACCATCGCAAATTTTGAAGGCTCTTTATTTTGTAAATCAGTGATAAATTTTGCAATTATATATTTCGCCTTCTTACTTTCTTTAACTTTCGGAAGAACACTATCACCGTTATTACTGGCAAAAAGTAAGTCAAGATCATTCTCTTTAAAAAAAGTAATAAGTCCAGTCTCTATTTCTTCTGTAGTTAAATTTATGGAGAATTCAACATTACTGAATTTCTTTAAGTCAGCGACTAAGCTTTTGAATGCAATATCCAATTCATCTTTTTGACTGTCCTTAACAGCATAACATACTTTATCAAAAATTACTAAATATTCACCTGCCTCTTTTTTTAATAACCCATCCTTAGTCATTCTTTTGAGGATACTTTCAATTGCTCCTAATGGAATTTTTATTCCATATGTTTCAAGCAAATCTGATTGAACAATTTCCCTTGAAACTTTAGTTTGAATTTTATTTTTGATTGAATTACAAACAAGCGGTACATAACTGTCGATAATATCCTTTTTATGGTTGTCCCAATTATATGATAGTAATGCAAGTCCGAAGAGTGTCTTATTCATAGGTTTGTATAATTTTGTAAGTTATTAATTAGTCAATCGCAATACTTACTGTCAATGCGTAACAGACAAAACATTGCGATTTTTCTTTAGTAATTAAACCCTAATCAAGGATTTAATTCTGGTAAATATAAGTATTAATGTAATGCAGATTTGAACGACCATAAAAAAAGCCCCTTTCGAAGCTTTTTCTGATCAGCAAGATGCGGTATCCTGCTCATCGTCGATCAAGTTCCAGGTGGCATATTCTGCATTTTCTTCCTCCCATGCTCTGAGGCTGGCTGAATCGGAGGTTGGATTCCAATTAAAATGGAAATGAGAATCATGGTTTTCAACAGTGTGATTTGCGGAGGTTTTTGAAGCTGTTTTCATGATACAAAAATTTAAGTTTAAAAATTATATGCAAGTGAACAGCTTGATAATTAGAGGCAGGCAAGGAGGAACTGGAATACCGGACTGATCCGTCAGCTGACGGAGAGGGAGGATATGCCGGGAAAATCCTTTCGTGAGTGAAACGTTCGCGCAGGGATCAGAGCTAACTTAGCATAGAATTTTAACTGAATTTGTCATGAAGGCAGCTGAACATCCGCAGAAATAACCACGAAAACCTGATCTTCAGGACCAATTTTAAACCGAAGGTGCTGCAAGTTATGGGGAGAAGAAAGTAAATGCTTTGCCTCCTGTTTTTATCGGAGCCGGATAACGCTGCTATTTCAGGAAAAGGTTCTCCCGTGGCTGACTAAATTGGGAGTTTAATTGATTTACTTCTGGTCACGAACAAAAAAAGGGAGTGCTCCCTTTCTCTTTATTGAATTAAATTATGGTGCTTCAAATCTTTGGATTCAATGGATTCTGATCCCCAGGTGTTGCGCATTTGATCCATTGACATGATCTTACCTGATTTTTTGAAATAATCTTCTGTATGCCAATACCAGGCAGCTTTGGGATGAGAGAATTTAAAGCCTTCCGTTTTAAGGGTCTCCCATACTGCAAAAGTGTTTCCGGTAACCCATATCCAGGAGCCAATCAATTCAATGTCGATACCTTGCAGAAATATAATTTTGTCGAGCCGCTGAATGATTTCTTCCGATACCTGATGCTCATAATCTTTGCGGCCCTGGGAAAAATCAGTATTGCCATTAATTAACTTATTTGAAAGCTTTTCGTATTGTTCGTTAATGATTTGCATCATACGGGTATCTCCCCCCTTGTCGGGATGGTGAAGCATTGCAAGTCTTCGGTACTCTTTGCGTAGCTCGCCCAAAGTTTTAATGTTTTCGAAATATTTCATCTTAATTTGCTGCTGCCTTGCAGACTTATTTTGGCACCAGGCACGCCGGTTAATTTTTATTGGGCGTACCATGGTTGAGCCGGGCGGATTCCGTCAGGGGCGAATGTCAGTTTTAACCACTACCAGCAAAACACAAAAGCGAAAGTGACCAAACACGAAGTGACGGCGGGTGCTGCTCCCGGATATTACCATCCGGCAGCAACCAAAGTCCCTTGACGTTTCCGCACCGGCGATCAATACCTTTGTCCAATAAATGAGTAACCAGCGTATCCTCCTCTGCCGGGGTTTTTCTTCCCGGTTTTGTTCAGCCTGTTTTTCTCAAGGGTTTCTTTTTTGGTTCTTTTTTCTTGACCCGCTATTTTATCAAGAAAAAAGAACCACGCCTGTTTTTTAGGCCGCAGGGGTCCCTAAAAAACGGAAGGGCAGCGGGCGTGAGGTTCTTTTTGCCAGCTTTTTCTTCCAAAGAAAAAGCTGAGGGGCTTTCCAAAAAACCTTATCCGGTTTATTATTTCTCAAACCTTTAAACACCAACACACTAAACAATGAAAATTCAATTATTTTCATTGTTTGTGTGGTTGATGCCGAACTCGCCCTATCGGAAAGGCAGAAAAACGGGCAGAATTTCACAGGAAATATGCCATATTTAACATAATGCACGAGAGCGCAATGCATATAAAAACGATTCAGAGGTCAGTCCTGACAACCTCACGGATCACAATAAGAGAAAGCAGAAAAAAGAGCAGAAGAGATCAGATGACAGTCAGAAATTATTGTGATCAGTGATTCCGCTTCCCTGTGAACAGCCTTGAAAAGCAGTTCACAGCAGTCCTGACACATCAACTCTTTCCGCATTCGGGCGGAATGTGTTGATACCAATTCAATCAATTCTGCTCATAGGGAGTTACGGACAGAATTGATAATCACAAATGAAAAGATATTTACCAGCGTGGTGAAACGAATGTACTCTGATGGAGGTTAATCAGATGGCCGTACTTGGTCCACATTCTTTTATCGACAGCATCGCCGAAGTGAGTTGCCTCTTCGGGCAGGATGGAGTTCTTGCGCTCGGAGCTTTTGTCTTTCTCAAACTTACCATCCTTGTCGATGACCTTGGTGTTGTTCATTGATATCAGCGTGTACTTACATTTTCTTCCGTTGATGATGAACTTCGGGTAACGCGTGTCTTTCCCTTTGAGGATGTTCATCCATAACAGGTACTTGTCGTGTTGCGGTGGTTCCTGCCCTTTGTGGACTCTCGTCTCAACCGTCCAGCCATTCTTTGTGAAGCGGTCAATGGCCTGCTCATTATAGGTCTTGGAGTTCTTTGCATTGGGCTGCTTTGAATCACCATAACGGTCACGATAATAACAGATTCGTTTGGTAGGATGTGGTCCGTAATAGTTACAGGTCTTATCTACCAGGTCATCGATCATTACACCCGGCGTATTTGCCTTGACAAATACTTCATTGATCGTACAATCGACCGGCTCCACGATCTTTGTTACAAAGTTGTAGTTCCGCTCCTGGGCAACAGAGAAAAGTGCAATCTTCGAACCCCAATCCGGAACGATCTCAAGCGCCCTGTTTGGATCACAATCCAGGTCGAACAGACAGTTTTCATTCTCCAGCTGGGCAATGTCCCAGTTGCTGTTCTCTGCCACACCCCGGATATAATCATCGTTGTAGGCATCGTAATAAATATGTGTCTGGCTGTCGAGATGGTAATAGCAGTCCTCAATCTGATCAATGATCCAGTTCAGGATTTCAACCATAAAGGTGAGCAGGTTTTGCTTGTCGTATTCGCGGGTGATGTACGACATGCCCAGGTTCTGAATATTGTCGAATGCGTTGGCCAGCGTAAACAGGATACCGTCCTTTGAAACAAAAGGCGCAATTTTCTTTTTCAGCCTGACGGTTTCATTCCAGATATCCTTGAACAAACGTTTATCGCCGGCTTTGTGCGCTTCGATCAGTTGCAGCTGAAGCTTTACAATCCGGTTCCAGGTATCGAAAATCGGAATGCCGGCCTCCTCCATATAGTAATCACCATATTTAAGCAGCCAGGTTTGCTCCCTGGTGTAAGGCATGGATGATACATACCGGAATCCGTGATGTTGTTTGATCCGTTTGGGAGATTTGAAACCAAAATACTCTTCATTGCCACGATTGGCAGGGGAGACCTCTTCATCATACCGCTGCTTATTCAGGGTCAGCGCCTCATCAACGATTTCCCGGTCAAGATTAGGACCACGCGCAGAGCCTTGTCTTTCCTGCGACAGCATCAGAAAACCGGTACCGTTTGAGAAGGAGATAAAGTTATCGTATTTGGTAACTTTCTCGTAAGGTTCTTTAAAACCCAGTTTCTTGGAGGGTTTATGGCCGATTACAAAATCTTTATCCTTTTCGCTTCCCAGCTTTTCAAGAAATTTAAGCGTTGAAGGAAGTGTTCGAGTATAAATCTGCCCAAAGGTGCGACCCGTGATCGAGGTGATTGACCGGGGCATTTTACGCACGATCTGGTTCATCTCCCAGCCGATCACATACGATTTCCCGGTACCACGACCATGAATATCGACGTCGCTTTCTGCATCATTGATCACAGAAAGCTGTTGCGGCCCGTTTAAATCAATAACTTCCGTGATCATGATTTCATGATTTCTTCAGCATCAGTTTCCGTGATCTCGTTGCCTCCGTAAATGGCCCGGCTTAGTTCCTGAAGGGCGGCTGTGGGTAAGTCCTTCAGGTTATTGAGGTCAACTTTGATCTGCTGATTGTTATTCTGAATCAGGATATAGAACTGGTGTTTCTCCGTTCGTTTCGGATCGGGCAATTCTTCGGGCTTTTCGCCGATTACCTTGATCAGGTTGGCATGTTCGATGGCAATGATCCGGCGGTCTTTTTCTGACTTTGTGTTCCGGCAGATCAGGATATTCTGAACAATGTCATTGATCAGCCAGGTTCGCCAGAAATCGTAATCGAAGGTGTGCAGCGTATTAAAAAGCCTGACAGCAAGCCGGAGATCTTCGTAGGCTTGTGACCGGCTGACATCGGGATATTTTTGCTGATGGATGGCAACGGCCTGCTTCTGAATCGGGTTTTTATCGAGCACTTTTGATGCCGAAATAACACGCTCAAGCAATTCACGCTTTTCCCTGGGAAGCGGTGAATTGTCCGGATCAAGCACATGGGCTTTGATCATCTCATATTTGGATTCTTCAAGGGCAGGACGGCTCATATTCTTGATTCTTTTTGATAGTTCAGCATCATTTGCTGTGATGGACTGCTCCCGTTTAATGCAGACTGTTTGATGGCTTTGCGCAACGTAATATCGGCAGATAACCATCCTTTCATATAAGCGGCAACAATCGGAGCTGAAGTCGATTTGCATTCAACAGCTGCAACGAAAAACTCGGTTTCGTTGTCATCCAGTTCCAGGTTGATTGCTACATCAGAAGGAGAGAAAAACAGTCCTGCCAGCTCTTCAACCTCAGTTAGTTGCTGCTCGTTTAAATTCATTTTCAAGTACTTTTAAATCAAAGTTAAAAACCTGTTCATCTGTGAAAATAGTGCCTCTCTCCAGTTTGGGGTTGTCGGTTGCATTCTGACTGGTCACGATACTGATTTTCCAGGCATCGTTCCAGAGAAGGGCAACCTTCGCATGAACGGATATGCACCGGTAATCGAAGCTGGAGGCAATCATCTGAAACGGTTTCGGGCTCATTACCCGGACGCGGTTATCGAGAATCACCCTGAATGTAAGGATTTCCCCTTTACTGATCTTGTTCTGAAGCTGCTCAATGCTCTTTTGACTGAACGAATAGGAGGTCATAAAGACATGACAAGGTCCGGTTTGTTTGATCAGGTAACTGATAAGACGTACCAGGTTAAAATTGCCCCAGCTGTAAAAGTGATGTTCTCTGCCATTCTTAAGCTGACCAATTGCACGGGTCAGTGATTTTTCTGCATCGGCAATAAAAGAGGGCAGGGACTGCTCCTTTTTTAATCCGATGTCCGCTGAATCGCGTTCAGCAACCGATGCAACAACCGGAACAATATCTTTACTCTTTACCAGCATATTTCAAAAGTAAGATTTCGATCTCTTCAATCTTTTTGTTCCGCTCCTGAATCCGCATTTCAATCTTTGCCCTTTTCGGACCATTGGGCATTGGCGTTTTTATTTCAGTTCGCTCTTTCGACTGATATTCCAGCATCGTCTGGTCTTTTGAGTTGCTGCTTTGCAGGTTCTTTTTCTGCTTTTTTAGTGTTGCTTCATCAAGCAAAGTAATGTCCGATTCTGCTTCCTCTTTTCCAACAGGCGGAAATACGGAACTTTCTTCTGGTAGGATCCCTTTTTCTTCAAATTCCCTTTTAGCGAAATAGAGAATTTCCAGCCTGACTGATATTGATTTGATCAGATCAAAAAGCTCTGCACGTTTGGCGCAAACTGATTCTGCATTTGATTCCGGCATTTCAACCATTACCGAATGCAGTTTGCTGCGTTCCTGGAAGAGCGCTGCATATTCGTGGATGATTCTGCGGATAATGGTTGGATATTCAGAAAGCGGTTTGGTTTTTATTGTTTCTGTTGTTTCCAAGGTTTCTTTTGTTTCGATTGTTTCTGCAGAATCCGCAGCGTAAGTTTTTGGATTGTTCTCATTATTTGGTATTAGGCCAGGCATTTTAACATTGGAAAAATCGGTTGCCTGGTTTTCCGTTTCAAAGTTGCCATTCTGCACCTCGCAGATAAAGTCCTTCCAGGTAACGTGATCAGCCAGCAAGGCAGCTTTGCAGATTTCGTAAGCCAGTTTATCAGCCAAGGCTATATCCTTTCCTGTAAACAGGTTGTAAAACGTCTGTTTCCTGGTGATCTCGACCAACAGGTCAACACCTTCAGAATAGTTCATTCCGGATTTGATCCAGTTGATTACTTTGATTTGATTGTTATGCATAAATGGGTCAAGTTTTATTCAAGACCGAAAGTAAGGGGAGGGGAAATGGGGAGAAAGGACAGAAAAGAAGTCATTGAAAGTATAAAAAATAAAGGATTTAAAACCGACTCAAAAATTATTCAGTTCTAATATTCGTCAGGGCAAGTTGAGATATAAGCTGTTATACGAAAAAATATAGGCGCAAAAGAAAATTGAGTTTTTATCTTCAATAATATTATTATTACTACTATGTTTGTGATCTAAATAAGCATAGAATAAGATCGGCAAATGATTAAAATTCGACTGAAAGAACTAAGTAAAAAGTAATGGGTTACGTAAAAAAAATAGAAGAGTCAAAACAAAAAGTTTATAATCAGTCGGTTGCCGCAAAGATTCTTGTTCTGATTAACAATTTAAGATTAAGTTCAAATGAAAATGATGAACGGCGTTGGATTTGGGAGCTAATTCAAAATGCCAAAGATGTTGCATTTGAGAATCAAGCAGTTTCAATATGTGTTGATTTAGATCTTAAGGAAAATAGCATTTTGGAGTTTAGGCACAATGGAAAACCCTTTTCTGTTGACAACATTACTTTTTTGATTGAACAAGTATCAACTAAAGAAAGAAAAAGCGAAACCGGGGAAAACCCCAAAACAACCGGAAAATTTGGAACTGGCTTTTTGACAACTCACCTGCTTTCGGAAAAAGTAGAGGTGGAAGGAGTTGTAAAAGAACCAAATCTTCCTTACAAAAGATTCTCGCTAATATTAGACCGTTGCGGAAATGAAATTGATGAGATTATTTGTTCTGTAAATGAATCACTAAAATTATTGGGAGAACTTGATAATACTGATGAATTAAAGAATTTTGAAAAGAATGATTTCAATACTAACTTTCGTTACTTTTTAGATAAAAGCGGAATCGTGACTGCCCAAAAAGGACTCAGCGATTTGGAAATATCGTTACCTTATACATTAGCGTTTGTTCCAACCATTAAGTCGTTATGCATCAATTCAACTATTAACTACAATTTACTTCAACAAGTTACAGTCGAAGGGAACGGGATTGATATTTATACTATTCAAAAGCAAGTAGGTACTGAAATAGTTGATTTTAATATTGCATTACTTTCAACAGGTCGGGTCTCAATTGCAATTCAAATTGAGTATCAAGGGAATTCAATTCATATTATTGAGCCAAATGAAAAGCTTCCAAAACTATTCTGCGACTTTCCATTGGTAGGTTCAGAAGATTTCAATTTTCCAGTCGTTGTTAATAGTTCCTTATTCAATCCAACAGAGCCACGTAATGGTATTTTTATTTCTGATAAAACGGGTAATCAGATTGTCGAAAATAAAGCGTTGCTTATTGAAGCCAAAGAATTATATTTCAAATTGCTTGATCATGCTGCCAATAATAATTGGCAGAACATTTATGTTTTAGCTCAGATTTCTTTACCCAAAGCTAAAGACTGGATATCAAGAGACTGGTTTGCAGATTCAATTTTGAATCCAATACGTAAAAAAATACTTTCTACTCCATTAATTGATACAATTTTATTTGGAAGAATCCCAATTGAATGCGGTGGATTTAATGGAATTCCAGTAGGTGCAACAGTCGATTTTCCTATGCACTCTAAAAAAGAGATTCTCATTAAATTTTGGAGTATATGCAATAATACATACTATATTTTGCCAAATGAAAAGGATTATATTCAGTGGTCAAAAATTATTTGGGATGAAAAATATATAACAAGGTTCGGTAGTATAATTAAACTCATTGAAGCAAAAGGAAATTTTGAATTCCTTTCAAAGGCCATTGGAAAAACAAAATCTGAAACAATTACCTGGCTAAATGACTATTATTCCCTCTTAGCTGAAGAGGGTGACTTTATAAGAGACACTACAACAAGGGTAATTTATCCAAATCAAAATGGAATTTTTAAAAGGAAGGATGAACTTTTATTTGAAAAATTGATCATTTCGGAAACACTTAAAGATATTGCACAAGAATTGGGCAATGATTTCAGAGAAAAACTAATGCATTCGTCAATTAAGATAGAATTAGCCCAAAATAACAGTTGCACCCCCGTAACAATCGCAAATGAAATATCAAGCCTCATAAAACCTCGGTTGGCAGAACTTCAACGAAGTACTGAAACAAAAGCAATCTTTAAGAAACTATACTTATGGTTTACTCAAAACAAAGATGAAGCTGATAAGATATTTGATTATCTCTATAAAAATAAGCACAAATTACTTGATGATGAGGAGATAGCAAAAAGCATAGAGAAATCGGGGTTGTTTGACGAGTTATTAAAAGCGGATCCATTGCTTTCGCTGGAACGAATTCTTGGACTATTAGATTTAGAGGAATTGAGCAAAGGACTCAAAATAGAACAAGACTATAAACCCTCCGAAGAACAAAAAAGAAAGAATTTTGAAAACGGTTGGAAAGGGGAAGCATATGTATGGAAAGTTCTCCTTGAAAAAGGATTCAAGGTTGTGTGGCCAAACAAATCAGAAACCAAAACTGCGAACCAAATTGTTGATTTTGAAGGTGAAGTTCACTTCATTGAAGATAAAATGCAAAAATTTGATTTGTCTGTACTTCTATCAAATAATAAAAAATCATATATACAAGTTAAATCGACCACTACGGATATTACCAGGGCAGATGAAATAGCGATGCCTATAAGCGTACGTGAATGGAAATTTGTAAATGAAAAGGCTGACGATGATGCGTTTTATTTAGCACGGGTATTTAATGTCACTTCATCTCCCGATGTATATTTTATGAAAGTAGATAAGATTGAAACAATATAATAAACTCAAATAAACTCAGACACTATGCCGATAGAAAACTTATCAGAAAACAACCAAATAGCAACTCAAAACAATGTAACGTTTGCGCCCAACAGCACTGTCATAGGAGGATTTATGGTTAAACATCCGTTGTTTGAATGTAAGTTTTTACTTTTAGGATTCGCCTCAGAATGCCCGATTGATTCAGCGAGTTCAAAAATTTCAGGCATGAGTTACTATAAATTTAATTGGCGTCCTTTTTTTCCCAAAGTGGTAATTGATATGAAACAAAATGAAGATCACTTTTCCGAAAAATGTTGTGGTTCTAGATGGAATTACTACTTCTACAATAATATTACAGATAAATTTTCTGTTTTTCATTCAGACAGCATTTTTGCAATATGCAAATATCGGGAAGATGGAGTAATTAAGCATGAATTTTTTAATTTGCACGAAATAACGCCTGTATTGTAATTTTAAATACTAATCTCGGAATATTATGCCAATAGAAAACATTGAAACAGTAAATCAAACAATTGCCAAAGTTTCGCAACAACCTTTATTTCATTTAAATAACGTCATTGTAGCAGGAGTAATAAAAGTTAAGCACCCATTGCTGGATAAGTCTCTTTTGATAATTGGATTCATCATTGAAGATGATAGCTTTAATGAAAATAATTTTCAAATTACGGGGATGAAAATTAGTTATAAAGCTATGAATAGTAATAATTACTATGTGACCAATGAAATAATTTATCCTAAAATAATCATCGATAATAAGCAAACCCCATTCTTTGAGTTATTTAGTAATTTGGATAAAATTGTGTGGAGGTATGATACTGATAGGTGTACAATTGATAAAAGTCATCCGGGATGCAAATTTGAATACTACATGTTTGATAAAGTTAATGGACAAAATCCAGTTTGTTCAGCAAATGAAATTTATGCTGTTTGTAAATATATAGAAGATGGAGTTTTTAAATATGCGTTATTTAACTTTCATGAGTTAATTCCAGAATCTTAGTGATCAAAGGAGAATATTTGATTTAGTGCTTCCCGTGATGTTATGTGTTTTAAATCACTGCAAGTTGCTTCCGTTAAGTCGTATAAGAGATCTTGATTTTTTCACATAAATATGTTTGTCGTTCGATGAGTCCTTTTCAATATCGATATCAACTCTATATAACTTAGCTTTACCCATTTCGGTTATTTCAAGATATGGGAAACCATTTTCATAAAGCGATTTAATGATTTCAATGCCGATATTGTCGGCACTGAAATCAATTTCACCAAACTGGGCAGTGACCACTTTGCCTGGCTTGAGCTTTACGAATTTGAAATATTGCTTCCACATAGGAGTAAGCATTAGATCGCCTCGGTCAGAGGGATATTCCCCGTGTAGGCATAAATATTGGAAGTCTTATAGGTAAACTCGAAAGACATCCCTTTTCGGGCTGCAACATCTTTGCCGGTTCCTAAACCGTCAGGCGATCCGGCATAAACAGCAGGGCGGAGCTCATCACCCATCACATATTTCTGCCCGTCGTTATCAATTACGACAAATACGAGGTTCTGATTTTTGGCTGCATTAATAAAGCCGCGGATTTTGCTTTGCAGTCCCGGATGAAAGAGGGTAAGGTGTGTGACGAATGATTTTCCATCAATTTCCCCAACCGGCTCAATCTTGAATTCCCCGGTATCATCCGTTAAGTACATTTCGAACATCCGCTTCCCGGCTTTCATCGTGAGTTCGCCGGTTAGGGTTGACGATGTTTCAAGGGTTAGAGGTGCAACCGGTTTGGTTGGGAACTTATCCACGTCTGCATGGTACCCAAAATAAACCTTTTGTGCGATCCCGCCCATATTCTCCCCGTTCGGGAGATTCTTGTCAATATCGGTAAAATCTATCATTACAATTTTTGTTTTTAAGAGTGATTCAAGATCCCCTAATCACTGCACTATTTGGAAGTGACCAGGGACTTTTATTTTAATATTAAACTGTCGGACGGATATTGGTCCAAACAGCTTCGTTGATTCCAAAGCCCAAACCCTCGCTCCAGTCGGCCATCACTGCAACCGCACGTTTGGCTTCTTCAAGCTTAAACTGGTTTTTGGTTAGTGTTGCGGGAGAGATATGAATGAAGTTTTCGACAGGGGTACAGAAAATATCATCCGTACCTACCATACAGGCAAGCGGTTTAACATCAAGTGGCGTGAAATCGATCTTCCCGTCTATGTCCTTATCGGAGGTCCGCTGGTAAAAACCCTGGGCACGTTTGTCCTGCATGTATTTCTTATACCACTTTCGGCTCATAAATACATTCATTTTAATCCCCTGGTAAACCTCTGTAATTTCGTCCGTAAAAGCTTCCACCTGATCGAAGATAGTAGCTTTATTCAAAGTGCCAATATTGATTGTGTTGATTTTAAGAGCATCAACGCCAACCTGAAGTTGTTTTCTCAAACCGTTCATACCGGTTCCGTCAGCACCGGCGGTACCGGCAACGGGTGCTGCATATACACCTTTATAATATTCGTTCAGCTCCATATCCTGATCGATCTGCCGGGCATAGTAGACTTCAATCAGCCATTTCACAAAAGGCCAGTCTTTGCGGTCAACACTTTTCTGTGTCAAAAAACCCAGCCAGGTAGCATACAATTCGTCCGGCATAAACTCATCGTCAATTTTAAAACGGTATTGACGGATTTCATTCGGAACAATTTCGACTCCTCCCTTTTGGGTGAATGTCTTTTGGAACGGTTGCACCAAAGTGCGGAAAGTGGCATTTGCCAGACGAAAGATGGTATCATCCGTTTTGATAGGTGTTGCAAAATCGGTGATTTCGCGTCCCTGGGAGAGCATGGTCAGAATCCTTTTCTTGTTCTGTCCTGCGTCGATGTAAAACGCACCATACTCCTGAATAATGGAAGTTGTTGTAATTGACATGATTATAATAGATTAAGAGTTTTTATCGACCTGTTTGTTGTGCTCAAGGTTGTTGATGGCTTCCCAGTCAACCTCATCTGTTGCAATTTCGTCCTGCTCTTCAAGTGACTGAATTGGTGCAGTGCCCGGCCTGGCTGAAAGCAAAGCACGAACGGCTGCTACTTTGGCTTCCGGAGTTGCAGCAGTTGCAATCGTGGGATCAATTGCGTTGAATGAATTGTAAGCAGAAGCGAGATTTGCCTGAGCAGTCCCAAGATTGGAAGTTGCGGTGTCACGTTCTCGGATTGCGCTGTCTCGTTCAACGACGAGCTGCTGATTGGCTTCAAGCCTTTCCTCAATCAGACGAAGCTGTACTTCATTTAGAAAAACGCCTTCTTCAGTGCTTTCAAGCGCTTCAACGCTGAGAGTGCTGTTTAAATGGATGAATTGTTTTTTCATTTCGATCTTCTTATTTTTAGGGTTAATGTCCTTTTGCTTATTGAGCATCCGGTTCCAGATCCGGTCAAAAAACGAATCTTCATCCACGGCTTGTGCCGAAGTTTTATTCTGATGGATTTTCCGGGGTGGTTCAGGGAAATCATTTGAGGTGATCATTGCAACCATTTGCAGGTTGTCGAGATAGTTGACAGCAACATCCGGCGCAAAAACTTCGTCCACAAAACCCCAGGTCTTTGCTTCTTCAGCCGTGAGCCAGGTTTCCTGTTTCATCAGGGTAATGATCTCATCCAGGGTCTTGCACGTTTTCTTCACGTACATCTTGGCCAACTGAAGCGTGATTTTGGCCAGTTGCTGCTTTTGAGCCTCGAGTTTTGCGATCAGGGATTCAATTTCATCCTCATTCATGGTTCCCCATTCGTCCACCCAATTCATCGCTTTATGAATCAGGTAAAATGAGTTTTCGTTCATTCGAACTGTTTTCGCACCCAATGAAACAAGTGTGGCAGAGCTCGCAACAAACGCAGACAGTTCTGCAGTTACATTGCCATGCTCAATAAACTGGTCGAAAATATTCAGGGCATCGTCAACAGATCCCCCCAGGCTCGAGATTTTTATCGTCACGGGATTCTTTGACTGACCTGCCAGTTCATTCCGGATGAATTGCTTTGAATAACCATATGGGCCGATATACCCGTCGATAACAATGATTTTTGCCGACATAACCTGCTTTGTTTTCAGCAAGTTTAGGGCATAAAAAGAGCGGCCAAAAGGACAGAGGCCGCCCATTCAGGCAGAAAATAGAGGTCTTACAATCCTTTACGTGAACGGATTTTCAATAAAAACAGCCCTTTTTCGTTGCGTTCCGGTGAAGGAGATGCTGAAATGATTCATTCCGGAGGTTCCTGAACCCGTTGTTGCTTTGGCAGAAAAACGGAGAGGTACCGGTTTTGTGCCGGCAATTTTATAATTGCCGTTGCCATCCATATATATCACCAGGTATTTACAACGGCGTTCCATATCTGATATCTGTTTATGCGTTTCCGGAGTATCGCATGGAACGATTGCCGATAATTCTACCTTATAGGAAGTCCCGGCAAACGATTTGGACATTTCTTCAGTGAAGCTGGCGGAGTCTTCCTGAATATAGATGTCAATGATGTTTGCATCTGAAAGGATAGTTACCCGATTCCCGGATACTGAAATATCTGACGGAGGTACTGCCCAAATCCTAAGAACACCCCCCATGTTCTCGGACTGTTTGCTGATTGTTTTCATATTTTTAGGGTTAACGGAAGTTGTCACTGATCGGTGACAACTTCCGCATATTTTTAGTTGAAATTTATTGTGGTTGCACGATTATTTTTTCATAGTTCTTTACGGCGTGGCTGGTAATGGCACCGGCATTCGAAATATTAACCAATATTAGCTTTTCGAGATGCTGGAAAGCAAATTGGTTAAAATCAATATCATTGTTGATTTTGAACCTGAAAAAGTCCTGCTTAATGCCGTCGAATGGCCAATACTCTTCCTCCATATGGAAGCGTGTCTGAAACTTTACGATTGCGATATTGATAGGAATGCCGAAGCTGATATAGGTGCTGACAACTGACCGCATCAGCCATTTTGCGTTCCGCTCAAAATGCCGCCCAAAGCTGACAATATCGGTTTTCGACAGCTCCCAGCCGTGCCGGTAAAAATCCCGATCTGAAATGGCAATTTCAACTGCGTGTGATTGTTTGCAGAGTTCGTTTTTGTACTTGTGTTCGTTGTCGTAATTTGGCTTTTTCAGCATACGTTTAAACATTTCATTCTCCCTGGGATGATTGCGGAAATCAACCGGATTGCCGTAATTATTTTCAAGGAAGCGTTTGACGTATGGCTTTACAGGAACAGAGATATTGAATTTCATAGAGATAAGGGTTTCAAGAGTTGATGAAACCCACTGGCGGCAGGAGAGTCAAATATAAGACTTTTAGCTTTTAAAACATCTGAACAATCACATAACTTTGGACGTTTAAAGGATAGTTTATCAATAGCTTAAAAAATAGGATTAAAAATTTGCTCAATACTATATTTAGATCTAATTTTACGGCGTCATGAAAACGAAAACATTACATATCGAGAAGCCTTCCAAAAGTTTATTAGACTTTGTGAGAAATCTTCAGCTTGATAAAGAGCAGAAGAAAAAGGCATTAGTATCCTCAAAAACTGATGTAACCATTCAAAAGTAATGTTGGTTTCCCTCTTTTTATTTTTATGGAAATAGAACAAGTAATTTCTTACGAAACGAAAGAAGGGAATAAGTTTAAGATCCGATTCTCCTTATTTAACCAGGAAGGAATTCCAACTTTGGAAATTCCTGTTGTAGATGTAGTACTTATTTCTGAGGATGAATCAAATTGGCAGAATAATCCAATAACACTTTTTGAGATCGCGGATTTAATCAAAGAGTATTTGAAACTCTTCAATGTGATCTTATACTATTATTGTGATCATGCTGAAATTAAAATGCGTAAGAGTCGGAACAAGGTTTCACCGCAAGAATATCGAAATAAAATATTCAATGTTTTATTAGATAGGAAATTAGATGATTTATTGGATAAAAGATCTTTCCATATCAAGGATGACTTAAACGGCGATCATTACATCACTGTTATTTCCAGATCTGAGAATAAGCATGAATTGGACAAATTACTGGTTGAAATGAATAAGCTATTAAAATAGCCATTGTCAATTTGCACCAATTCTTCCATTTTTCCAGAATCCATTATTCACTGGAAAAACCCTACCCCTAAAATATTCCCAAAAAGTGCCAAAAATTTGTAACCGGTACCAAATACCCTTTGTAACTAATTGTATCACAATGGTTACAAAGTTACAACTTTGTTTTTACTTGTTTTGTAACTTATTGATTTACAGTGGTTACAAATTCACGATTTATTTGTAACCAACGAAAAATAGCCGTTCACATGTTTTTTAGAATTTTCATTTTTCAAAAAGTTACAGTTTTATTTTGAAGTTGTAACCAGGTTGTAACCCTGTAATTAATTGAATGATAGTTTTTTATTTTTAAAGTTACAGGTTACAACTTAAAATTGAAAAATAGCAGTTAAAAACAAAAATTGAAAGATGAACCGAGAAACTAATTTTTTAGTTGAATGATTCCGGGTGATCCCTCTATTGGCGTTATCGCAAAAAAAAACCTGCGACAATTGGTTTTGTCGCAGGTCACTTATTGGATTCTGGTTTAATTAAAAGGGCATATCTTCCAGCTCCTTATCTGTTGGCATATTTTCATCACCGGTTTGAATTGTCGAAATGAAGAAGCATTCGGCTGTTTTGTCATCAATCTTTTTGATGATCCGGCGGTCCTCAATGGCATTTGTACCAGTACAAAGGTGAAGAGGGTTTAATGTATATCCATGATATTCGCACCAGGCACCAAGGCTTGATTTAAACTGGTTACTCTTGTATTTACTGGCCTGCGAAGAGCTAAGCGTTGACTTAAAATTGTCGAATGCAGCGTCTCTTCGGAAGTATACATTAAAGTAGCCGACATTGTCAGGCGAAATTGCCGGACGTGGATCAGGAGGTATCGTGAAATACTGATTTGCCCAGATATAAAACTCTTCATCTTTTGAAACACCCTTTGTCATCAGCCTGCGCAATTGCCGTTTCAGCAGGTTTTCCATCGGTGGCTGAATCTTAAAAAAACGCATCTGCAACTGGATGCAATAGGCCATGAAGTTGTAAAACTTACTCCATTCCTCTTCTGTAAAATCATCAAAGAGCAGGCGTCCGAATTTGGTAAGCGGCGAACGGGATTCCTTATAATTGTTGAACTTCGTTTTTTCGTGGTAATAATCCGAAGCAGCGCCATTTAAAATTCTCGCTATCGTTGAACTGTCAACATTCTGTAATTCAAAATTTGAGCTGACAATCATTTTCCCGGAGCTGTCGTAAGAGAGTATCTGCTTCGAAATATGTTTGCTGTTCACCTCACGGTTTCCGGTTACCTGTGTGTAGAAAAAATTAAAATCGGCAAACTCATAAAGATCATCCACTTCGATAAAATTATGGAACCGGGTAAACCCATCATAGATAAATTCGGTCTTGTCGGTAATGTCTTTCCGCCGGCCGCCAATATAAAAACGCGGACGGGTGCAGGAAAGTGCAATACAGAGAACCGACTTTCCCGAGCGCCCGGAAGATTGACCAATCTGTGATATTTTGAGGTCCTGCAAAAATACGAGCCAGGGTTTACCAGGATCTTTGTATTGTGAAGCCATATAGCCAAGCACAAACATTAGATTGGCCAGCAAAAGGTTTTGTTCTTTCTTTTCATCCTCTGTCAGCTTTTCCTTGTCTTCCAGCTCTTTTCGCCAATGAATGTATGCCAAGTCTCGAAGAAACCGTGTGAATATGAAATTATCATCATTCACCTTTACTTCATAGCGGTTAAGCTCCGGAAAATTGGCCAGTTCAACATTCGTGTTTTCACGTTCTTCGGAGGTTTTGGCAGTCTTTAGTTTGTCAAGTAGTGTTGCATACTCAAGGGTTGGACTCACTTCGATAGCCGGTTGATTGGCCAATGTGATAGTTTTATCAATTACATGGCTGATGACATCAGTACCAATCTCCAGTTTACCAAGAATATAATTCGGAATCTCCTGATGTTTGATCTTTTCTATTGCATCTTTCTTTATCCGAAGGCTACAGTTACGAAAGTGGAGATATTCGGAGTGTTTATTGTGATTTGTAAACTCAAGTTTGATCTCCTGAAGCTCCTGAAGATTGTTTTCCGAAATCTGATTGCTTGAGTTGATTTTGTTAAGAATGGCTACTTCATCGAGCAGGTTTTTACTGCGTATCCAATCTTTGGTAAACCGTTTGCAGATTTTTTTAATGTGCTCCGGATTGATAAGATCAACTATCTTTCCGTTGATATGTGCATAACAGTAGCCAGCTTTCCGATGGTATGGACTGTCAGTTACATAAAAACCATGGGATTGAAGGAAGTAATAATAATTCTCCAGGTTGATATTGTAATTAACGACCTTTTTTCCTTTTGATTCCTCTGTCGTTTTGGTCCAGAATTTCATCGGGAATGCCTTTCGCTTCAATACGAGAAAATTTCCCAGTGTTTCGTCCTGATCGGTTCCCGAGATTCCAATGAAATCCTTGATGTCTTTGCAGGCATTTCCGCGCCAGTCCTTTTTCTGCTTCAGCCATTCGGGAAGCTGAATGGTGACCAGGTCAATATGCCGGTGGGCAAATTTCATGGCCATCTCTTTACCGGTTGCGTCCAGATCCATTAATTGATAGTGTGTGTCGCACATCCCGTCGAGCTCCTCCCAGGTATCACGGCCCAACTCCGCTGATTCACTGTTCAGCCAATAGACATGAAATCCCAGGCTCGCCACATTCATTGCATCGCTCTCGCCACTGCACCGGATAAGGTCTTTAACCTTTGGCTTCTTCCATTCAGGACCATTGTATTCATATTCACCTGAATCGGGATTCACAAATTCATTGTCGAGGGTTTTAAGCTGTTTAAGTCCGAACACATAGCTGTTAGGCTTTTTGCCTGTGTAATTGAACCGATGGCTCTTATCCAGTTCGTGCGGTTTGTAGATCTTCTTGAAGCTGCCTTCATCGAGAAGAAAGATTGGGTAATCGTCTGTTGATTTAAAAATATGGACGATGTCTTTGAAGTATTTATCACTGTAGCTTACCATCTCGTACTTTTCAACCGATTTGATTGAAAACCTGTCCAATAGTTCAACGGTAACATACCGACCAATACTTTTTAGGTCATTTTCGGTAGGAGAGGGTTTGTAAGTAAATTTGTATTCTCCCTTTTTGTCTTCGGGACCGACGTCTCTCCAACTGTATTCAGCTTTATATAGTGGTCTTCGGAACTCGTTGCCGCCAACTTCATGCCTGATGATTACATCCTGGATAAAACGCAGTGCATCGATGTAAATCAGATTTTCAGCCCACATCACATAGGCTATTGCACTCATGCTGTTCACTTCCGATTGGTTGCCAAAATCGGTAATCCTCCATTTGCCTCTGTATTGCGTCACTTTGGCGGATGCCGTGCGCTCGGTTGTCCTACATTTCACAAAATGCTTCTGGTCACGAAAATCGACGCCCGGAAAATAGTGCTGGAATATCGTTAACCCTTGTGAGGTAGCATCAAATATTTTCTCTGCGTCAATGTAATTCATATTTTTTTCAGCAAAACAAAGCGTACAACATTTGTCTGATCAATCTCCGGATATTTTGCCTTTAGAATATAAGCTAATTTGGAAGCGGGCAAGCTGTAAGTTAATAAAGACCAGCCATCCATTTTCAAAAAATCAGCAATTTCAAAAGTCCAAGTATCAATGATTTGTACCTTGGTTTTGGCTTTTGTTTTTGGATCCTGCAGTGTGACCACACCACCTTCACCGTCGATCGGTTTGTACAACCATGTTGTAGGGACTGCTATTGCAAAGTAATCCTGCTTTGGAATCCCATGGTAGATAATTTCCTTCATAATTTAACCTCCGCAAAAAGTCTGGTGATTTCCAAGTTATTATTTTTCATTTTCTTCTGGCGTATTCAGGGAAGGGTAAGAACTGCCCGTTTCGGTCGATGAAACATTCCTTATTCAACGACTGCGCGTGTGTGATGTCCCGCTTTGCATCAAAATGATCGTCCCAGTCGTCACTGATAATTACCTGGAGCGCATTTTTAATATCTGCAAACCTGCATTCAAGCATTCTGGACCAACTACTTTTCTCATGTCTCGACAGGTCAAGTACCTCTTCATCGGGCATTAAAATTCTGACGCGCTGAAGCAATTCTTTATATGCTGGTGATTCGTAATCACCAATTACTGCAACTTTCATACTTTTAAATTTTGAAGTAATTTATTATATCACTGCGTGTTCAAAACCAACAACCACCGGTTTCACTTCATTGTCCTTTGAGTCATCAAATTTGATAAGGTCGAATGACTTTATCGGTGTGCTGCCTACTGTACATTCTCCGTTTTGGTTCCAGCTTGCAATTATTTTGCGTCCATGACCGGTATGTATGCAACCCAGGGCTTTGGTTGGGAATTGGGGTTTGTTGTCATCGAAAACCAGGGATGTGATTTTTATTTCACAGCCACATCGGGTTTGGCTTTTTTCCATCTCTTCAGTTGTGAAGCGTGGGTTCACAACTGGTTCAAAAAATTTGCTATTATCTTTATTCATTGGTAATTGGCAGAAGTTGAAATATAGCGAATCGGAATGCGCTACAGTTTTGAGTTTTAGTTTTTTAATGAGTCGAATCGCAATTGTGCTATGCCAGGGGTGGGAGAGTGATCTCCCGCCCTGTTGGCAGCGAACCCACCGCCGTGGGATTCGGGTTTAAAGAACGCCGGCCTTGCCCCGCCGTAGGGTATTTGTTTTGGTACTTAAATTAAGCTATTGGTCAATTTAAGTAAGCATGAGTTCATCTGTCAGTTCAACAGATACTCTCTTTGGAGTTGGCCATTGATCTTTTGATTCGAGAATTGTTTCTTCAAATTTCCGCAGCGCAGCTTCAGGAGTTCTCCTGGAAGCAAAAAGCAAAAAGCTGTGATCTTTTTCGTAGCATATTCTGCAGTCCAATCGTTGAGAACCATTCTTTTCGCAGTCCTCAATTATCTCGAACTGTACCCTGATATTACATTCCGGATCGATGCAATTGTGCTTTTCTATCAGCGCTTTGGCTTCAGCGTAAAAGCGGTTCAATGTGTAGTTCTTTTTCATTACGATTCTGTTTAAATTGATCTTTTTTTCCTTTCTTCAGTTGTAATAAACGAACTTCGATTGCTTGATTTGGCAACTATGTCGATCTGGATTCGATCGATCCTGACAGTGGAGCTATTGTCACCGTCTTTAATTTCTTTTACCAATCCTTCTTTTATCCAGCGGTCTACGATTGCCCTGCCGTAAAGCCTATGTGCTTCTCTTTTGGACATGAAGGGCTTGATCTCTATTTTAGAAGCCGATCCGGTCATAAGCCCTTTTTTGAATCCAATCTCAACAGCGTCGGACAATAAATCTTTTAGGTGCTTTTCTTCGAGTGTGTATGTCATAAATGGGAATATTTAAAATGCATTTTTTGAAGATGTTATGAAATTTAGTTGTGATTATTGCTGGATATTAATTCTTCACCACTCCATGCATCGATTCCAAATGCTCGAAAAGTAATTTCAACTATCTCGGATTCATTTACTTCGAATCCACGTTTCCCGATTTTTTTGTGACTGAAAGTTTGGTGGGACCATTTACACCTTTTCATAATGGTTTCTTTTACGATAGGGGCTTCTTTTACCTTGAGTTTCCCGAAAGCTCTATTAAAATTTTCTTTTTGTGCCATTTATAGTTTGGATATTATTGTAAACTTGTTTACTTTTGAAACAGCGTAAATCTATTGATAATACAAAATGTTTTATAAATAAAATAATTGATGTACAAAGATATACGCTGATAATTAAATATTGAACCAGCCGATTCATTTGAATGCCAGGATTGTTGTTTTCATCAGTTAAAATCTGATGGGGTGGGGATGTTCCGGTTATTATCGTTACCCTGCTTTCCATCAGAATTGTTTTTAAAGTTTTAGTATGCGTCTTCGTAACATTCATAAAGTTGGGGTTTTTTTGATTTTTTTCGTTGCGAATATAAACGAAGTTTTGAATTAATTAAAATAGATCGAAACTAAATTACGTGTATTCTCAATTATTTTATATATGTCAGAAATAGAGAGGATTAAGAGGGTTATAAATTGGCTGATTTTTAATGAGCATGCTTCAAGTGAAAAGGAAATTGCTGAAAAGCTTGGTTATACGAAGTCTTCTTTTTCACAAATTATCAATGGTAAAGTTCCCTTATCTCAGAAATTCATTGATAAGCTGATTGCAATTGATTTTAATCTAAATAAAGCCTGGCTTTTATCAGGTGAAGGGAGTATGTTTATTGAAGATCCTAAGTTACATTGTGAGCCTGAAATGAAAACTGCCAGGGATTTTATCAACGTACCATTTATTTCAGTCAGAGGTAAAGATGCTTATGTAAAATGTTGTGGGGATGTTAATTATATTGAATCTTTAGATACAATACCCATAGTTATTGATTGTTCATTTAATGGGAAATTCCGTTGTTTTGAAGTGGATGGGGATAGTATGGATGATGGTACCAGGAAAGCAATTTGTGACAAAGATATTGTACTAGGCAGGGAAATTAAACGAGAACTCTGGAGTAGCAAACTTCGTTTAGCAGATTGGGATTTTATTATTGTAAGCAATGATGGCATAACTATAAAACGCATTAAAGAACTTGACAATCAGGCTGGTATTATTAAGTGTCATTCCCTCAATTCCCTTTATGATGATGTAGATCAAACTATAGATAAAGTGATTGAACTATATAGCCTCATTAAAATTGTTGACCGAAGCACAAGACGGTAAAAGAATTTAGTGGTTCAATTTCCAAATGCTGTAATCATTTAGAGAGTCACCAGAAGTCTTTAATCTGGTTTGTCTTTTTCAGGAACTGAACTTACGTAATCAATTACTTTCCTGTTTGCCTCATCAATAAGCGACCAATCTTTAGTAATGTAAATATCTGTAACCTTCATGTTGCCATCAACATGGTTTAAAGCCAAATGTACATCATCCTTACTTATTCTGCAGTCGTTTCTGGCGATTGTTGCCCAACTGTGCCGGGCAAAATAGGTAGATAATGCATCAGTAATTCCGCAAGCATTTGCAAGTTGTTTAAGACCTGTATTTATATTGGCATTAAATATTTGGGAAGTAGAATACATCTGGTAAAAGCAGAAAACACGCTTTTGGGTTTTGTCAAGGTATTTGTTGATTATTGGGATAACTTCCGGCTCAACCTTTAATGATATAAGGGCTTCATCCTGTCTTCTTTCTTTCGTCTTGGATCTGTTATAAGTTAAACGGCCATCCTTGTATGAATCTATATTAAAAAGATCGACTGTATTAATACCGACCAGGTAAAAACTTAGTGCGAAAACATCACGTGCGAGATTTGCCCGGTTTATTCCATGTGTTCCAAAAATAGTGATATCCGGCGCATTAAGGATTGTTCGTATCATCTCAACCTTAAGGCTTTTTTTAGCTGCCTGTTTTGGTTTGGGTAGTTTGTATTTTGTAAAAGGGTAGTGTTTGATTAGTATTTCATCATTTTCATCATCGTTGAATTCTTCCTTCGCTGCATTAAAAAGTGTTCGAATATCGGCCATATAATCCCGGATTCCGACCATCGACAATGGCGGCTTTTGGGTTGTAACTTCTTTCCCTAGTTGGTTGATTCGTTTAAGCGTACGAGGCTTTAACAGATAATTCTCATATTCTTTTAGAATTTTGGAGGTAATTTCGGTAATTGAAATCTTATCACGACCAAAGAAATCAATGAACGAACTTAGTGTAGTCCTCAGTCTCCTTGCTCTTGATTCCTGTTTGTCCTTTATTCTTTCAATGTGTTTCATTGAAAACAAAACAAAATCAATTGTAGTATGATCACCGTTTTCAGACCATTTTTTTAGGTAATCCTTTAGTTCATTAATTGTGAGATTTTCAATTTTATTACCAAGTTTTCTCACTATTATTTTCTCGTACTCTTCAATCTTAAGAATGAGTTGCTTGGTCAGAAAATTGTCCGTCAGATTTAAATCTTTATCCAGTTGCTTATCGGACACGTAGTATTCTGTTTTCAGGTAAGCGACCTTCCTTTTAAATGTAAGACGGATCGAAACCGGGTACTTTTCATCTTTTCTTTTCTTGTGTTTCTGGATGGAAATTGCAAATGTTGCCATGACTTTTGTGTTTTTGAAAAACAATCGAAAAACATATATGTTTAAAGCATTGAAATACAGATACTTATTAGCGATTAAAATAGTTGTTTTTTTGTGAATATTTGAACACAATTACTAACAATAAAGTATAAGATACTGAAATACAGATATATAAAAAAACAATAATAATGATCGAATATTGTGCAATTATAATAATTTCGAACAATTAAAGCAAAATTTTGGGGAAAATTATTATTTCAATAAATATGTATAAAATTTTATTATGTAGGTTAAACAGTTTTGAAGGAAATATTACGAAATACTTGTCAAATAGGCTTATCTACCTTAAAAAACAACATGTTTTTCGAAAAACATATTGGTTTAAATAGGCATTATTGGGTGTTTTTTCGAACATAAAAAAAGCCTCCCGCTTTTGCGAAAGGCTTTTTTGCTATCTGATAATCAGTATTTTATAGAGAGCCACTAAAG
>Ga0209100_1000775_pt1 | contig 24910 bp, 25 predicted proteins | sample lystaG_FD_185480 | JGI IMG/M metagenome (GOLD analysis project Ga0209100, IMG submission 185480) | Glacier valley bacterial and archeal communities from Borup Fiord, Nunavut, Canada, to study Microbial Dark Matter (Phase II) -... | ecosystem: Environmental > Aquatic > Freshwater > Ice > Glacier ...
ATAGGTGCCGCTCTGTCCAAGACGCGGACAGGCCCGATAGGTGCCGCTCTGTCCAAGACGCGGACAGGCCCGATAGGCGAGATGGCCCGATAGGCGGGATGGCCCGATAGGTGCCGCTTATCCCAAGACGTGCCGTTTATCTCAAGACGCGGCGAGGCCCACTAGGCGGCGAGGCCCGCTAGGTGCCGTTCTCGCCAAGACAGTGCCGCTCTGTCCAAGACATCACTCATTGCTCATCGCTATCTCCAAAGGACCCCCATGAACATTCACCCTTCCCTATCCCTCTCCCCTGAAATCCACGACGCGCTCGAGCATAAATTGCCGATGGTGGCACTGGAATCCACCATCATCTCGCACGGGATGCCCTTTCCCCAGAACCTCGAGATGGCGCGGGATGTCGAGGCGCTGGTGCGCCAACACGGCGCGGTTCCGGCCACCATCGCGGTGATGGACGGCAGCGTGCGGGTGGGTCTGAGCGCGGCTCAGCTCGAGCGTCTGGCGGGTGAACCCGGCGTGCTCAAGGTCAGCCGCCGTGACCTGGGTTACGCCTTATCGAAAAAGCTCACCGGAGCCACCACCGTGGCCGCGACCCTGCTGGGCGCGCACCGGGCCGGAATTGCGGTTTTCGCTACCGGAGGGCTGGGCGGGGTTCACCGGGGCGTCGAGCGCACCCTGGACATCTCGGCAGACCTGCCCGAACTGGCCCACACCCCTGTGGCTGTGGTCTGCGCCGGGGCTAAATCCATCCTCGATTTACCCCGCACGCTCGAGTACCTAGAGACCGCCGGGGTTCCGGTGATGGGCTTTCAGACCCAGGATTTTCCGGCCTTTTATACCCGCTCGAGCGGCCTGAAGGTGGCTTACCGTTTGGATACACCCGAGGAAGTTGCGGCCCTGCTGCGTGAACATTGGAAGATGGGCTTGGAAAGTGGCGTGGTGCTGGCCAATCCGGTTCCGCTCGAGCACGCCATGCCCGAGGCCGAGATTGCCAGCGCTATTGAAAGTGCGCTCGAGCAGGCCGATGCACAGGGGATTGCGGGTAAGGACATCACGCCGTTTCTGCTGGGCTTCATCGTGCAGGCCACGGGTGGGCGCAGCCTGGAAACCAACATAGCACTGGTCAAGAACAACACTCGAGTTGCTGCGAGGGTGGCGGTGGCGTATCGAGGGTTGCTGAATTTGGAGGGTTAGCCTTCTGTTTATCGCGCAGATACCAGATTTGAGATACCAGATTCGAGACGCTAGACATCAGAGGATAGAAGAACAAAAAACCCGCCGTTTGGCGGGTTGGGTAATCAGGCTTGAGAGTGGATAGGGGATGCTCGAGCGCGTCTTAACCGGCGCGGCGCATCAGGGCTTGCAGGGTGGGGCTGTCCATCCACTCCATGCCCTTGGCGATGTACTCCTTGGCCTTGGCGTTGTCGCCGTATTGCAGCGCCAGGTAAGCCAGTTTGGTGGCGCTCAAAGAAGCCCACTGCTTCTCCTGGTCGGTGAGGTCGGTCAGACCAGCCCAGCCGTTGTAGGCGTTAATCCACCATTGGGTCTTGGTGAAGAGTTCGGCGACGTAGGCCGAGTACTGGCGGTTGTTGTTGTCGGCCCGCATAGCAGTGACTGCTTCATCGATGGCAGCCTTGTACAGGGTGCGGTCATAAAAGGCCACCGGGTAGGCGATTTCGGCCTGAGCAGCCAGTTCCTGGGCCTTGGCAAAGCTATCCTCGGGGGCCACTTCCATCATGGTGGCGTCGGCGGGCATGGCGGTTTCAGGCGCTGGGGTGGCTGGGGTGGCCACTTGAGCGGCAGCAAGGGAGCCTAACGTGACAATCAAGGTTGACAACAAGATTTTTTTCATGAATCCATTCTAATGAGAAAAGGGGTCCCGCGTCTACTCTTTGCCAGTTTAGAAGCGATTAAGATTCTCGCTGCACCCTTTAGACATCCTCTCTCAATCACTTGGCGGTGCAGCTCGAGGCCCCTGACCTATGACCCACCTTTCCCCTAACCTTTCCGCTCGAGTTGATGCTCGAGGGCCACTTCCTCGCCTAGTCGCTCGAGCCACCTTACTGGGTCTCACCTGCTTGCTGTCAGTGGCGTCGGCCCAGCTTCAAACCCTGAAGATTCCGGCGGTACCCATTGCCCCTGCTCCGGTGGCTCCAGTTCCCGTCCCCGCGCCGCAACTGCTGTGGTCCAAAGATTTGAAGGCGGTGGGCGGCCTGTCCATCCTCGAGAACGATGTGGTCTACATCGGCCTGGACAGCAAGCTGCACCGGGTAGCCAGCAACTCGAGTGGCAGCTCTGAAAAGTGGAGCTTTGCGCTCGGCGACCTGGGACGGGCGCAACCGCTGATTACCGCCTCGGGCCGCATCTACGCGGTGGCCTACGACGACACCCTCTACGCCATAACGGGTGCAGGCAAGCTCGAGTGGAAATATCGCTCCGACGCCGACCTGTACGCTTCTCCAGCCTTACTCGAGGATGGGGGTGCGGTCATCGCCAGCGCCAAGGGAGCCGTGACCGCCCTCTCGAGCGCAGGTAAAAAGCGCTGGGAATTCCGGGCCGGGGCGGCGGTGTTCTCGAGTCCGGTGGTAGATTCGGACGGCACCATTTATTTCGGCAGTCAGGATGGCAACCTCTACGCCCTGACCCCGCAGGGCCAGCTCAAGTGGACCTTCAAGGCCGGGTCCACCCTGTTCTCGAGCGCCGCCCTGGACTTGGATGGCACGGTGTACATCGGCTCGAGCGACCATCATTTGTACGCCGTCACCCCGCAGGGCAAACTCAAGTGGCGCTTCAAGACTGATAGCTTCGTCAACGCCTCGCCCATCGTCACCGCCGAGGGCCTGATTGTGGTGGGGTCCTTTGACAAAACCCTGTACGCGCTCAACCGGGCCGGGGAACTGGTGTGGAAACAGGCGCTAGACGGCCCCATAGCCGCCTCGGCGGTGCAGCTCGAGAATGGGCGGCTCATCGTGGGCACTTACGCTGGAGGGCTGTACGCGCTTTCCCCGAGTGGCGAGGTGGTGTGGCGCGTCTCGAGCGGGGCCAAACTCGATACCAGCGTGGTAGTGGACCCCGGCGGCACGCTGTTCGTGAGCACCTCGAGCGGAACCCTGGCCGCCTACAAAGTCGGCTCGAGCCTAGCGCAGGGGCCGTGGCCGCACTACCGCAACTCGGTGAGTGGGCTGGGCCGCGAACTCTCGAGCGCCGAGAGTGCCAAGCTGCGACCCAAGCTGGACACCAAAAACCTGATGATGGCCGCTGTGCCCAAGCCCGTGGTCAAGCCGCCCGTCGTCGCTCTCACCCCACCCCCGCCAGCCGTTCCCACCAATCCGACGCCCTCGAGCACCCCACCCATCGCCAGTCCACCCGTCACGAATCCGCCTGCTACAAATCCACCCGTGACCCCGCCACCCTCGAGCACGCCACCCGTTTTACCGATTCCTACCCCGCCCGTCACTCCGCCTACCAATCCGCCTGCAAATCCTCCAGTCACTCCGCCCGTCACTCCGCCCGTCACTCCGCCCGTCACTCCACCTGTCACTCCTCCGGCAGAGCCGCCCAAAACGCCTGTTCCGCCCTCGAGCACACCTCCCAGCGTTCCCGTGCCCATCTTGCCTATAGTCCCGCCCTCGAGCACGCCCCCACCCACTACCCCACCGATAGTGGCTCCGGTTCCGCTCAAACCTGCACTAAATTTTCGCAGGCTGGGCGAACAGGTGCAGGTCCGCGACGGCGCACTCTACCTGCCCGTGACCGACCTGCTGCGGGTGATGGGCTACTCGAGAGCGGGCGTTGTGAGCGGCAAGGCGCAGTTTGAAAGTCAACGCTCGAAGGGCGGACTCACCGCCTATCAGGACTTATCCACCGACACGCTCTACGCGCTGCTCGAGGACGTGATTAACCTGCCGGGAGTGGTTGCGCGCTGGGTGCCCGAGCAAAAAACCCTGTTTCTCAAGCTCGAGGACCGCGAGGTGTCGTTTCAGCTCGAGCTGGGCAAACTCAGCGCGGCGCTCAAGTTGCCACCGGTGTTGCAGGTGCGGTGAGTTGGAGACGACAGACGACAGACGACAGAGTTGAGGCTCGAGCGTACCACGTAGATTCTAAGCGTCTTTTCTACCCTGCCCCACGTCTTTTTCTGATGTCTGCCGTCTGAATTCTGAATTCACAAACTCTCGAGCGCGTCCAACCCCCGCTCGAGCTTGACCGGATACTGGGCCTCGAGCGAGTCGGGTTCGTTGTGAGTCAGCCAGTAGATGTCGTGTAGGTAGGTGAGCGCCAGATACGAGCGCAGCCGCAGCCGCTGGGCAGGGCTGTGGATGTAGGGGCGCAGGGCCTCGAGACTGGCGTGGCGCTCGAGCAGGTCGAGGGTGCCGCTTTTGAGCAGGGCCACGTCGCGCAGTGGGTCGTCCCAGTCGGCCCGCACCCAATCTATGACCAGCACCTCGCCTACGTTAGAGACCAGCACGTTGTCGGCCCACAAATCGAGGTGACAGAACGCACTTGGGGCGCTGAATCGGTCCTCAAGCAGCGCAGTTTCGACTTCTGCAAACAGCGGTCTCAGTTCGGGACGCTCGAGGGTGCGAAACCGCTCGAGCCTGCGGACGATGCGGCTCACGTCCACCTGCGCTCCACCCTGGCCCTGATGCTGGCCCTGATACTGACCCCGATGAATGCGCTCGAGGAAGCCACACAGCGGCTCGAGCACGCCCGGAAGCGTCTGGGCGGTGGCCGGAACGCCGTCGAAGGCCCGCATGACCAGCACCTCGCGGCCCCCCAAATCGAGGGTGTCCAAAACCCAGCTCTCGAGACCCGCCCGCAGCATGTTTTTATGCTCGAGCGCTAGCCAGCCGCGCTCTTTGTACACTTTGTACACCCGATTCTCGAGCAGAAAGACTTCGCTGTGTCGTCCGCCGCCCAGCGGCCTAGCCTGGGTGCGAAGGTCAGTGAGGGTGAGTGGGGCCTGCACGCGGGTCATTTTAGAGGGTTATGAGGGGGAGGGTGAGAGGGAGTGGTTGGGAGGGTTGGAGGGTTGGAGGGTTGGATGGTGAAAAAGAGCGCCTCCGGCTGTCTTGAGATAAGCGGCACCTAACGGGCCAGGACGAGGGTCGTTAGTAGTTGGTTCTTGGTCGGTTTGATTTGGGGCGCTGTCTGTCTTGGCCCAACTTCAGCACCTCACGGGCTGGGCCGCTTGGTCTAAGCGGCACCTACCGGGCCAGACCCCTCGAGAGCAGACCAACCAAGTACCGATTACTAAAAACTCGCCGGAGGCGCAATACCTCAAACTCCAGACTCAACCCTCCAACTCTTAAAGCGGAAAAACCTCGTCCGGCCTGAGTTCCGCCGTCGAGCGGCCCACTGCAATCACCTTCTCGAGCACTTCGACCAAGCGCACATCGTATTTCTGGTCGGCCTGTTCGCGCAGGCGTGCCAGACACTGTTTGGTGCTGAGGTGTTCGCCGCGTTCACTGGTCAGGTGGTCAAAGGCGTTGGCCACCGCGATAATGCGGGCGTAGAGCGGGATGGTCTCGCCTGCAAGGCCCCCTGGTGCGCCGCTGCCGTTCCAGTGTTCGTGGTGGTGACGCACCGCAACCCTTGCGGTCTCGAGCGCGGGCAAGTCGGCCAGCATGTTGTAACCCAGCACGGCGTGTTCACCGAGGGCCATCTCGCCGTTTCCGTCCTGTGAAAGCTTGCCCAGGTCGTGCAGCATGGCCGCAAACCATACGTCCTGAAGCTCGGACACCGAAAATCCCAGTTCGCGGCCCATCGCCACCGCGTAACTCGTGACGCGCTGCGCGTGGCCCAGACCGTTGAAATCTCGAGATTCTACCGCCTCGACGAAGCTGCGGGTCAAGCCCCAGGCCAGTTGCTGATAGGCGTTGAAGCTCGAGACCAGGCTGAGCTGCGGCCCGATGAGCGAGGCCCAGCGCGTCACCGACTCGAGCTGAGCGGGTTCAAAAGCGCTCGAGCCATAAGCGTCGAGGACCAGAGAACCGAACATCTGGTTACGGTCCCGGATGGGCGCAATCAGGCTCTGGCGCACCTCACGCATCCCCTGAGCGTCGAGCTTGGCCCGCACCTCGGGGGTATTGGGGCCGAACAGGTCGGCACTGAGGTTGGTTGAAATCTTGGGCATCCCGTTCTTCCACGAGCCGATCAGCTCGAGGCCGAGGAGTTCTGCGCCATAGCCGCGCACTGCCACCACCCGGTCTGCGCCCGTCCGCATCACCGCGTAAGCCCGTGTCGCCTGCGGCGCAACCATCAGGGCGTGGTCGAGCACCGCACCCATCAGCACGTCCACGCTCCGGCTCGAGAAGACGTCGGGCAGGGTGCGGAACAGGTCGGGTTCTAGGTTGACGCTCTGACTCGGGGTTTCAACCGGGGTGGCTTTACGACGAAACATGGGGGAACTCCTCGAGCGCCATTATAGGGCTTTGGACTGGGCAAACGCGGGGAGAACTGCTCGAGAGTACGAGAGTAGGAGGGTGAGCATAAATTCCGCCTGGAGAGACCCCCTTCTCTCGAGCGCTCCGCTTTCGAGAATATCCCCCCTACCTTGCAGGGGGAACTCAAGACCGTCCCATTTGAGCTTTAAAGTACCCCCCTGTAAAACAGGTTCACGAAGGGTTGCGGAGCGGGCCAGCCCGTGAGGTGCTGTAGTTGGCCCAAGACAGCATGGGTATTGCGTGACTACGCAAGGGGGGGTCCTTCCCACTCGAGCGACTATCCCACTCCCTAACCCTTCTTTGTGGCCTCGAGCAGTGCCGGAACAATCAAATTCAAATCGCCCACGATGCCGTAATCAGCCACCTTGAAAATAGGGGCGTCGGCGTCCTTGTTGATGGCCACGATGAACTTGCTCTTGCCCATGCCGGACATGTGCTGCACCGCCCCGGACACGCCCACCGCGATGTACGCTTCGGGCTGCACGGTTTTTCCGGTCTGGCCCACCTGCATACTGTAGGGTCGCCAGCCAGCGTCTACCACGGCCCGCGTCGCGCCTACCCCCGCGCCCAGGTGGTAGGCTAAGGGTTCGATGAGCGCGGCAAAGTTCTCCGGGCTGCCCACCCCACGCCCACCGGTGACGATGAGTTCGGCCTCGGCCAGCGGCACCCGCTCGAGCTTTTCCACGGTTTTTCCGGTGATTTTCACTCGAGACTGGGGCAGCTCCAGGTCCACATCGAAGGCTTCACCTGCGCTGGACGAGGGTTCGGCTACCAGAAACGCGCCCGGTTTGACGCTGACCACCACGACCTCACCAGACGCCTCGAGCGTTTCGGTCACTCGAGCCAGATACGCGTACTTTTGCGCTCTGAGCGCCGCGCCAGATGCCTCGAGCGAAATCACGTCCTCGAGCAACGGTGCCTCTAACTTCACCGCTACCCGCGCCGAGAACTCGCGGCCCGCTCGAGACGCACTCACCAGAACCAAGTTGGCCTCGCCCTCGAAGGCGATTTGTGCGGCGCTCGCGGCCCACAGCTCGGGGTCGTACTGCGCCAGTTCGGGGTACTCGGCCACCAGCACCTGCTCAAAATACCCTATGGCCTCGTCGGCCACGCTCGAGAGACCCCCGCTCCCTGTAGTGCTGCCCAACACAAGAGCGGTCAAGGGTCCCTCACGTCCGCTCGAGTGTGCCGCCGAAACCAGCTCGAGCGCACTCTTGCTCAGCTTGCCGTCTTTATGGTCTACCACGACTAAAATCATGATTCTCCTCAATACTCGAGATGAGCAGGCTCGAGTTCAATCTCGAGCGAAGCACCCAGCGCGTGCAGCTCCGCAATCAGGTCTGGCTCGAACCCAATGAGCGGCAGTTCGCCCTCGAGCGAAATTTTGCATTCCAGCGCCACCTTGAGGCCATTTTCCGCCACCAAGTCGCGCAGGCGCTGTAAATCGGTGCGCTCGAGCAGATATTCCACAATCTCAGACAACTCCGACGATTCTCGAAGCCCGCTCGAGGCCCGCCAGGAATCCGTATCCTCGGCGCTCGAGGGCTGACCCATCAACTCGGCAAACAGCGCGGCGTCAGGCACCCTCGAGACCACAATATCCACCTTAATTCGAGTCATAAAACCATCCTAACCAATTTCAAATTCACCACCTGAAGCGCTACGACCACACGGGGTCAGGTCATCACTAACTCAGCACCTTAGCCTCATTCCGCAGCAGCTCGAGCAGTTGAGCCGCTGCCGCTTGCGGGTCTTTGCCGTCTATCACCCGGTTCAGCCGCGCCCGCGCCTGAATTTCCGAACTCAGCCGCTGCACTTTGGGAGCCGCACCGTAAGCCTCGAGCGACTCTTTACGCATCTCCTTCTTTTTGGCCTTCATGATGTTGGGCAGCGTGATGTAGCGCGGTTCGTTGAGGCCCTGCTGAGTAGTCAATACGGCGGGTAAGTGGGTCTCGAAGCTCTCGTTTCCGTCGTCGGTATCGTGACGCCCTTTGAGTGTGTTACCCTCGAGCGCCAACTCATTCACCCAAGTCAGCGCGGGCCAATCCAGCCGCGCTGCCACCGCCGCGCCCAGCGCCTGACTGTCCCAATCGGCCTGCTGACCGCCCACCAGAACTAGACCGATGTTCTCGGCTCGAGCGATTTGCGCCACCACGCCGCTGAGGGCAATGGGGTCAAGGGCCTCGAGCGTTTCAATAAAGATGGCCCGGTCCGCGCCCATCGCCAGACTCGAGCGCAGAGCCGCTTCGTGCGCTCCGATGCCCAGCGCCACGATTTCGCACTCTAGACCGCGTTCGCGCAGCCGCAGTGCCTCCTCGAGTCCGTACTCGTCCATGCCGTCCATGATGAGGGTCGCGCCCTCCAAATCTATGGCCCCGTCCTTCACCTTGAGCCGCGCCTCGGCGTCGGGAACCTGCCGAATCAAACACAGAATTTTGAGCATGATGACCTCTTTGCTCGAGTTTACACCCACCTTAAACCGGGTTCAAATTCTGCAACTTTTCCAGCACGCCGCCTACGGTGAGCAGCCCTCGAGCGCTGAGCCAAACCGCCCATAGCAGGACTAGAATAACTCCCCAGTTTAATACCCCCTCGAGCAGGCTGCTGGATTCAGTCAGCAGCGCGTAGGCGGCGACCACCACCCCAAAGCCCAACCCAATCAGCGACGCGATGAGGACTCCTCGAGCCAGGGCGGCGCGGCGCACCACGCGGTACAGATTCCCGAGTTCAGGGGTGCTCCAGCGCGTGAAAAAGAGCGGGGTCAGCACCGCGCAGAGCAGGGTTAGAAAAGCCAGCAGCACGAAGATGTTTTGCCACTGACTCGTGGGCCAGGGCATCCATTGGCTCGACGCCAGAAAGTAGCCCAGCAGCAGGAGCGAGGTGGTCAGGGTCTCGAGCAGGTAACGCAGCGCTAAACCGCTCAAGGTGCGAACTTCCGGGTTCGCTCGAGTCAGGGTTTCTAGGCCCCGCACCAATAAAACCGCGCTCCATCCGGCCAGCAGAGACAATAAAATCAGGGGAATCAGCGTGCCCGCATCTACTTTCATGGCTCTCCTCGAGTGTGGGGTGGATGTGCTGTTGGAAAGCTAGCTGACCCAATGGTATTGCGTCCCTCCTGTTTACACCCGCGCTTGAACCGGGTTTAGAGTTTTGAGTTCACCCAGCACTCGAGCCATTTGGAGCAGCCCTCGAGCGGTGAATATCCAGGCTCCCACTAAAATGGCCAGAACGGCCACAGGAAGAATGTTTGCAACCGCTTTCGAGAAATTGTCCTGTTGACTCAGTGGTTTACAACACGTAAGCCCAAAGGCCAACATATACGCCATGAAACCCAGCACCACTACACCGAAAATTAAGGCCGCTCGAGCCATCGCGAGACGCTGCATTTTGCCCTGTAGCTGTTTGAGTTCTGGAGTGCTCCAATTCAGAAGGAACAGTGGAATCATCATTACAAGAATTACTCCCAGCATTCCAATAAGAACCCACGGATTCTGGGTTCTATCTTCCGGCCAGGAAATCCACCCGACATCGGTCAGGAAATAGCCCAGCAGCAGCGAGTTAGTTGCAAAAATCTCGAGCAAATAAGCTGTGGCCGGAATCGCCAGCGTGCGAACTTCACCCCGCGCTCGAGCCGCGATTCCCAAACCTTTGACCATCAAAAACAGGCTCCAGACGATGAACGGGGTCAACACAGTCGGGGCGATTAGCGTGGCTGGGTCTAGGTTCATAGCTCTCCTCGAGTTCGGGGATGGGGGTTCGTCTTGTCCCATCTGAACATAGCTTGTCAAAATCCCCGCTCGAGTGCGCGTGCCAGAAGTCAGCCCTCTCGCCATGACTTCTGGCCTATGCACAAAAAAAGCGCCCCATAGGACGCTTCCTCAAAGCTGAACTCGAGTTTACTTGAGCGCCGCCAGATTCTTCTTGGCCGTCTCGAGGTCGAGCTTGTCCCAGAAGTTCTTGGGCGTGAACTTGACCGCCTGCTCGAGTTGGTCCACCGCGCGCTTCTTGTTGCGCTTAGAGAGTTTGAGCAGCGCGTTTGCGTACTCGATGCGGTGAATGATGACTGTCGGCTCGAGTTCGATGGCCTTGAGGATATTCACCTCGACCTGATTGGAGCTGCCACCCGCCACCAGTGGCACTTCGGCATTCCACAGGCCCAGCGCGATGTAGGCCGCAGGCAACTTGGGGTTGAGCTTGAGCGCGGTGTCCAGGTTCTTCTTGACCTCTCCGGCCAGGTTCAAGCTTTGCAGCACGCCCTTGAACTGGGCCAAGCGTCCCACCGCTCGAGCGACCTCCATATAGGCGTCGGGGTTGTTTGCATCGAGCTGAACGGCTTTTTTAGCGTACTCCTCGGCTTTGGTGTAGGCGGCCTCGCGCTGGTTTTGCGGCAACAGGTCCGCGCCCAGCGAGGTGGCCTCGGCGGCCAGCACGTATCCGGCGGAGGTGTTCAGAGCCATTCCGGCGGTGACGGTTCCGCTGACATCACCCTTGGCATACAGGGCCTGCACGTCGGTAAGGGTGGCGGCAAAGCCGAAGGAAGCGAGTGTGGTGGCCACGGTCAGGGCCAGCGTGATTACAAATTTACGCATAGGGTAACTCCTCGAGAAATTGATGTTGAACCCAGTGTAAACTTTTTTGCCTGACGAGAGCATGAATAAGCATGAGGTCGGGTTGATACACGCTCGAGCCAACCCACTTGAGCCAAACAAAAAGGGCGCACGGTGGGTGCGCCCTCGAGACATCGAACTTTCACTTTAAAGTTTGGTCAAACTGGGGTAAAGCTCGAGCGCTTCGTCTGAACTGAGGAACTCGCCCTCCTGGTCGGGACTCCACACCACGTCAATCCTGATTAAATCCTCGGCGCTCAGGCTCGAGAGCTGACTCAGTGCGTCGCGCATTCGTTTGGTGTTGATGGCCGCGTCAGGCAGCGAGGGCCAGTTGAACGAGGCCCCAATCAGCGTGACCACCAAGTAAAGCCCGCCTTTCTCGGTGGGGTCTCGAGGCTTGTCCACCTCACGCTTGCCGCTGTAGTTGCTGGTGGTCTGGTCGGTGAACTTGGAGCGGGCGTCGGTGGCCCAGCGCACCACCGCACTCTCGGCGGCGTTGCCCTCACCTTTTTGCTCCTCGATTGCGCCGTACATCCAGCGGTCGGGGTGGCGCAGCAAGGAGAGCACCGCGTTTTGCATCATGGTGGAGAGTCCCTCGTTACTGCTCGAGTCGCCCTCACCCGCAATCTCTTGCAGGTCGCGCTTGACCTCGTCGCCCTCGGCCAGCATGAGCTGCACCTTCATGGCCCTGGCACTAGAGGTCAGCCCAGCGGCCCCTGCCCCACGCCGCGCAAAAGCCCGCCACAAGCTGAAGCCCACGAAGCCGATGACCCCGACCACCAGCAGCAGCACCAGCAGGCCACCGATGCCCCCGCTCGAGCCACCGCTATAGCCTCCGCCATAACTGCTGTTGTAGTTGTTATAACCGCTGTTGTAGCCGCCCCCACCGGGCAAGACGATGACTGGAGGAATCGAGTAACCGCCGCTGCTTCTCGAGCCACCGCTGTAGCTGCCTCCCCTCGAGCTGCTACCCCCACCAAAGCTACCGCCCCCACTCGAGCGCGAGGGTGACGAGGAACGGCTCGAGCCACCGCCGCCGCCGAAACCTCCGCCACTTCTCGAGCGGACCTGTACGAGCTGTTCCCCCGAATGGATACTCAGCTCGAGTGGGGCGTAGGAAGCGGGTAAAACAAGCTCTCGAGCCAGAGCAGGCGGGGCGACGGTGTAAATCAGGCAGAGCACCAGCGAAAGAAACGCTCGAGCGAAGTTCATAGGGTCATTGTAAGCCAGATGGGAAGACCGAACCCTCGCAAGGTTATTTATGGCGCTCGTTCCACTCAAAAAACAGATAGCCGCCCACCAGGGCGAGTACGAACAATAGGGGAGAGCGAAACATCGTCCCGGCAAAGATACCGTATAGCACGCCCTGGACCACCGCTCGAGCGGGGCCGGGTCTCAGCAGCGCCGAGAGCAAGACGACACCCACAAGCGGCAGCAGAGTCGCGCCACGCAGCACGAAGGCCAGCGGAAAACTCAGGCACAGCGCGGTCAGGTAGCCCACCGTGACCGGATACGGCGAAGACAACGGGCGGCGCGCTCGAGGGACGGGACTGGCTCGAGTCGGCAGACTGGGCGAAGTGGGCCACGCGGGTAAAGCGGGCAGGCGCGGAACCGGAAGGCTCGAGGGCGGTTTTTTTACGGGCGGTGTTCTCGAGACGGGTGAACTCAGGCGCTGTTCTAACTCGAGGTAGCCCCGGACCTCGGTTTGCTGGGTTCTCAGGATGCCCAGAAACTCGAGGGTGCTCTGGGGCCGCTCTTCAACCCGCAACTTCAAGCAGCGCTCGACGGCCCGCTCGAGCGCCTGTTTGGAGGGTTTGCGCTCGAGCGAGGGCAGCAAAGATTTGAGCGCTGGAAGCTGAGTGCCCAACATTCGGTCGGTGGCCGTGGCAGGAATGCTGCCGGTCAGGGCGTGCCACAGGGTTGCGCCCAGTGCGTACAAATCGGTGTAGGCCCCAAACTTGGCGCGGGTGGCGTACTGCTCGGGGGGTGCGTAGCCCTGAGTGACTAAACGCGTCACCGAGGTGGTCTTGCCGCCTGCGTAACCGCGTGCGCTGCCAAAATCGATTAACACCGTGCGCCCGGACGCCTCGAGAAAGATGTTTTCGGGTTTGAGGTCGCGGTGCAGCAGTCCCGCAGCGTGAACGACACTCAGCGCCTCACCCACCTCGAGCGCAATTTTGACCACCCTATCCGGCGAAATACGGTCTTCGCGCTCGAGCCGCTGCCCCAGGGTTTCGCCGTTCAGACGCTCCATCACCAGGTAGGCGGTGCCGTTTTCCTCAAAGGTGTCGAACACCCGCACGATACCGCTATGGGCAAATCCGGCCAGCACTCGAGACTCGGACAGAAACCCGCGTTTTGCTTCAGCAAAGCCTTCAAAACCCAGCGAGGGAGCAGGTTTAAAAGTGCCCCCTAAACGGCTCGAGCCTTCGGGAAACAGTTCCTTGACCGCCACCTCACGCCCTAAAACATGGTCCAGTGCGGCGTAGGTGATGCCGAACCCGCCCTGACCCAGCACATGTTCGAGTGTGTAGCGTCCGCTGGAGAGAGCTGTTCCCGCCTCCAGCACGAAGCTGAGGCCCACCAGTGGGGTGCCACAGACCGGACAGGCGGTTTCCCGGCCCTCGAGTGAACTTTGGCAGGTGGGACAAAACAGGGCGGCGGCGCGAGCGGTCATCTTCAAGTGCAGGATACGCGCTCGAGGCGGGAAAGTTGCCCTTTGAAGGCACGATTTATAAGCTTTCAAAACCCCTCGAGTGGGGTAAAGTACCGCTGCCGAACGGGATTTTTTGCGGGTTGAACCGCTCTATCTAGCTCTGTTGGTCCAAGCAAAGCAATTCTGTAACCTCGAGAGGTAACACACCACCCGACCCGCACACAGGTTAGTTTTATCTGTCGTCTGATGTCTGCCGTCTGCGAAAAAGCGACTTCAGAAATTGCACAACCTCAGCTCAGTTTTTGCTCAGGAAAGCCGGATAGTGTGAGAGTCAGGTTGGTATAAAACGCTTTACTCATTAAGTTTTAGTTTGAGCAATGCATTATGGTTTTCGTCAACTCGAGCATTTTTGCTCGACGTTCAGCCTCGAGTGGTTCAAGGAGCACTATGAAAAAGTACATTTTAGGAATGGGTTTGGTTCTCTCGAGCGCCTTCACTGCCGCGCAGGCCGAAAGTGCTTACGTCGAGCAAGCGGCCTCAATATTCACCAGCCTCGCCCCCACGCCGCTGGGTCAAATCGGCATCGGCATTGAGTACGCGCTGCCCTCGAGCTTTGGGCTTCCGGTGGACACCGCACTCGAGGCCGACCTGTACGGGGTCAACCTGTTTAACGATGGTCGCGCCTTCGGGGCCACCATCGGGGTTAAGGCGCTGATTCTGCCCTCCTTAATCAATGAACCCGCCGTGGCGCTGGCCGTTCGGGCCGACGCTAACATCAACTTTGGTGGTGGCGGGACTTACGGCAGCATTCAGGTAGGACCCCTCATCACCGCCGATTTCACCCCGCTGACCCTCAGCGCGGGTATCTATCCCGCCTTTGCTAACGGTGGAATCGGCATCAACTACTCGCTGGGTGCGCGCTACTACCTCGATTCCTCGAGCAACAACGCCCTCGAGCTGAGCGCGGCGGGTATAGGCAGTGTGACCACCCTGAAAGTGGGCTTCCGCTACGCTTTTTAAGGCACTCGAGCCAAGCAAAAACCCCCTCCGCTCGAGGGGGTTTTTACGTTCAGAAGCTTTATTTTGCAACGGGGGTCAGAACTTCGGTGCCTTCCTTGTCGCTGTCAGCAAGCTGCCAGTAGCCGGTGAGCACGCCGCTGGTGGTGTTGAACTTGTAGATGCCCACACCGGGTACGCCGTCAACTTGATAACCGACCGCGAAGGTGGTATTGATGTCGGTGCCCACTCCCTTCCAGCTCACGCCCTCGAGCTTCCAGGTAACAGAGTAGTTGTTGCCCTTGGCCACGATGCTGACCGGAACGCCTTCGTACTTGCTGCCGTCGGCGTTGGTGCCACTGGCCAGATAGTTGCCCGCGAAGTCCCAGCGGGTTGCAGTCTGAGCGCTGGTATGACTGCTAGCAGCGGTGAGGGCCAGGGTGAGCATTCCTGCGAAAGCGAGGGGACGAAATTTCATCATAATGACGACCTTTGCGGAAATGTCAACCGCATGAGTAGAATTTGAAACAACCTTAGTCTAATGCTCATTTGCACCGGAAAAGTGAGAGCTGTTCATCGATTAAGACGGATTCCGAAAATATCCGTTTAGTTTCGGATATTTTCCGAGCGGAGCAAGTAAGAAAAAGATACGGTTTCTGCGGTATGGAGTATTCTCGAGTGCTGTTCTCGATAATACGGAATTTAGCGGAAACCGTATAAGACGGCCAGAATCTTCGGTCAATCCACGACATTTTTCGAAATCGGTTCGTTCAAAAAGACGTCGCTTTCTCTGCACATCCGCTCGAGTGCTGGGTATGATGGTCCCCTATGGCGATGTCCCGGCCCGCTCGAGCCTCTTTTAAGCGTCTTCCCCCCGGTTGGTGGGGCATTTTGCCCAGTTTGTTCTCGCTGCTGCTGTTCTTGGGCTATCCGCTGCTGCAAGTTCTGGGGTTCAGCACCCTCGAGTGGGGCGGTCTGCAACCCGGTAAGCCCGTTGGACTCCAGAATTATCAGACGCTGCTCAGTGACTCCGACCTGCGCTCGAGCTTGCTGGTCACGCTCGAGTTTGCGGCCCTCACCCTGCCGCTGTACGTGGCTTTGAGCGCCTTTATCGCCCTGGAAATCGAGGGAACCCGGCTCGAGCGCCTGGTCAAGGCGCTGATGTTCCTGCCGGGGCTGCTCACCGTGGGCGCAAGTGCAGTCGGTTGGTACACCCTGTTCTCGCCCGATTACGGGCTGCTCACCACGCTCAGTAATGGCGTGCTCAAGCTCCCGTGGGGCGACAACGCCTTTGCCGCCGTGGTTTTAGTGGCAGCCTTTACCCTGTGGCTACACCTGGGCTATGGCATTCTGGTGTTCTCAGCGGGCCTCAAAAGCATCCCTGCCGAGGTGCTCGAGGCCGCCAGGGTAGATGGGGCCAGTGAGGGTGCAGTGAGGCGCTTCATCGTGCTGCCGCTGCTGCGCCCCAGCCTGGTTTTTCTGGGCGTAGTGGGGTCGCTGTACGCCCTGCAAAGCTACACCGCCGTGTTTCTGCTGACCAAAGGTGGACCGTTCGGCGGCACTCGAGTGCTGGGGTATTACCTGTTCGAGACCGCCTTCGAGAAGTACCGCCTGGGCTACGCGGCGGCGCTCTCGGTGTTTGTGCTGCTGCTGGCGTTTAGCATCGCCGCGCTTCAGGGACGGTTTCTCTCGAGGTCAGTGTGAGGGTTCAGTTGAAGGTAACAAGGTTTGCGCCTCCGGCGGGTTTTTGGTTTTTGGTTTTTGGTCGGTTTGATTTTGGGCGCTTGAGAGCAGACCAACCAAGAACCAATGACTAATGACCCGCGAGCAGGCCCGGTAGGTGCCGTTTTGCTCAAGACGCCGGAGGCGCTTTTTTCATACCGACTTACCGACTTACCGACTTACTGACTTACCCTCGAGCCAAACTATGACCCTCCTCCGCAAAACCCTCGCCCTGCTCATCGTGGCCCTGTTCATGGTGCCGCTACTGTGGCTGGTTTACAGCGCTTTTATCGCTCCAGATGCCCTTTTTTCGGGTGGCAGTCCGCTGACCTTAAAGCTCAACTTCGACAATTTTCGGGCGCTCGAGAACTACAACCTGTTTAAACCGCTGCTCACCAGCCTGCTGGCCTCGAGCGCGGTGGTGTGTTTTCAACTGCTGTTCGGACTGCCCGCTGCCTACTCGCTGCGGGCCGGAACGCCGCTGCTGGCGGTGTTTCTGTTCGCACTGTCCATTCCCGCTGAGCTGCTGCTGGTGCCGCTCTACGGCTTACTCCAAAGCCTGCACCTGCTGGGGTCGCCACTGGCTTTAGTCATCCCTTTCGTGAACAGCCCCTTCACGGTTTTTTTGCTGTACCAGGGGATGCTCAAGTTGCCGTGGGCCTACACCGAGGCGGCCCGCATAGACGGCGCGAGCGAGCTTCGCATCTTGTTCGGGGTGGTGGCTCCGCTGCTGCGCCCCGAACTGGCGGCGGCGGGTGTTATCGCCTTTGCGGCGCACTGGAATCTGGTGCTCTATCCCAAAGTGGTTTCCGGTGAGGCGTGGCCCACGGTGCAGGTGGCCCTGGCAGACCTGATTTCCAAAGCGGGGAACAACTGGGGCCTGCTGGGCGCGGCAGCTTTGGTCACGTCGCTGCCGATTGTGGTGCTTTATTTTTCCTTCGAGCGGCAGGTGGTGAAGACCTTCGACGGAGGACTGAAGTGAGGCTTTCTTGAATCGCTGCTGAGAGCAGAGAGCTGAGGGTTGAGGGCTGAGAGCTGAAGGCTGAGGGCCGAACAGCTCGAGCCTATCCTCCAAACAGCCCCTGCACGGGCGTAACTTCCTGCCAATCCCGACCTCCTACTTTCAGTCCACGGCCCTCGAGCAGAACTTTAAGCATCTGGATGTTGTAGAGCGCGTGTCCTTTGGTCGTGTTGTTGAAGATAACCCATAGGGTTTCTACCCCTTGAAGCTTAGAGATTTCAGCCGCGATGCCCTCGAGGTCAGTCTGGGTGTAGCGGTAGTCGTGTCGCTCGGCGGCGTCCTTGCCCTCCCACCAGGTCGCGTTGTTGCGCCCGTGCAGCCGCAGATAAGCGATTTTTCCGCTCGAGCGAAGTACGGAGTCGGTCATGCCCTCGAGCCGGGGATAATCGGGCGAGACCCAGATGAGGCCGTGTTCGCTAAAGCCGTCTCGCACCTCGCTTTTGTCCCAGGACCCGTGCCGCAGCTCGAGCGCCAACGGCTCATTGCCAAAGCCCTGGGCCAACTCCCAGAGGTACTTTCTGTTCTCGAGCGTGCGGTGAAACGAGTACGGGAACTGGGCCAGAAATGGCCCTAAAATTCCTTCCTGGCGCAGCGGCTCTGGAGATTTGAGCATCCGCTCGAGGTCGTTACTGTCGTACCCTCGAGCGTGGGTGAAAATCTGGTGCAGTTTAACCGAGAACACCAGCCGCCCCCCCGCACGTTTGGCCATCCCCGCAAAAGCCTTCTCGCCGGGAATGTTGTAAAAGCTCGAGTTGATTTCCACGGCGTTGTAGTGCTGGGCGTACACGCTCAGGTAATCGGTCTTCTTGGTGCCTTCCGGGTAAAGTAGGCCCACCCAGTCGTCGTTCGAGTAGCTTCCAGTGCCCATCAGAATCTGCATAAAGTCATTTTACGAGGGTATTCTGAGCGCGAGTGGAGGTGGCTCGAGTGGGGGAGTGGGACGACCTGCGGCAGTGTGTGGGGTTTTGCTCGAGGGTGGGGAGCAGGGGGGCGGAGGAGATAGGGGGAACAAAGCAGTAAGTATCGGTTTTTCTCCCCCGCACCCCCGCACCCCAAGCTCACTCGAGAGGTTATCGTAACCCCATGTCCATCTACTTTCAAGTTCTGGGCGCTCCCGGTGAAGACAACGCGCTGTTTGTACGGGTAGACGGCGGTCAGGCTCAGTCCCGGCTGCTGTTCGACTGCGGCGAGAACACCGCCTCGCACCTGCCCTTTTCCGAGGTTTACGCGCTCGAGAGAGTCTGTTTTTCGCACCTGCACATGGACCACATCGCTGGGTTCGATGGGCTGTTCCGCCAGCTTTATCCCTGGCTCGAGCGCCCCAATCTTCTTTACGGTCCGCCGCAGACTCGAGCCATTTTGCAGCACCGCCTTCAGGGCTTTTTGTGGAACCTCTCCGGCGAGGATTCCGAGGACGAGGGGAGCGTCTGGACCCTCGTAGACGTGACCGAGACCCGCGTCACCTCGAGCCAGTTTCGCTTGCGCGAAGCCTTCGCACTCGAGCACAACCCTCAGACCCGCACCCTCGAGAATGCCGTCTTGCTCGAGGAGCCGCTCTACACGCTCGAGGTGCGGACTATGGACCACCTCACCCCCAGTCTGGCTTACCTGCTGCGCGAACGCGAACGGGTGAATGTGGATATGGAGGCGTTGCGCGAACTGAATTTGCAGCCGGGAGCGTGGCTGGCGGCGCTCAAGGCTGGAACCCTCACCCCTGCCCTGCTCGAGACACAGGGTATCGCCCACGGCGTTGCAGACCTCGAGCGACTTCTCCTCAAACGTACTCCTGGCGAATCCATCGCTTACCTGACCGACTTTTTGCTCAATGAACCCGCCCTCGAGCGCCTGGTTCCCTGGCTGCGCGGCGTGACCACGCTGGTCTGCGAGTGCCAGTACCGCGCTTCGGACCTCGAGCTGGCCCAGCGCAACCACCACATGTGCGCTCCCCATGTGGCCGAACTGGCTGCTCGAGCGGGCGTTTCCGACCTGATGCTCATGCACGTCTCGAGCCGTTACACCGCCCTCGAGCGCGACGAGTTGCTGGCCGAGGTGCGAAATGGGTTCCCCAACGCACGCTTTCCAGATGGCTGGTAAGGGACGGCGGGTAAGGGGTGGTGGGTAAGGCCACATAACTCGAGACGGGCTATGTCCAACCCCGCTCTAGGCTCGAGGGCGCATAGCTTACAGCAAACCCATATCTCGCCCCTATCCATGCGACTCGTAAAGTTTCAGATTTACACTCGAGTTTGTAAGAATTTAAAAATCGGGTGCGTTTTGGAGCGCACCCCCAATATGGGGGTGCGCTCTAGGAAGACTTTTTCATAGCTTGGTGACAACACTAAGCTTAAACTGAACTTATGAAGCTCTGGGTAAGAATGTTGGGTGCGGCGGCCACAAGTTTGGTTTTGTTCTCTTCGTGTACGACCACGGCACCCACTCCTCTTCCCCAACCTATGGTGAATCCGCCCTCGGGTGGCATCCCGGTGGGTCCGCTCGAGTCCCCCTTTGAGCAGGCTCCCAACGCCGCCACCTGTCAGCCCGGAACCCTTAAAGCCTCGAGCAAAACGTCGGTGGTGGAGTGGGTCAACCGCCTGCGCGCCCTGCACGGTCTCACTCCAGTGGTCTACGACGCGACCCAGGAAACGGGAACCCAGGCCGCCGCGCTGATGATGCTGGCTAACAGCCGTCTGAGCCACTCGCCCTCGAGCGACTGGGCCTGCTACAGCGCGGACGGGGCCGGAGCTGCCCAGAAGACCAACCTCAGCCGGGGTCAGACCACAGGTGAGGTCTCGAGCCTGCCCAACATCCAACCCACCGCCATGCTGGGCGGCTTTTTCACCGAACTCAACTCGAGAAACAGTGCGGGCGAAATAGACATCGGTCACCGCCGCTGGCTGCTCAACCCCTTCCTGCGCCGCATTTCGGTGGGCTGGGCCGACGCACGCAGCGCCAACCAGTACAGCTACGCTGGAACGTTGCGCGTCATTGACGAATCCGATTTCGAGGTTCCCATCTCGAGCAATGTGGATTTTGTGGCCTACCCACAGGGCAACTACCCCGCCGAAGCCTTCGACCCCGCCACCCGTTTGTCTTTCTCGGTGCTGGTCAACAAGAGCAGTTTGTGGGAAAACGACGCCAACCGGGTCGATTTCTCGAGCGCTCAGGTCGAGATGACCCCGGCGCTGGGCGTGACCGCGCTCAAGGCCAGTACCCTCAACACCCAGGACCCCAGCGCCGCCGGAACCGAGGGCCTGCCCAACGTGCTCGAGTGGAACGCTCTCGGAATGCAGCGCGGCGTGACCTACACCGTGCGGGTTAAAGGTGTGCGAATCAAGGCGGGTAGCGCGTGGCAGGCTAAAGAGTATCAGTACAGCTTTAAGGGTTCTTGAGTTCGGCGCTGCTCTCGAGTAGGCGCTCCCCTTCACGCTCCTGCTCGCGTCTTGAGCAGAACGGCACCTAGCGGGCCTGCTCGCGCTCTGTGCGCTCGAGCCGAGCCGCTTCGCGCAGGCCGTGAAACTCGGTTTCCATGCGGGCCAGTTCCTCGTCGGTGCAGTTCTCGAGGTCTATGGCGTCGTTGCGAGCTGTTGCCACCGCGCGAATGAGTTCGTCGAGCTTGAGGTGCAGCGCGTGCGAATCCCGGTTCTGGGCGTTCTGAATCAGAAAAACCATCAGAAAGGTGATGATGGTGGTTCCGGTGTTGATGACCAGTTGCTAGGTGTCCGAGAACTGAAACAGCGGCCCACTGAGCAACCACACCACGATGATGAGTAGGGCAGTGGAAAAGGCTCCGATAGAACCGGCGACTTCCGCAGCTTTGTGGGCCAGATGTTGAAAGTACTGTCGCATGAGCACTCCCTCGAGCGCGCCTGAACTTTGAGAGGATGGGACTCGAGCCTGGGCACCTTGATGAGATGAGTCCAGGCCACACTAATTACACGCCACAAGCTCACTCGAGTTGAGCATACCCCCAGACCGTGGGGTTGAAGCTCAGCGTTTGGTCAGTTGCAGGGTGGGCAAGGTCAACACCACACCCGTTTCCACCTCGAGCGCTCGAGGTTTTTCACCCGTAATTCTCAGCTCGAGCGGACCTTTCGGCACGTTCACGAAGCCGTACAGCCCGCCGCCGTCCGAGACCGTGCTCATCTGCTTTTTGCCCCCCGCCCACAGCTCGACTTTGACCCCCGTGGCGGGGCGCTTGCCCGCCCTCAATGTTCCCTCGAGCGCCCGCACCGGGGCCGGGTTTCCCAGCGGACCCACCGCCTCGAGCGTGCCCAACAGTGCTCCCAGATTCTCGGTCACGGTGTCACGGCCCTTTTCGCCCTCGAGTGAGGGGCTGCGGTATGAATAGCCCACCCAGCCGTTCAGGGTCTGGGTTCCCCCTTTGGCCTGCTCGAAACTGGCCAGGGGCGTGTTAAGGTACATGGCGCTGCCTGCGGCTTGCCTCGAGCGATTCACCCCATTCAAAGTGGCGGCGAAGTCGTTCCAGCCGCTGTACCACAGTTTCTGTTCGCCCTCGCCCCGCTTGTAGTTCATCATCACGTTTAAATCGAGCCAGCCGCTGCGGCTCCACAGCGGCCAGTCCTGCAAGACCTCTACAAAGGTGCGGGTCTTGTCGAACTCGAGTTCATTTTTGGGCGGCTTGCCGTAGGTGATGGTGGCGGCGCTGACCCACACCTCGGGCCGAATGGCTTTCACCTCAAGATAGATGCGCTTGACCAGATTGTTGACCTGTTCGCGCCGCCAAGCGGTCCAGGTGGTCTCAAAGGCGCGGGGCGTACCCTTGAAGCCACTTTCACGCCGGAAACGCTCGAGCGAGACCTCGCTGTAACCCCAGAAATTTTGCATTGGGGTGGGGTTGTTGTCCGGGTAGCGCACCCGGTCGAGCATGATGCCGTCTACTGCGTAATTTTTGACGATTGAGGTGTACATTTCGGTAATGTAAGCGGCAGCATCGGGGTTGGCTACATCGAGGTAATAATCAATTCCCGCGTCGTCGGTGCCATCCTGACGGTAAATCAGCCAGTTGTCGGGGCCAATCTGGTCCTCGCCGTGCTCGTTCCAGACGTGTTTAGGGTTTTTAGGTGCGGCAAGCTGCTTGGAGCGCACCGCTGTGGTGGTCATCCAGGCGTGAACCTGAATTCCTTCTTTATGGGCCTTCTGAATCAGGTCCTCGAGCGCGTCGAACCCCGCCACAAAATCTACATCCTCGGCTCGAGGTACGCTGGCCTTGTTGCAGTAGCAATCGCCGCGCTTGCCAATCTGGGCAAAAATGGCGTTCACGCCCAGTTTTTTGGCTGACAGCACCACATCGTCCACCTCTTTAGCCGAGCGCAGTCCGGTGCCGAAGGCGTCCACCCAAAGGCCCCGCAAAGTGGGCTGTTTGCTCGAGGGTGTGGTCAGAGATGGAACAGATAGAGGAGCGGGAACTGCCGGAACGCTGGCGCTGGAAATCAGGCTCGAGCCGAGCAGCAGGGACAGCAGTAAGTACATCGGACGCTTCATGTGATGTTGAGTATAGAGACCCTGCTTAGCGTTAAAGTGAAAGCATGAATGAACGCCTTCCCGTTCCGCCCCGTCAGAAACACCCGCTCGAGCCACAAAAGGTGGAGTATCCGTTGCTGGCCCTCGACGTGAGCAACAACAAAATCGGCTTTGCGGTGAGTTACGGCAAACTCTGCTTTGCAAGGGGCGGCTACTGGCGCACCACGCTGGCCGAGGACGTCGAGGTGGTCAGAAACAAGATGGCGCTCGAGGGGACCCCCCAACTGGTGCTGGGGCTGCCGCTGCGAACCGACGGAAAACCCAGTACCCAGGCCCAGAAGATACGCTCGTTTGGGCACGCGCTGCGTCAGGCTGGAATGGCAGTATTTTATCAGGACGAGCGCTTCACCACTAAAAGCGCCCGTGCCGATTTGCGCGGCTCCGGTGGCGGCGACGTGGACGCCCAGAGCGCAGTCCGTATTCTCGAGATGTTCCTCGAGAGCGTGAGTCGGGAGGAGTAGAAGATTGAGGGGGTGAGGGGGTGAGGGGGTGAACTCGAGTTTTTTCTGATGTCTGTCGTCTGACGTCTGCTCACTTTCGAGCAAAGACCCACACTCGAGCGGTGTCTTCGTCTGGCGTGGCAAAATCGGGGTATTCCACGAAATGCACGCTCGAGAAGCCCGTCCTGGTCAAAAGCGGCTCGAGGTCGGCGGGGTCATAGCCGCGCTCGGTGTGCAGCTCGAGGAATTCCTTGTTTCCAAGCCTGCAAAACGCCTGCACGGTGCCCAGCTCGAGCGCACTGTCAAAAACGTGAGACCAGTGGTAATGCACCTCCCGCCCCCCTTCCATCTGGGCCACGCCTTCAATGGCCTCACCGTCCCACAGCTCGCGCACGCCTAGCCGGGTGTTCACGTCGGCCACCAGCCAGCCACCCTCGTTCAGGTGAGCGTGAACGTTGGCAAAGGTGCGCTCGAGGTCGGCGGTCTCGAGAACGTTATTGAGTGAATCGAACAGGCAGGTACACAGGTCAAAGCTGCGCTCGAGCTGAAATTCGGTGAAGCTGCCGCGCACAAAGTGAACCTCGGGCAGCTTTTTATGGGCCACCTCGAGCATCTCGAGCGAGGCGTCCACTCCCCAGCACTCCAAACCGCGCTTCACAAAAGGTGCGGTGCTGTTGCCCGTGCCACAGGCCAAATCGAGCACCGACTTGGGGTGAAAGTTTGCCTGTTCTAAAAACTCGAGCAGAAATTCGGCCCAATCTTCGTATTCAATATCATTCATGATGGCGTCGTAAACCGTGGCCAGCGCCGAAAACGGCGGGCGCTCGAGGGTGTTGCGGGACTCGGAGGACATGGGTTCACTGTAGCGAAAAACCCCCCTCCGGTCTGGAAGGGGGCTGACGCTCGAGCTTCAGACGTAATTAAGACGACGTTTGGTGAATAATTTCGATTCTAGGCAAACAATAGGATAGGATGTCAATAACTCTGTTGTCACAAATAATCCCAAAATGGCACAATTTATCTTCTTCGATTAATCTCACATCATTCGGACCCAATATTTTTGAGGCTTTATATTTTCGTAAGTTATTGCCTTCATAAACAGCCGTTTTATCGACTATATGATATGTTTCATTATCAACTTTATAATAATAAAATCCTTCAAAGATTACGTGTATTTCTATAGATTCATCGACATCAACCTCTCGGTAGAATCCAGGTTCTCGGTCCAATCTCGACCCCTCTTGTTGCCATTCTCCATACTTAGGAGGATGTAAAACGAAAATCACCCATGAGTGATAAGGTTCGAGGGTTTGTTTGAACCAAAGTAAACCCTGACTTTCAATGAACTCGAGCGGTTCCAAAGCTTCAATTCCCCTTAATCGGAATATTCGCCACCAGCACCACCGTATCGCCGCGCTGTTCCACGTCTATCTGGGCCAGTTCCCCGTTGGGGTCGTCGGGAAAGTAGCGCCGCACCACCTCGAGCA
>Ga0209100_1000778_pt1 | contig 24887 bp, 20 predicted proteins | sample lystaG_FD_185480 | JGI IMG/M metagenome (GOLD analysis project Ga0209100, IMG submission 185480) | Glacier valley bacterial and archeal communities from Borup Fiord, Nunavut, Canada, to study Microbial Dark Matter (Phase II) -... | ecosystem: Environmental > Aquatic > Freshwater > Ice > Glacier ...
ATGAATTCGACAAAATCCTATCAACCATGCGAAGCCGTGAAATATCCATCAGCATCATCATCCAAAATCTGGCGCAGCTTAAGGCCCTGTTCAAAGACAGTTGGGAGAGCATCGTCGGAAACTGCGATGAGTTCCTATATCTGGGCGGCAATGAACAGTCAACTCACGAATACATCAGTAAGCTCTTGGGAAAAGCAACCATCGACACCAACACCTATGGCAAAACTATGGGCCGAAGTGGAAGCTATTCCACCAACTACCAACAGACCGGACGCGAACTACTCATGCCGGATGAGGTGCGCCTTCTCGACAATGAGTATGCGCTTCTTTTCGTGCGTGGAGAGCGTCCTCTTCTCGACAGTAAAATCTCACTTTTGCGACATCCGCGCATTGCCCTCACCGCCGATGGCGGATATGAGATCTACGACCCTGGCAAATTATCCGGTACCCCTGCTGACATCCACTTTGATGAAGCCCGCCCGGATGATTTCGAACTATTAACCGAAGAAGAACTGGATCCTGAAACAACAGATACACCCGAAAGCAACAATACACAGGAGGCACAATTATGATTCACGCAATGCAAATTCTATTAGCCGCAGCGGCTACATCTGATCCGCTCACAGTTATCAACAATCTTTCCGACTTTATCTTTGGCTTGATCCGCGCCATCGGCATGATTCTGTTAGGTTTTGGTATCGTCCAAATTGGCTTATCGCTCAAGAGTCACGACCCGTCACAAAGAGCCAACGGATTTATGACATTAGCTGGCGGCGTCATTATCACTTTTGCAAAAGAGATTCTGACGTTGATTACCGGGGGATGAACAAATTGTCCTTTTTAAAAATGCGAGAGATGTTTGGTGAAATTTATCAGACCCTTCAAATATTTTTTGCTTGTGCCGACGAATTTTGTCCATTAATAGCCGACGACACAATAAATTGTTTTCTCCCCACATAAATTCGAATTTACACAGGCTGAATTCATTTTATTTGATATATATCCGGATCTAAAACAAATTCATTTCCAGTGAATTCCATCCATTTGTTACCTAAATCTATAATTTCATAAAATATTTTTGCCATCATAGCATATGAGTGATTATTGTATCTACACATACGATGAAGAACGTCAAATGATTCTACTGAATAATTGGTTTTATTGATTACCTTTCCTTTTTCAGAATCAATATATTTTTTCCCTCCTTCATAAATGACTTCTAGCACAATTTTTGAATCAACTGGGTTTTGGGGATTAATTGAATAACCAGATACCACAGCATATTTGTTGGATACAGAACCAATTAAGTACTTAATTGGACTTGGGGTATATCTTTGCGAAGTTACATTTTGATAAATGCGAATCCAGTCTAAAATCCTAAGTACAATAACTGCCCAATCCCTCGGAAAATAGTTTGAAGTTAGCAAATTGTTCAAAATATTTATCAGCTCATTTCTTGTCTCACTATATGTGTTTAGTGCCAAAAATCCCGGAAATGTCACGGACTGAACTGCATTTTCAATATCATTAATAGAAAGATTTAATGTGTTTTTGATACCTTGTAATCCTTCGCTTAATGAGACCGTACCAAAAAGAATATTTGACACGCCTATTAATATGTCCAAAAAACATTTATCAATTTTACCTTTCATATAGTCATTCAATGGATTAAAAAGTTTTCCGGCAGCAAACAGTACCTTTATGTTCTCTTCAAGCATGGATACAACTCGTTTTTGTTCGTTTTCTTTTAAACAATCATAAGCAAGTATCCTTTTTTGCCTTAAGTCAAATGGCAAGTCATCGATTTTACCATATTCCAAATTAAAAAAACAAATAACTCTTTCCCAACCTAAAACCTTAACAGCATATCCAAGTTCAATCATCACATTTGGATTAGGGCATTTTCGACATCCATCTGCGGCGTTAATTATACTTACATCACAAACAAAAAGAGAGGAATTGTTGATTTTCTCAAAAATAGTGTTTGAAATGTCTGGTGACCCAGTTAGCCCATATGTGTCTCTGTCATAATCCATAAATATTTTTATCTCGTTATTATTTACAAGAGCTTTTATTGATTGTTTAATGCTTTTTTCTATAAAATTTCGATTATTCTTATTTGGCAGGTCTGATTGCCATGAATAAAAAATTACCCTTGACATTGCTTCCCTCTTTTCTTAATCAACAGTCATTTGGTCCAATATTATGCTGTCTAACTCTTGATTGTTATTCTTCAAACACTAACCATATTTTCTATCATTACGATATTTATACTTTCATTATACTTTGTCAATCAATTTTTTTATATCTTACAATATGAAATAGAAAGGAGGCGATACCCATTGAGTTCGAATAGCTGGGTTGTCGACAACCTGACCAATGCCCTAAACACCTGGAACGAGAAATTCTCCGAAATCTGGCAACTGATCACACAGTCGCCACAGGAATTCAAAGGCGGCGGAATCTGGAATGTAATCGTTGAAATCAATGGCGGACTACAAGCAGTAGGACTAGCTTTGCTGGTCCTTTTCTTTGTCGCCGGAGTCGTCAAAACAACCGGCAATCTGTCGGAGATCAAAAGGCCTGAACAGGCTCTAAAGCTTTTCATACGCTTTGCAATTGCCAAAGGGGTGGTGACATACGGAATGGATCTGATGACCGCCCTGTTCTCCATCAGTCAAGGCATTATTTCTACCATTGCTCAAAAGTTGGGAACAGCCGATGAACAGCAAGTTATTCTGCCGGATGCCATCAAAGATAAGATTGGAAGTGTGGGCTTTATGGAGAGCGTTCCCTTGTGGATTGTCACGCTGCTGGGATCCCTTTTTATCACGGTTCTGGCATTCATCATGATCATGACCGTGTATGGACGTTTTTTCAAACTCTACATGTACACGGCGATTTCGCCGATTCCGCTCTCCACGTTTGCTGGTGAAGCGACATCGTCCGTCGGCAAGGCTTTTCTCAAAAGCTACGCCGGAGTCTGTCTGGAAGGAGCCGTTATTGTGCTGGCTTGCATTATTTTCTCGGCACTGGCTGAAGCCCCACCGGCCAATTTTGACGCGTCACTTTCGGCGGTGCAGGTAGTCTGGAATTACGTCGGCGAGCTGATCTTCAATCTTCTGGTTCTGGTCGGAGCCATTAAGATGAGCGAACGCATCGTCAAAGAAATGATGGGATTGTGAGGTGATCAATTTGGAAGTCAAAATCCCCAAGGAAATCCGGGATTATCAGGAAAGTATCTTCTTTGGATTGTCTGCAAGGCAGTTCATTTTTTCATGTGCTGCAGTTGTCGTGACCTTTGGCGTCTATTTTATTTTCCGAAAACCTTTGGGAACCGAGGTCGTCAGCTGGCTATGTATTCTCTGCGCGGCACCTTTTGCAGCTATCGGATTTTTCCGTTACAACGGGATGCCCTTTGAAAAATTCGCACTTGCATGGATCCGGTCCGAATTTCTAATGCCCAAAAAACTAGTGTTCCGGGCCGAAAACCTTTATGAACAGGCTATTCATTTCAATAAGGAAAAGGAGCATAAAACGCAAGAACGAAGTATGAAAAAAGTATAAATTCACACGCGGTCAGAGAAGCAAAGAATCTATATCTCTTGCAGAATACAGAATACGACGAACTTCCATTATCCTCTCTTTTACAACATAGGCCGCTGTATAACAATCTCCGTAAGATCCTCTTCTGCTAAAGGAAGAAAGACCAGTTTGTAATTACGCTCCAGCACGAATGTTTCTCCTTACAAGATCAAAAACTTCATCCGCTGAATAGCGAGTTTGTGTCTCGGCTGCCTGCCGATCCGCTTCGTCAAGCTTAGTTTCCACATCCTCAGCAGTATATGCAAAGGCTCTTTCGGAAAGAATATTCTGGACATGTTCAGCATTGTCGATATAGTAACGACCATTCTCCTCAGAAATAAGAAGGTGATCCCCTTCGTTCAAATTGAGCTTGCGGCGCACGTCAATGGGCAGTGTCACTTGGCCTTTTGTAGAAATTTTAGCAATATTCATCTTTTCAGTTCCTCCCAACATTCACGGAATTCCGCTTTTTCTTTACATAGTCAGTATACGCCTTTCTTTCTTTCAATTCAATAAAAGTCTCCCCATTCTATATGTTTGCAAAGGAGAAAACCAACCATGATCAAAACACTTAAAAATGTCTTTCGCTCCGAAAAGGATCGCTTTGTTGTGCCCAAAAGTGTCCAGCAGTTCATCCCCATCCAGCGTATCTTTTCTGATGGAATTTTCCAGATCGGTAATAAATTCAGTAAAACCTACAAGATCAATGACATCAATTATGCCGTAGCGTCCAAGGAAGATCAAACGGAAATGTTCTTAAGCTACTGTGAGCTTCTCAATGGACTGGATGTCGGTGCAACCACCAAGATCACCATCAACAATCGCCGCCTCAATCGTGCCGATTTTGAGAAGTCAATTCTGATTCCTAATCAGCCGGACGGCTTGGATTCCTATCGCGATGAGTACAATGCCATGTTAGTTGATAAGGCGGTGAACGCCAATAATAACATGGTCCAGGAAAAGTACATCACCATCTCTGCAGGGAAAAGATCCATTGAAGAAGCTCGCTCCTATTTTGCCCGGATCGGCGGAGACCTGCAGACACATCTGACGCAGCTCTCTTCCTCTTCTTCGGCACTGGAGGCGACTGACCGTCTTCGGGTTTTTCACGACTTTTTCCGCATAGGAGAGGAAGTATATTTTCGCTTCAACCTTCGCGAAACCATGCGAAAAGGCCACAGTTTCAAAGATTATATCTGCCCGGATAGTCTGGAATTGAACAAAGATCACTTTGTCATGGGCAACAAGTACGGACGGGTACTTTTTCTGCGGGAATACGCCAGCTACATCAAGGATAGTATGATCACCGAGCTTTGCGACTTGAACCGCAATTTGATGCTGTCCATCGACATTATTCCGGTCCCGACCGATGAAGCGGTTCGAGAGATTCAGAAACGTCTGCTGGGCGTGGAGACCAATATTGCCAACTGGCAGCGCAAGCAGAATCAGAACAACAACTTTTCCTCCGTCATTCCCTACGACCTGGAGCAGGCTAGAAAAGAATCAAAGGAATACCTGGATGATCTGACGACACGCGATCAGCGCATGCTTTTTGTTCTGGTGAGTCTTGTCCATGTCGCCGACACCAAAGAACAACTGGATAATGACACCGAAAGTCTTCTCTCTGTCGCGCGAAAACACCTGTGTCAATTCGCAACGCTTAACTGGCAGCAGGGTGATGGTCTGAATACTGCTCTTCCTTACGGAATCCGAAAAATAGACGCATTACGCACGATGACCACGGAAAGCACCGCCGTTCTGATCCCCTTCAAAACGCAGGAAATCCTGGAACCGGGCGGAACCTATTACGGGCAGAACACGATCTCCCGAAACATGATCATCGTCAACCGCCGGAAACTCCAAAACGGCAATGGGTTTATCCTCGGCGTCTCCGGTTCCGGTAAAAGCTTTGCCGCCAAACGAGAAATCTGCGATATAGCTCTCTCTACCAATGATGACATTCTAATTGTAGATCCAGAGCGTGAATATGCACCGCTTGTCAAAGGGTTAGGCGGCGAAGTCATCCGCATTGCAGCAGGATCCAGCAACCATATTAACGCCATGGACATCAACGCGAATTATGGCGGAGAAACGGAAAACCCTGTGATTCTGAAGTCGGAATTCATCCTCTCCCTTTGTGAGCAGCTAGTCGGTGCAGGAAAACTCACTGCCAAAGAAAAAAGTATCATTGACCGTTGCTCAGCCAATGTGTACCGCGGATATCTGCAGAGAAACTTTGCATCCAGTCCGCCGACTCTGGAAAACTTTCACGCCGAACTGATGCGGCAGACAGAACCGGAAGCACGCGAAGTCGCACTGGCACTTGAACTATTCACCAAAGGCTCTCTCAATACCTTTGCCCGTCCCACTAACGTGAATATCGATAACCGATTTATCGTTTACGACATCAAAGACCTAGGGCATCAGCTGAAGACCATCGGGATGCTTGTCGTACTGGACGCGATCTTTAACCGGGTTACACAAAACCGTCTGGAAGGCAGAAACACATGGATCTTCATAGATGAGATCTATGTTCTTTTCGCCAATGAATACTCCGCCAATTTTCTCTTTGAAATGTGGAAAAGAGTCCGAAAATACGGAGCCTTCTGCACCGGTATCACACAAAACGTGGAGGATCTGATGCAGTCCCATACGGCCCGGACCATGCTGGGTAACTCTGAATTCCTTCTCATGCTGAACCAGGCCGGAAGTGACCGTCTGGAACTGGCAAAGCTGTTGAATATTTCCGATACACAGCTTTCCTACATCACCAACGCAGAAGCTGGAAAAGGTCTTCTCAAGTGTGCCGGAAGCATTGTCCCGTTTGAAGATAGTTTTCCAAGACACACAAAATTGTATGGGTTGATGACGACAAAGCCAAATGAACAGGAGAGTTGGAAAAAGGTCGAGTAATCGGCCTTTTCCTATCTCTTTAATGTACATCAATGTATCTTACAACAGCTTTTTGTTAAGATGCTATCAAGTTAGATTTGACGGCAAACCACTTATTTGTGAGGACAAATACCCTGAAAACAGTGCGTTTCAAGATTCTGGTGACATTCACTCAACAACAATAATCGTAATTTTATCAAGTTACCATCAAGTTAAATTAACCCCCAAAGCAGTGCTTAATGCTTCACTCGATGTCCCCTGCCGCCCTCTTTTTGAACATGTAAGAAATTTTTACATGTTGATTTTCTATCGAGTTCTTCATCCGCATAAATATTGCGGATATGCATTGTTAAATTTAGAGTCGTTCTTGCCTTGTCAGATCGTTAAATGATCTCCGTGTCGATAACGCAACTGCGAAATGTTCATCATATTCAGTAATTTCCGGTGGGGGTAGATGGTGACTTTCGAGTTCAGATACAATTTTCCCAATTTATAATTTTAGCTCTGCATATTGACATCCTAATAACTTAAAAGTATAATTATTTCAAAAAGAGGGCGGCTGTCGGACGTGTTTAAGATAAACTTTTACAAAGATAAGAACGGAAACAAACCCGTAAAAGAATATATCGACAGTTTGCAAGCTGCTTCTTCGACAAGCAAGGACAGTCGTATTAAGCTGAAAAAAATTGTTGAATACATTGATGTGTTAGCACAAAACGGCACAGTAGCAGGCGTTCCATACGTTAAGCATATTGAAGATGATATTTGGGAATTGCGTCCACTTCGTGATAGGATTTTTTTCTTTTGCTGGCAGGGTGACAGGTTTATTTTACTTCACCATTTTCAAAAGAAAACCAATAAGACGCCAAAAAGAGAAATAGAGCAGGCAAAACGCAACCAAAATGATTTTATTGAAAGGAGCAAATAACATGGCTAAGAATAAGAACACCCCTCTCGGCGAAAACTGGCAGGATTACAGAGACTCACTTCTGACTCCGGAAGAGCGTGCCGAGATTGATCTGAAAGTGTCACTGGTCACAGAGATCATCAACGCCCGTCGCGAACAGGGTCTAACTCAAAAGCAACTTGAAGAATTAAGTGGTGTCAAACAGCCGGTTATCGCGCGCCTGGAAAAAGGTCAGACCGATCCGCAGCTTACTACCATTATGAAGATCTTGGCGCCACTGGGCAAAACCATCGCGATTGTACCTTTGAAAAAACACTTGTCCTGATGCCAGATAAATTCGGGTAACATTTGGGTTAATTTATTATCCGCGCTCACCAATCAGGAGACAACTCTTCAAATCAGCTGTTGTATTTTACGAAGAATTTAGGTACATTAACAGCAGCGAGGAGTTGTTATTATGCCAAATATTAGACCTGTTTCGGATTTAAGAAACTATAACAAGGTTTTGCGTGATATTGCCGTTGGTGAGCCTGTTTTTCTAACCAAGAACGGTAGAGGCCGTTATGCAATCGTTGCCCTAGAGGAGTACGAAAAGACTCAGGCAACCATCAAGCTGATGTCGGAGCTTACCAAAGGTGAAAAAAGCGGCAAGGAAAATGGCTGGCTGACAATAGACGAGGTAACGGCCAATTTAGGCATTGCCGATGAATAAGATATTTCTTTCCGCCGAAGTTCAAAATGATTTGAAAGAGATCCGGCAATATATCACAGAGGAATTGAATAACCCTATGAGAAAGAATCGTTACACGAAGGTGCAGCGATTTTTTTATGCTCAAAACAAAAGGAGGTCGGCTGAAGGCCTGACTCATAAGCAACTTGAAGAACTAAGCGGTGTCAGGCAGCCAGGTTTCTGCGCGCCTGGAAAAAGGCCAGCCCTTCCTGCAACTAAAGAGATTTTTTCTCTTTATCCGTTGAGTTTTCGCTCGATTAGGTGTATTATGATGTAACGAACGGAAGAATCAGCGCGAAAGGGATGATAATATGTTGATAAGATTCACACTTGAGAACTGGATGTCTTTTCGAGATCGTGTTACTTTCTCTATGATTGCCAGTCGTGAACGCCAGCACCGCGAGCGCGTTCCCGCCCTCAAAAGTTATCGGACAAGCGTATTGCCCATGGCAGCTATTTATGGCGGCAACGCTTCGGGCAAGACCAACTTCTTTAAGGCGATTAATTTTGTTCGGGATTTTGTTGTTCGCGGCACGCAGCCAGATGCCATGATTGGTGTTGAACCCTACCGTCTATCCAGGAAGCATGCTGCTGCACCCTCTTTTTTCGCAGCCGAAATACTCGTAGAAGAAGTTATATATGAGTATCGCTTTTCTGTGACCAGAAAAAAGGTCCTTGAGGAGAAGCTGACAGAAATACGCCCCGCCAGCGAGAAAGTGCTTTTCTCCAGAACGGTAGACAAAATCGAATTCGATGCCAAGTATGAGAAGGATGAGTTTCTTCGTTTCGTTTTTCGCGGAACAAGGGACAACCAGCTCTTTCTGACGAACTCCGTTTTTCAGAAAGTTGATTCTTTTCAGCACATATTCACTTGGTTTAAGAATTTGAATCTCATTGCACCGGATGCCCGTTTCCAACCGTTCGAGAATTTTTTCAACGAAAAAAGTCCCCTGTTCGATAAAATGAGTGAGATGCTATCCCGCCTGGACACTGGTATCACTCACTTGGGAAGCGAAAAGATCTCATTCGATCTGCTTCCATTGCCGGCCCAATTGAAAGAGACCTTAAAGGAGCAAGTCTCCGAAGATAATACAGTGAGCTTGATTGAAAACGCCACAAGTGAGCGCTATCTGATCTTTCGAAAAGACGGCGAACTCGCAGCCAAAAAACTCGTAGCCTACCACACAACCGCTGAAGGTGACGAGGTCCGCTTCAATCTGAAGCAGGAATCGGACGGATCCTTGCGGATGATCGATCTGCTTCCAGCTTTTCTGGATATGTCATCAACAAAAGAGCCTCATGTCTTTATCATTGACGAAATCGACCGTAGTCTACACACGCTGCTGACCAGACAGCTCCTGGAAACCTATCTTGCGGCTTGCTCTCCTTCCAGCCGGGCGCAGTTGTTGATCACAACGCACGACGTCCTTCTTATGGATCAGGATTTGCTGCGGCGTGATGAAATGTGGGTTGCAGAAAGGGATCCCTCGGGCAATTCCTCTCTTGTTCCCTTCTCTGATTTTCAAGATATACGCTATGACAAGAACATTCGAAAAAGCTACCTTCAAGGAAGACTGGGCGGAATTCCGAAGCTTTTGATTGAAAACACGCCATGCCAAGACCCCATAGAGTCAGTGGGAGGGTGAGAGCGTGAGTAAAAGAAGAAACTTTGTACGAGAGACGGGCGAAAGAAGATATAAGCGGCTCTTTGTAATCGCCACCGAAGGCGAAAAAACAGAGCCGCAGTATTTTTCTCTTTTCAATGACAGGCAGGCAATTGTGAAAATCATGTGCCTGAACCGCCAAAAAGGCAGCACACCTTTACGTGTCAAAAAGAGCATGGAAGATTACCTTGAAGCGAAAAAAATGGATTTTCGACCACACGATGAGGCATGGCTGGTTGTTGATAAAGATAATTGGCCAGATGAACATCTTCGCCAGCTATACGAATGGGCGAACCAAAAATCAAACTATGGATTAGCCTTAAGCAATCCTTGCTTCGAATATTGGATTCTTCTTCATTTTGAAGACGCCAAAGGTGTGTCCTCCGCAAAAGATTGTCGCAAAAAGCTTCAGCAGTATCTGCCGAATTATGACAAGGGAATACCGTCAGGTAAATTCACTCCTTCCATGATTTCTGATGCCATCCAGCGAGCTTCTAACCGAGATCAAACTCAGGATGCTCCTTGGCCACAGTCTACCGGAAGCACGGTTTATAAGTTGGTTCAAAATATTCGAAAAACACAGTAGCCCGCTTAGAATCCTATGCCTAGCAACACGACAAGTAATTATTAATCATAATGCTCGTAGCTTGGGGCAACAAAAACTATGACAATATGTCTCAGCTTCTCAAAAAGCACTTCTTCGGAGGTGCTTTTTTGAGTCTGTAAAATCCCCATTCTGCCTGTCTTATTCGCCGGAATGCTCTAAATCTCTCCCAGAAAGGAGTCCTCTATGACCCCCATCAAAGAAAAACCCTCATCCCCCACGCCTCGCATCCATTCCAAAACCAATCAGATCCCTCGAACAATAAATAGAGCCATTCACCAGGCAACCAATAAAATCCGAACAGAAAGTCCTTCATCACAGACGAACCAGGAGGATCCTACCCAGACAGCAACACATCAGATCACCCGTTCAGGCGAGCAAGTCGCATCCCGGACTTCCGGACAAATCCAACACGAAATCCGGAAAACCAAACAGTCTCTCTCCAATCGCTCTCGCCTCAAAAGAGCAACGAATCATACGAGTCAGACCATAAGAAACACGACCCGAGCCACACAGAATACAGTCAAAACAACTTCCCGAGCCGGCCAAGCCACTCGCACGACAATCAAGACCGGCGCCAACACAGTTAAGTCTTCGGCTCAGGCAGTCCAAGTATCTACAAAAGCAGCAAAGCTATCCGCTCAAGTTTCGCAGCGGGCTGCCCATGCAGCAGTTCAAGCTGCAAAAGCCGTCACGAAAGTTACTATTCAAGTCGGAAAAATAGCGGTTAAAGCTTTTGTCGCAGTTGCAAAAGCCACGATTGCTGCCGTCAAAGGTCTAGTTTCACTAATTGTCGCCGGTGGCTGGGTAGCAGTTCTTGTAATAATCATTGTCGCCATCATTGGCTGGTTGATCATTTCACCACTCTCTATCTTCTACTCCAGCACCGATTCATCGGCACAAGAAAAAACGATACCTTCTGTCATGGCCGGGCTGGCGCAGGAAACCACCAATGAAATCTCGCAAATACAGACTCAGTATGGGGAAGGCTGTGATATAAAAATCATATACGAAGGTAGTGAAGATGGAACTATGATTCAAAACGGTCCGGATATTCTATCTGTCTATGCCGTCCGCGTCACCATGGATCCGGCCAATCAGAACGAAGTCATCACGCTCGATGATCAGAAAGAATCGATTCTACGCGACACCTATCACCAGATGGTAACCGTTAGCTACACAATAGTTGAAAAAGAACCGGCCGAAACCACAGATGCCTCGGCAACAACATCAACAGCCTCGACAAATGAAACCACTGCAACAGTCTCGACAACGCCTACTCCCACACCCGTGACAAAAGAGCTACGTATCAACATCAACTGTCTTTCCGCTGACGAAATGATCGTTCCCTTAGGGTTCACCGATGAACAAATAGAAATGTTGCATGAACTTTTAAAGCCGGATTATTTGTTGCTTTTTCAATCCTTACTTGGCATTCAGAGTCCTGCTGGACTAACACAGGAAGAAATAAATCAAATCCTTGCAAACCTTCCCGAAAACCTCTCTATCCAGCAAACGCAGGTCGTCGAAAAAGCCCTTTCACTCGTCGGAAAAGTCTCTTATTTCTGGGGCGGTAAATCAACCGCCGTCAATTGGGACACCCGTTGGGGAACCTCCATGACCGTCACCGCTGACGGAAGTGACACTACCGGTACCACCCGTCCGTTTGGCCTCGATTGCTCCGGTTACGTTGCCTGGGTATACATCAACTGCGGTTTACCGGCAGATCAGGTAGACTCCGTTTTCGGATACAGCACCGCCACCCAGTGGAAGTATTCCACAGCTATCGAATGGAATCAGGCACAGATCGGAGATCTGGTGTTCTTCAATGTCCCCGGAGCTGCCAAAGGAAATCACGTTGGCATTATCGTCGGGTATGATGATGATGGAAAATATCTGATAGCACATTGCTCTTCCAGCCGGAATTGTGTCGTTGTAACTGAGGCCATCATTTCAGGATTTCATTATGTGAGGCGGCCGGTAGTATCTTCCTACTTCAATCCATAGTTTCAGTAATCAGTTAATTCTCGCCAATTCTTTGTTTGCAGTCTCAAGTCAAATCGATTCCAAGACAAACTCCGTTCAATTAGATCCGTGCTTGACTTTTTTAATGTTTTATGTAAAAATAGACATATCAAAGCAAAGGCGGTAGAGCATGGATACAATGAAGTCTTTAAACCTTCCTGATCAGTTTAAGAATGCAATTGCTCGAGGGATATTTGATGCAGTAACCTGTGATCTTCCTGAGCAAATATCTGAACAAGAACTACCAACATCTGTTGGTTCTGGGCTGTGGCGCTGGAATTATATTAACAGGGATATTGAGAGATTTTTAGGAAAGAGTATTCAGTATACATATCAAAAAAGAGGCGCTTGGAAATTTTTGCTGCTTTTCGATCCCGAAACAGCATTTACATTTTCAATTATGTCAGAACCAAATTTCAAAAGATTGCAAACTCACTTACCTCAAAATCCACACTATATTGAGGCTCTTACCCAGAAAAACTCTCAACAGTCACCTATGGAAGGACAAATTCGGCTTCAAGGTTGTGAGCGCCAAAGAGATATTGGAGTATTAGATGAAATTCGAGAACAACTTATGTCTGATTTTTCTGGTATTATTGAAAACCACATTCTTATTCTTTTTGACGCTTCCTCAAATATAGTCACATCCGTCAGAGCACTGTTGCTTACTCCTCATCTTGAAATTGCACTATCGGAAAGTTGGAGTCGGTATCTTTCAATCCCCTATAAGGCAAATGCGTTACCATATATTGATGATATTTCTTCTGATGAAGATATTCTTGTATCATTAAAAGATGATCCCAATTCATCAGACCCCACTTCTGGTGATACCTTACCAGAAATACGTAAAGAATCCGAATCTGATAATGAGGATCAAAATCAATCCAGTTAACTAACAATAATCTAATTGTTTAGAGGTAATTATGAACAAATTTAATCCGGCGCGCCTTAAAGACGCACGACATTATAGAAAAATGACTATTGAAGAACTTGCTACATCGATTGGCATTAAAAAGCAAGCCATCTCTCAATTTGAAAATGGCAAATCCACTCCTGACTTTGATACACTCTACAGTATTAGTCAAACGTTAATTTTCCCAATAGATTTTTTTGTCGATGAAGTAACCGAAAGTATCAAGACCGGTAATACGTATTTTCGCGCACTATTTTCTTGTAATAAAAAAGATCAAAATTCTCAAAAAATCAAAACTCTTTATTTAGCACAAATTTATTATAATTTAAGAAAATATATAAACTTTCCAAAGTTTAATATTCCAAATGTAGAAAGCATTAACGACATTGAAAAAACTGCCATGGCGGTGAGAGACTATTGGGGATTAGGACAGGAACCAATTGCTGATATGGTATCCCTTTTAGAGCGTAATGGGATAATTATTTCAGAATTTTCAACTGAAGGTAAAATAATTGATGCTTTCAGCCAATATAACGAAATTGATGGAGAAGGCTTTTTTTGTATTGTTTTAGGAACAGACAAAAATTCTTTTGTTCGCAGACAATTTAGCAGTGCACATGAACTTGGGCACATACTGTTGCACGAAAATTTTGAAGATCTTAACGAAATTAATCGTGAAGACTTCCGTTTACGTGAGACAGAAGCGAATAAATTTGCTTCTGCCTTTCTTTTGCCCAAAGAAGCATTTACTCGCGACTTGTCTCAATATAGTAACAAATTGAACTATTATGTTGAATTAAAACGAAAATGGAAAGTCTCCATTTCTGCAATGATAATGCGCGCCTATGACTTGGAAATAATAAATCCAAACCAGTATCAGTATTTAATGCGTCAAGTATCGCAGAAGAGCTGGAGAACTCGCGAACCATTGGATGACGTTATGATTGTCAGACGTCCGAAAGCATTACGAAAGGCAATTAATCTTCTTTTATTGAATAATATATTAACTGGAAATCAGATTCTTCAGCTGTTTGCACAAAGTGGCCTTGCTCTTCCCAAAGAAGTAATAGATGAGGTATTAGGATTAGATGCAGATACTATATTTCTTGATCTGGCAGAACCAGATTCTGTATTGATTAATTCGAAACAATCAAAGATAGTTCAATTATCTCAATTGAAAAAAATGTAATTTACTAACATGCTGCCGTCAATAGTTTTGATTTTGGCACTATTGACGGTGTACTCAGATTTATAACGTAATCAAAACATATTGTTGCGATGCGGTTCAATCCAGGGTTTAGGAATGTGTATGATCAACCAGTGATACTGCGTCTTAATATTCATCTATTTATTCATTCATCTCATTAATTCGTTCGCATATAGGTCGTTTTCAATTTATAGTTGTTGCTTGTGCCCGTCTAGATCCAAACTAAGGGGCTCAATGCTAAGGAGTCTTATTGGGAAAGACTCTTTGCGTGCCTGTCTTAATATGATAATCAATTCCGTTAATCTGGCAATAATTAATAACTTGTTCACTCAACTTATTGTAATACTCAATTACGCCAACATACTTTGATACCTCAGAACTGTAATTTGTGCGTCCAAAAATAATTTTGTCAACAAATCGAATAGAATCTAGTATATCTATAATATTCTGTGACACAATATTAGGAGTCGGATAAGGCTCAATACTTACCCATGTTTTACAGCCTCTGTCATGAAGTTCTCTTAAGCAACTAATCCTTTCTATATACGGGGCTGCAAAAGGTTCAACTTTTTCTCGATAATTCTCATCTAGAGAAACAAGGGTAATTCCGTATTCGTTATCTCTTGAAAAGTCTGCAAGTTCAATTGGGAGAAGGCCTTTTGTCAGTGCCGTACACTTAATCCCATTAGCATTGAGTTTTTCAATTATTCTTAAACTCATAGTTGTAATTTCAGGATAATCATACATGAAGGGGTCCGTAGTAAAACATAAATGAACTGATGCAATTTTTTCCCTGTACTTTGGAATTTCTTTATCCAATAATTCAAGTGCATTTTCAACTAACGACGGATTAAGCCATTCTTCATATGAAGTCACTTTTCCAAATCGTTTTGCCATAAGAAATGCGTAACAAGGATACTTACAACCATGTGCACACCCTTGAACATGGTTAATTGTATAATCCCCATATTCAACGCCTGTTTTATAAATTAGCGTTTTTCTAGTAATTGTATGTTCAATCTTTTTCATTAACAAACCTTACTTTCACTGATTGATATTTTGTCGAAGACCAGAATTTTGACGGCTTTCCAGTTTCAGTAATCGCTGGATCTCGTTTTACTACAAATTTCTCAGAAGAGCATAATTTATCAAGTTCTTTTGTAATATCACCTGAAGAATACTTTATCCCATTCTGGCAAACAAAAAGCGCAATAAATGTATCAATGTCAGTATATCCCTCAATATTCATTCCAAATGACATCAATTCTTCATTCATTTTTCGCAAGTCAATTATTTGATTCTCAGCATCTTCTGTAAAAAACGAAATTTGTCCGCATGTTTGAATCTCTTGCAATGCCTCCCACCTTTTGACCATATTATCATTCATGAGCACACAGCCTTTGGGGTGATTCGTTGCATAAATCATTCGATACTTTGGTCTTTGTCCTCTCTTCATTCTGATAGGCATATTAAGAACAAATTTGAATTGCTTCCCCATCATCTCACAATATTGATTTGAAAACATTTTTTCAGCTTGATAACCATCAATTTTGCGATCCTTCATCTCGCCTACTATTACTTGCCAATAATCGCCTCCTGCGACTTCGTTGAGGTCGCTTAATGAACTACGATTAACGCCAACTGCATCATCTTCTGGACCTTTCAAAACATCCTTGTCTTCAATGTCACAATTGATACTCATAGAATTACATGCTTCTCTTATAAACCCAAATGAATTGAAATTGAAAAGTAATTCAATACTATAAAAATCTCTTTTCGCAATGCCTCGAATTAGTGAATATTTTAATGATTTAATTCCATATGGATCCAAGTAAATAAACACATTCTGGTTTGTTCTGTTAAGCAATTCCGTCTCAATACAATCTTCATATTTGCCATCGATGACCTTTGCATCGGCGTATCCGTTTATATTGTTTAATAAATCTTTTGCATAGCGGCATTCAATAAAACATGATTCGATTATTGGACTCGAATTTTTAGATGTCTTTATAGCTGAATTAATTCTTTCAAGCGCAATAATTGGTGATCCCGGTTTACCATCATCAAATCGGCCTTTACCTGCAAAAGCATCAACATAAAAAACAGGCTTATATGTTAAAAGTATTTTTGAAAAATACGGAGTAAGATAGCAACCTAAAAGTTGGTCCTTAATCTCCGACCAATCTTTTTTCTCACGAAAAAAATCACTATTATTCTTGCTCATTTTTCTCCTGAAGAATCCTGTATTCTTCTTGTATTTACTCGAGGAATTTTCCTATATCATCAGACAGCCTTCTTAGATCTTTAATCGGATTTTTCATTGATGCCAGCTTGAATTTGCATCGTCCGTTGCTGCTTCTCTCCCAAAGTTGACCAAGCATATTTTTTTCTTTTGTGTCATCTGTTGTCAGATAAATGTCTCCTTTATATTCGATAACCACAATGCGGCCGTCAATAAGTTTTGCAACAAAATCCGGGTAAAAACGATCCGTCGATGTTGGAATTGAAAACGAGTACTGAGGGTAACACTCAACATTACGAACCCACGTCTCGACATTTGGGTGAGCATCAATCATTTGGGCACACGAAACTTCTTCGGGGTTCATGTCTCCAACACAAGGGAAGAAGTGTTTGCTGAATTTAACTCGCCCCCTGTAGAAAGATTTTGCCGGATAGCAGCCTTCCCTAAAACAGATTGAGACGTTCGATTCAACTCGAACTGTCGGTCCAGCTCCATCTATTGCCAGTTGAATTCCTTGTGCATATGCGCGGGCTTTCAATTTTTGGATTTTTTCGATCAACATCTTTTCAAGCAAGTAACGGAGACGAACGAGATCCGCAAATTTTGCTCCTTTTTCGGTTTGCAAATGTTCAAGAACACGACGAAGATATTCCGTCATTCGTGCTGGAAGAATATCGTTTTGTCTCAATTCCCCTCCCAGCCAATCAATCAGTTGAACCTCAGTCCATTGGGTTGAAAATCCTATTTCCAGTTGTTCCTGATATCCAAGTTCCCTTTCCGAAATGTGTGCCCCCGCAATGTCAAATTCGTATGCATGACTCTCGGGATTTATATGAAAATCGTCAAATTGCAATGGATATTTCAGCAGATCAACTCCTGTTGGAAGAAAGAGTTCTTTTTCCGCAATTTCAGGACCTTCTCCAAAATCCAAACACATTTGAGGAACACTAAACAACTCTCCATTTTCAGAAGGTGTTTTAGGTCTCGAATATGTTGGAAAATGAAAAACATATTTAAGCAATGTATTCTTATCCAATTCATGCGAAAACACTTCTGGAGCTTTTTGAATTAATTCTTCCAGATCATTTTTGCTTGGATTGCGGATTGTCACTTCATAGCCGCCTTCGGTTTTACTCGTAGTCGAAATGCTCAATTGCAACGAAGAATTCAATGATTCAATCTTTGGTAACGACTCAACATGAAAAACCATTATCTCAGGGTCTTCTGATAGTGGAAGGCCTTCAATCTCTCTCTGCTCATACTGAATATTTGAATCAGCTTCGGTGTTTTCAAATCCCATTCCAATCATATTATCACGTATTTTCGCGACCGCTTCATGCCAAGTGCTAATTGCCACATTTGCATATGCTTTGTTCAAATCAGACTGCATACAACGTTTAGCATACGGCATACGCAGTACCCGGCCAAGGAGCTGTTCAGCATCTTTAGAAGACTGAACTCGTGCCAAAGAACAAAAGACATATGCAAAGGAGCAGTCCCATCCTTCCTTTAACGCCTGTACCGTTATAACAAACCGGATTGGACAGCTTCTATCGAACAGATTGATACCATCAAGTTCTCGTTGGTTTCCGGTTGCAACAGCTATCTGATTTTCGGGAATTCCCTCCTGATCAACAAGATATGATCTCACAACATCAACTGTCACTTCTTTATTAACATTTTCCGCCTGAAAAAGTACAATTGGTCGAATATACGATGGTTCATTCTTGGCTTGTTCTTCCAGATTTTGGCGTGTTTGTATGGCAGTTGAAATAGCATCTGTCCAAGTAGAATGTTCGATAAGCCGTATTGGAAGTTTAATCATATCTTCAGCTTTAAGTTCAGAAGCACTCACCTTAAACAAAACATTGGAATTTTTAGCAGGAGTTGCTGTAAATTCCACTATTACTGAAGGACGAATTCTTTGAAGGACTTCAATACTAAGATCACTGGTATTGTTATGAGCCTCATCAATAATTACAATTGGACGAAGGTAAGCAAGCAGATTGGCAAAAGAGTATAGAGGCCGTCCATTTTCATCCTTTTCAAAATACTCTTCAATAGGGATTCTAGAAAAATGAGACTCAAGATTTTCATTGTGCGCATAGACTTTTCTATCATCTTGCGACTTCACTCGAAAAGATGCAAAGGTTGCAACAAAAATGTTAACGGAACTATCAATATCGTGTGGGCGAAGCTGCGCATAGTCAGCTATATCATAAATTCTGACATTTCCCTTAAAATATAGGTCAAGTACAATTCTGTTAGGATGCTTAGGATCTTTAAGCACTTCCATCGTTTGCTTTCGTATAATATCGGTTGGAACCAGCCAAAGAACGATTGGATATTCCTTCTCAAGATAGCTTTTAGTAACCACCGAAATTGTATGCGATGCAAGAAGTGTTTTCCCTCCGCCCGTAGGAAGTCTTAAACATACATATGGTATATCTTCAAGTCCAGAAATTGGCGTATATGTTGACGAATAGCCTGCCGCATTTTGTTCTTCTGCAAATGCTTGAGGTTTCGTAAACAATCTTGCTTTTTCAAGAAACTTTTCAAGTTTTTCTATGGTAAATTTCTGATATTCCTTCAAATCAAACAAAATAACACCAACTTTCTACTAAAACCGAATATCATACGGAATTTGTTTGAATGTAATGTCCAGTTGTTTTAACATCATTTCTCCAATACGACTGGCTTCTCCATAAATGATTTTAGGGCCATTATGTTGTGGCAGTTGATTAAGAATTTTATTTGTTAATATATTGCCAGTAGTCGGCTTGTTTTCTCCAAGAATATCCCCATATAGTAGATAGTATGCAACTCCCTCATTAATTCCGATCATTGGAGAATTTGCGACTCCATTAAAAGGTTTTCCAGTATCAGCAAACCAGATGTGAGCAGCAAGTGAACTGAAAGAAATGTTGGAATTTATATGTCCCATTTCATCAAATACTGTTTCTCCAAGATGATAGAAACTGAAACCGCCGCCGCCATTCCAAGCAACTGCCTTTGATATACCACCCTGTTCACCATCAACGACTTGCTTAAGTCGCGGAACAACGTGTGTAATCGCATGGGCCCCCATTTCAATTCCAATGTATCTTCGCCCCATCTTATGCGCAACTGCTGCTGTAGTCCCTGAACCCAAAAAAGAATCAAGAACTATGTCACCAGGATTAGTTGATAGATGAATAATTCTTCGAATAAGTCGCTCTGGTTTTGGCGTGTCAAAAACATCAGCAGCACCAAAAAGTGCAATAATTTCCTTCTTTGCTTCTTGATTATGTCCAACTTCAGAATTTTCCCACCAAGTCCAAGCCGTTTGTCCCTCCGACTCATACAAATACGTTTTTCTTCTAGGAACTCCTTTTTCATCTTTTCCAAACCACATCCTACCCTCTGCAGTTTGTCTCAGAAATACTGATTCAATGTTTTTCCAGCATCGTCCTACCGGCGGTTCATAAACTTTTCCTCCTGGAGTTGTAATGCTATACATTTGATTTGGTCGATAACCCTGAGCAGTAAAATCTGACGAACTCCATGGGCCACGGGGATCATTATCCGGATTTTTATATGTGCTTTTTTGCTTTTCTGATTTAGGTATTTTTTTTATTACATTTCTGAATTTATCATAGTTTTTTGTATAGACAAGGATATGATCATGTCCCGCACCTAATGTAGCCCTCATGTCGGGGGAAGTTCTTTTTTGCCACACAACATTAGCTGCAAAGTTTTTTCTTCCAAAGATTTCATCAAGCATTACTTTGAGATAGTGAGCTTCATTATCATCAATTGAAATCCATATACTGCCATCTTCACTTAAAAATTCACACAGGAGTTCAAGACGAGGATACATCAATGATAGCCACTGACTGTGTTCAACATTATCATCATAATGTTCAAATGCCGATCCGGTATTATACGGAGGATCGATATATATGCATTTCACTTGCCCTTTGTAGTAAGGAAGCAAGGACTTTAGTGCAACTAGATTATCTCCTTGAATGATCATATTTTCAGATATAGCTCCAAAGCTGAGTGCTTCATCCCTTTCGAGAAGATGGTACGAAATATTATGAGAAGCATGAACTGCGTCATTTCTATTTAACCATTGCAATGTAGGCATAGTTGCTCCTTAATTCAAAAAACTGATAATTTATTATACCAATCTTAGCATAGAAACGGCTCATTTCTAAGGAATTATACAATTTCGTTTTTGCATTCCTTTTTTCAAGTTTTCTCAAGTTTCACCCTACCGCATACATTGTCCCATTATTGTCCCACAAATAATTCTGCCGGTTTTTTTCCGGCTTATTTCATTATTTCATTTATTATCTTGAAATTTCCAGAACATTTGTTCTTGACAATACACCTTTGCGCTCATAGAATATAATTTAAAAAGAACGAATGTTCGAGAGTGAATAATATTCAAATGTAAAATTGAGGAGGGGACCGTAATGGACAAACCAGACATGAACCTGGATAAGATAGTTTCCATTTGCCGACTGGAGAAGAAGCATAATGCGAAGCTGTACCACCAGACCAAATTGTTGCTTGAATTGTACCTCAAGGTTGTCTGGAGTGTCGAAAATAGCCTTTACGATCTCGAGTCGACGGCCACCGATTTCGGAAGCCAGCGGATCCAGGATCTTCTCAATTATTTGGACCTGGATTTTGAAGGTGAAGTGGATAAAGGCAAGATTGAAGATCACCTCAAAAGCATTGCAAAATCTAGAGATTTGGTGTTTTTGATTGATCAGGCTATGATGAAATTGAATGATTATCCGAACGGCGGAGAGCTGTTTTTCAATATAATCAATCGCAAATTTATCCTGAAGGATTTATATTCGGACACAGACCTTATGGATAGTCTGGATCTCGAGAGAACCACCTTCTATAAGCGCAAAAAGGAAGCTATTAATATGCTGGGCACAATTCTCTGGGGATATGTCATCCCCGGTCTCGATCATCCTGATGGGCTCCTATTTGTTGCAGACGAATCAGCAGCCTATCACGTCCCTTCATTGTGGCGAACACAGTGCGAACTTGGCACGAACCCAAAGTGAACTAACATTGTACCTAATCCGAATATAATCGGCACTCATATGCTACTGTATGTGAACTTCAATAGAGCTACACTAATCATAGCCGGAAATAGGTTTTGAATGGCCCCATTTATCAGATAACAAAAATCTGATGAACGGGGCTTTTTTTATACCCATTTTCGGCTAATACATTTGACCAACGTGTGAGGGGTCGTCCAGAAATGGTCGACCCCTTTTTGCGTTCGTCGGAAAGGATAGCTCTATGAAGAATCGATCTCCTCCCGCCTTCGTCTGATTTTGCCCAATGCATCAGCAAATCAAATGGAGGAAAGAAAGATGAAAACAATCAATCTCAGATCAGAATATCCGGAACTTTATCACAGAGACGTGTTTGTAGAAGTTGCAGATGAGGTAGCAGATCTTTTGGATCGACTGCATCGAGAATCAGAGAGTCAGGTAAGAAAAGATCGTCGTTACGGTGTTGATGTTATCTGTATTGAAGAAGACGACGATATAAACATCAGTACCTATCCTTCTCCCTATCAGGAATGTGTTTTACAGGAACAACTGAAAGTGCTCTATCTGGCTATTTTTTCATTACCACTGGAGCAGCGGCGGCGCGTCTATCTTCATTACATTGCGGGAGTGAGTCAGACCGATATCGCAATTGCAGAAGGTGTTAAAACACAGTCCATTAACGACTCTATCAGACGAGCCTTATGGCAACTCAGAAAAAAAATAGAAAATTTCTCCTGACCCCCACTGATATCACCCCCATTTTTGTCCTTAATATATGAAAGGCTTTTTTCTGAAGGCCTTGCGCACCTCGACAACTGAATAAACAGCACCACAGGCACCATTCCTTTTCGGGCGCAGATGCGCAAGCGACGTGGGAAGATGCGCGATGACAGTCCTTTCCCTTTTGAAGGGATTATGGCCGGACAGGTTTTCCGGATCGATTAGGACTCGAGCGATTATTTCTGTCCCAGAACTGACTTAGCAGGTCAGATCGCGATGAACCGGGAAGGTCAATAATGATACGCCTTCGGCAGGCCTCCACGTCAGTGAGGCGGGTGTCGGCCCGGATTGAAAGCAGTGAAGATCCAGGCCCAGGTCCCGTGTTGGTCCATGCTACGACCAGCCTGTGGTGTTCCCTTTGTGTCGGGGCCGCGAGCCGCAAATTCGATACAGTCAAAGGTCTTTCACCTGGCTTGACGCCAGACTGTGCGGCAGACCAATAACGCATAGGATGAAGAAATTTCATCCCTGTGGGTCTGCCGCATTCCTGTGGTGTCAATTCCCCCCATCTTATCGAAGTGAGGTATTGTCTATGCATGTAAAAATAGAATCCCCTAAAAAATCACTGTCTTCTGCCCGTGACTTCATTGATCTTCTTTTCCTTGACCTTCTTCCTCATTATGGAAAACCGGTCCGCGAATCGCAGGTGGAACTGTCCCATCAGATGCTTGATGCAATGGTCGGACGCCAGATTGCTCTTTGTGAAGCTGGAGTTGGTATCGGCAAAACCTTTTCCTATCTTATCGCTGCCATTGCTTTTCACCTTTATGTCCCAGTCGAGTATCCGATTCTCATGACATATTCACACTTGAACGACTTTAGTTACCGCACACCGCTTTCCATCGTTATCTCAACATCCAGCATCGCATTGCAGCAGGCCACCGTGGACGAATACATTCCATTCCTCTCCCATATTCTTTTAGAAAACCACCTGATCAAAAGTCCGCTGCAGGCTGTCCTTCGAAAAGGGAAAGGCAATTATGTCTGTGAGACGCGTCTGATCCGTCACCTTGAAGACAAAAATCTCTCTCATCAGAATCCGACAGAAAAAGACGCTCTCATTCGTCTTCGCCAGGGCAACATCGATTTGGGACTGACAGAAAATGTTAGCGATTATGACCGACGACATATCTGCGTTAGTGGAAGCTGCGGTAAAAACTGTCCCCTGCAGTTTGCCTGCCGGTATTCGCATCACCTCATGGCCGCCAAATCACCCGCGATCCTTTTTCAGGTCTGCAATCACAATTACCTTCTGGCTGATCAGATGCACCGTCAATGCGGCAAGTCGCCCCTCCTGTCTAATTTTAAGACCGTCATCATCGACGAGGCACACAAGCTATCTGAAGCCGCTCGGCAGATGTATGGAGAATCTCTGGAATTGCCGGAACTCGACGAAATCGTGCAGTCGGCAATGCTGATCAATACTCTCTCCAAAGACTGCATGATCCGGCTCAATAAGCTGCTTGATCACAGCCATCAATTGTTTACGCATCTGGACCAGGTCATTCAGTCCACCGATGAAGAGACTCTCAACAGTGTCGACTTCGATCCGACCCACGAGACACTTTGTATCATGCAGTCCGTCATCAATGATCTCCAGCAAGTCGACTCCTTTCTTCTTCACTCCTATTCCAAAAACCTCAAGCACCAGATCGCAAAACTGATCGAGAAGATCCGTATCTTCCAGTTTCGAAAAGATGCCTACGTCTATTGCATCCGAAGAAACGAACGCGAAAACCGCCTTTCTCTGGAAGCCATGCCCTATGACGTCAGTCAGCATCTTTCTTCCGATCTCTGGAGCAGTCAGATCCCCTATATCCTGACTTCCGGAACGCTGGCCATCCGGGGCGATTTCCAACGAACGCAAAATGTCCTTGGCCTGCATACCGGAGCCGGATCGCGAAGACTATGTACATCCTCTGTTCCCTCTTCCTTTGATTATGAGAATAACTGTCTATTGTATCTTCCTGCAGAGATCCCACTTCCTGACCTCGATAGTTCAGAATATCTTGCCGGAATAACCGAGCAGATCCAGAAGCTAGTCTTGGCAACACATGGTCACACGCTTGTTCTTTTCAATTCATACCGGCTGATGGGAAAAGTGCGGGACACCCTTCAATCAGATACTCTTCCTTTTCCCATCCTGGTTGGTGACAAAGATCTGCAGATGGTCATCCAGAAATTCAAGAGTGCCCCCAACGCTGTTCTCTTTGCAACCGGAGCCTGCTGGGAAGGAATGGATTTCCCCGGAGATATGGTCTCCTCTCTGATC
>Ga0209100_1000781_pt1 | contig 24849 bp, 38 predicted proteins | sample lystaG_FD_185480 | JGI IMG/M metagenome (GOLD analysis project Ga0209100, IMG submission 185480) | Glacier valley bacterial and archeal communities from Borup Fiord, Nunavut, Canada, to study Microbial Dark Matter (Phase II) -... | ecosystem: Environmental > Aquatic > Freshwater > Ice > Glacier ...
CCTTGCTGCCTTGATTGATCGTGGAAATTTTCAAGCTCCTGCATTTAGGGCAGTTCATCTCGCCACCTCAGCCATTTCTGCTTGGCGAACCAGCACATTCAGCGCGATCTGCTCCGGGCGTTGGGTGTAATTCCACAGCACCATCGCATACCAGGCTCCAGAACCTGCGACTTTGAACGGCTGATCCGATAGTGTCCGACCAACTTTGATGCGAGAGATAATGCGCCCGCCGCGATCGCAGCTACCCGCGATCGCCTTGCTGACATCCAGCCCTTTCTGGTAATTAACGAATCTCATAGCTTTAAGTCCAACTCGGTTTGCGCCCGTTTGCCATAAATGAAAAGCCTTGCCTGTTGGATGACTGAATCAATCAAGGCTTTTTCTTTGGTGGTCAGCAGATCGCATTGGAGATAGGGGGTGTTGCTCAGTGCTGGGCTATCTAATCCAGCGATCGGACACTGAGCCGTCACGTTGAGTCCAACATTCGGCTTGATCGACACGCCGCTCACCCACCCCTCACGCCACACATCCTTGTCGAGTCCTCCGTAGTCAACAGACAAGGTAAGCAGGGCATTGAGAGCCGTAAATAAATCCGGGTGAGGCTTCTCGCCAAGGGTTAAGTCACAGAGGATCGGGTCATGCCGATCGTTCACCATCTGGTAAATGATGGAGACTTCTCTAAAGTTCTGTTCACCGCCCATCACCTTGACCTTAAGAATCTGCTCATTGAAGATTTGCTTTAAAGCTGGCTGTGGTAACGCCACCTCTCCCACTGCAATGGCTGTCATCTTGTCCTGAGTCTTTGCGTCCCTCGCTCGACTTCTCGCTGCCTTCTTAGTCAGGTCTATTCTTGTCACCTTCGTTTCTGTTCTGTCTGGTCCCAGTACCGTCACTACCGATTGGTCGTTATCCATCGTTCACTCTCCATCTGTTAACTTTTACGCAGCGCAAACCCCCCAACTGCAATCGAAGCAATCGGTTCTCCTGGTTTAATCGGTAGAAACTTTTGAGCAAGCTACTGATGTAGCACTTTAGGATGTTGACCTTGTGATCTGCATCATTGCAAAAGGAGGGAATCGGGGGGTCAAACCCCTCACTCTGTGAACTTTTTGAAATCTCTTGGCAAACGGGGCTGAAACCCCTTACTCTAGATCTACGAAGTCTCATATTCTTTGATGACTTTTAATTGAGCAGAGAAGCCCAAACCCTTTAGAGGTGGGGCGTTTGGTTAGTGGTAACTAGCTGAACTATGGTCAATTTGAATCAAAACCCCTAGATGTATTCCTCTTGGCAGTGGTAGGCATCTAGGGGGTTTTTTTTTAATGCAAAGTACCACCAGGTGATGGTACTCATTGCTGATCAGTGTAGAGTGCCTTCTTTCCCCTCGGATCACCGATCCGGACAGAGTTACATTTTGTTACATCTTTCCTAAATCAGATAAAGTTTTGCTATTCAAACCTCTACAAAATGACAGATGTTATTTTTCGTGTCATGGAATAGTCGCGGAATAGTCATGCGATCTCAACATCGGTCATGGAATAGTCATGGGACAGTCATGGGATAGTCATGCTATTTCAACATCGACAGCGATCGCCTCAACCTCAGACAGTGGATCGTGATCGAAGACCCACACTCTCCAGGGTTCTCGATGAGACTCTTTAGCCTTGACCAAAATCACCCAGCCCAACAAACCCCAAACCGTTTCATCCGACTCGTCACAGTTCCGTCGAGTTACCGAAAGAACTTTAAACCCCTGGTTCTCAATCCCTAGCCACATTTGCTGAACCTTTTCGGGCAGGAGAGCAATCTCACCTGGTAAAATCTCGCGGTTCAAAACGAGGTCACTTGACTCGGCACTCTGCTTCATGAAAACGTAAAGCCCCACTGAAGGGGTGTGAACTACTTTGAAAACTTGATGAGATTGGCAAGAGGGATTCTCATTTCACATCGTTGGCAATGCAAAACAACTCCTCCTCTGACAACACAGCTATAGCTGCGGATCGTGGGATTTCCGCAAACGGGGCAAACTGGATCGCTTAAGTGGATTGATGTCATTCACTACGCTGCCTGTGATTGAATCATCTCGATCAACTCATTCACCTGATTAGAGGTAAGCTGCCTGGGACTGGTGATGCCTTCCCACTTCATCTGAAGGATGTTTAAGACCTCTGCCTTCTTCATCTTTTCGGGCATGGCTGCCGTCACCCTTGCTGCCTTAGAGTCACCTGTCTCCGGCAATGGTGCTCCATCCGTGAGCCATGCCGTCAAGATTTCTGCCAGTTCCTGACCAGGATTAGGAAACTCCATGCGGTCAAGTGCCGCGCATCGGGTCTTGTCGATGGTAAGAATGTGATCAGCGCTGAGGTTGCCTGAGATATCAAACTCATATTCGACATCTTTGGACTGAATGGGGATGGTGCCAACCTTGCGCGGCTGGTTGCTCATCTTGCCTGAACGGTTCTCAACCATCTCGACGACATACTCTGTCTTAGTTCGCATCGTAATCAACACATGACCGGGATGGTCAAGGATGGCATTGATTAGATTGCGTTCAATGGGTCTGACCTTTGACCAATTCTCAAACCGCTGACCTGCCATGTTCAACAGTTCGTACCAGGCATGGCTAAACGAGTCGATGATCAGTACATCAAAATTAGCGGCTGCTTTAATGGCATTGATGTAGTTTTCTGGACTGGGATTAACCAGGTCACAAAGCTGGAAATCAAACGCATCACAGTACAGGGCAGAGCTACCCCGTTCCGTATCGATCACCCCAACGTTTTTTCCCAGGTGGGAGGCGATCGACAAAGCGCTATAGGTCTTGCCTGACCCACTTGCCCCTGCGATCGCCATCCTCAAGCGCTTCTGCGATTTGGTAGGCGTTGAAAACATGATTACCTCCTATTCTCCTTCTTGTTTACAATCACGATGCTCATCGCCAAAGCCTTTCATCAAAGCCGTTACAGCCCAGGTAGGTAAAGGCAGTGGCATCTTAAACGTTGCCCCACATCGACAACACTTAATAGGGCTTAATCCATAGCACCAGTCAGGAACTTTCCCCATTATTCACTCCGGTCAATTAATCGGTCATCCGTTGAGGGACAGGCGTTTACGCCTAATCCCTCACCTTTCACTTATTTAGTACGACTCTCCCAATTCTGCGCGCGCAAAGTCAGCAGACTGGTTTGCTTGCCATTGATCGGTTCGAGTGATGTCGTCGTCATCGTCATCGTCATTGACACAGATATCACTTGTCAGCATTTTGAGCGCTGACAAGTTAGGGAGTTGTTCGCGACGACCATAGGCTGCTTGTAAAAGCGAACCAAGGACAATGCCTCTGAGCGAGGCTTCTAAAACGTAGGGGGGAAGCGTTTCGTGAATCAGCCTGATAGCTCCCTCTGCCTTTTCCCTGATGGCTTTTGCATTAAACTGCGGGGCAAGAATCCCCAGCAGTGGATCACTCGACAGCGAACCACCGTCCAGAAGCGCTCTCGCGTCTACCATCTGTTTGCAAAGCAGCCTGATCATGTTTGTCAAATGGCTGTCAGTCATCTGACAGACCAGCATTGAATCGCCCTCATTCGTCGTGTGAATCTTGTACATTATCAATCCCTCACATTGTTTACTGATGCTTGATGCTTGAATCTTGAATCTCACCAATCCTCTGGCACAACGGCTGGCACTAGCTCTGCATCTTCAGCAGCCGTGAAGGTATAGGGTTGCTTCGGGGGTCTACCCCTGCGCTTAGATTCGATGGGGATTACGGTTGCCACCTCTGTCACTTCTGCCTTTGCCCTGCGGCGTTTTGGTTTCTCCTCTACTGGCTCTACTGGCTCTACTGGCTCAGGCTTCTTATTGGTTTCCTCCTCGGTTAAAGATAAAGCTCTGAGTACCGTTACTCGTTCCTGCATGGCAATGTTGGCGGCAACACTAGAGGGAAAGCCTGGGATAGAAATGTTGTAGGAATTGCCAACGTGAAAGCTGTAACTTTTGTAGTTGTCGCTGGTGATTCGGCATTCACAGCCTTGAATGTTTCTCCAGGGAGTTTGAAATACGGGGTTGTCTGTGGTCATTGGTTGTTTCTCCATCCAACTTTATTTATCTGTGCAGTCGTTAATCTTCTATTCGGCTGCTGTGAGTTAGTCAGTGATTCGCATGAGTTCGCTGAAAGTAATGTAGTGAGCGTGAACCAGAAGCGAACAGGGCAAACGATTTAGAAGGGTTTGGATCTGAGGCTGTCGAAGCGGGCTATATATTCTGCTGACAGGAGAGGGATAGCCTTTGCACAAAACGCTTTAGCGTCCACAATTTGACCAGCGGGGGGTCCATCCCAAAACAGCATAAAGAATAGGAGATGGTCGAAGTCATCACACCCGATTTGAGTTTCTACCTGAAATCCATTACCTCTGATAAAGATCGAAGGGCGATCGCTGGACTCAGACGACGGTGCAAGTTCCATGCTGGTCATGTTCTGTAAGGCGACGAGTCTGGTTGAAAGTCTTAATGTTAGGTTCATGCTTTTCCGTGTGTTGTGGAGTGGAGAGCGCGATCGGGGCGTTGATTCTAGCCTCTAACCATTGCGTAGAGCTTGTATCCTTTGTGGACGTTGCCTTCCCATTCGCCGCGCGGGTATTGGATGTTGAGCGCTGCCATGCGATCGTGGAAGGTGGGGTCTGTGTCAACACGCCATGCGCCTTCTGGCTTGACGATCTCACCGACTAACTGACGAGTGAATTTAGATGTGGCTGCATGAGTCATAACTTCTCTCCGGGCACGACTCCGGTTACTGTGCAATGGGTTTATAAAATAGTGGGGTGAGTGTGATGCTAATTCGATCCTGCGAAACAATAGCCAACCTGCTGTGTTCACACTCCTTACCGATGGCTTGACCCCACAGGTTTATGCCGCTTTCTCAAACTTGCGACGGGCAAAGTCAAGCGCAGTTTTGAGATTTGAATTAGCCTGATTGAGTTCGTGCTTCAAGTCCTCCTCTGTGAGTCGCTGCTCAATTTCAAGGTGAAGGTAATGGATCAAGGCATCCTTCAGCACCTCTTCGGGGAGGTCTTCGAGTTTCTCGGACAAAGACATCACCCGTACCGCTTCTTGCTGCTGCTCACCGTAAATCGTGATGTCGTAGGGCTTTGCGGTAGTCGCAGTCTGCGCGAGGCTGTCTAACCAGCTAGCGTCACCGATATTTGAATGAGTTCGATAATTCACGTTAAGATTCCTCTTGGCAGGGTAGTTCGTATTTTGCCCGTAACAGAGAGCGAGGGGTCAAATCTTTCTCTCTGTTACATTTTGAAACTTTGACTAAGACTCTTTGGATAAAGCCTTGATGAGAGCGTCGGCACATTGAACGGCAGTGGCGGCGATATCCTCATAATTAACGGTAAAATTTCGGTGATCGTAAGTGCCGACAATTCCCTGCATGGCGATCGCCGCAAAGTGTTCGCGCTTGGTCAGTCCTTCTGTGAAAAGATTGTCTTCAAACTGTGCGGGAAAAGCTGTGTCGTTCGGCGCTGTGGGAGTAGAGTTCAACGCGTTTGGCTCGGTCATTCGATTTCCTCGCTTCGTTATTACTATGGTACTATGAATGTGTCCACAAATCAATGATGAATGCTGAAATGATTGAACAGGGAACGGAAGAATTAAAGGATGACCTGATTAAGTTCAGGATTCCTTACGAGTTGAAGGAACTCTTCAAGCGTTGGTGCCAAAGAAACAAAACAACCCCCTCAGAACGGCTAAGGGAGTTGATTGAATTGGATGTAAAGAAGCTAGAGTCTAATCCTTTATCTTGATCGAGAGGCGTTGTCCGTTCTTGATGGTGATGCCTGGGGGCAACCGCTTCCCGGCTTTGTAGTCAGCAAGAATTTGAGTCTTGTTGATCTTGTAGGACACGACGATGGTGCGGTATTCCTCCCACTCGCCTGACCACTCAGCAGGTTGAGCCTCGGTATCGTCCACTGAATAGCAGCCGCCAGAGACAGAAATCTCGGAGACTCTCCCGGTGATCGTGTCTCCAATTTGTCCTGACTCCACGAGGTATTTCAACCGAGCCTTGATGCCATCGAGAACATTCTCGATTGCTTTTCGTTTGGCATTGACCTGATCGCCAAACCCCTTAAGTTCGGCAATCTTGGTAGGCAGGGAGTGCTGAAGCACATGGGCGATTCCATCCACCTTCTTTTCCAGAGCAGGCAGAATGATCTCGTCTAGAACTTCTTGAGAAATCTCAAGCTGCTCTGCGTCCTGGTTATCCAGAGCTTCAACGATTTGGTTGAGGATAAGGTCACGATCTCCTAGCAGGGTCGTGAGTGATGGCGTTTGGGGTTTGAGTTTAGGCATGGTTAGTGAATGGCAGTGGTAGTGGACAGTACAAAGCTATTGAGGTGCCAAATTCGCGGGTTGCGTAGTTGGCGTAGACTGCTGTGACATAGCACTTCACTCTATCGGCAAGGAAAGAGTTAGCAATCCGGGCAAACGTTTCACTCCACTGGTCGTTTGAACAACGAGACTCAATCGTGAGTCTGATCGTTTTCATTTTCAGCATCGTCCAGTCATGGTCTGTGATGCCGATGTGATTCTCTTCCACCAATTCGTCATGAGTGATCATGTCAGCACTTCGATAATGAATGGGAACCTCGGACACCAGCAAACAGCCGGACAACCGCAGCTTGCAAGGGTGGACGAGGTGATGGTTCTCCTAGCTAACTTCAGTTTCGTAGTCGCAGGTTGGGCAGTGATACCACTCGGCATCGCTGCAAGCATTGTTTGGGACTTCTGATGCCTGGTGTTCCATTGGACTGCTGCATTGTGGGCAAAGTTCAATCACTTCAAACTCTTTGTAGACCTCGACATACCTGGCTTGTGCTTCAAGCTCTGTAGCTAGAGCATCATCCTGCGCTGCCCGATGTGCGTCCCAGTCGAAGAACTCATAGCCTGGGCAATGTTCGGCACAGTAAAAAGCCATCTGCTCGTCACCAAATCCGTCATCGCTTGGCTCAATCCAGTTCTCATTAATAAGTGTCTGGTTTGGATGGTTGCACTCCCAGCCAGAATCTTCGGGCAAATCGCGTGTCTGTGGGTGATGCCAAGTCTTGACGTGTTTGCAGGTGAAGCATGAAGGGACGGAAATTTCTGAATCGTCGGGAGTTGGATGAAGGACCTCATCAAATGTGACCCCTAACCGTTCTGCTTCATCCTCGATATACCGTTTGGTTGCGCTCATGATTTTCTATTGATTGGGATCGCTAGGGTTTACGTTGTTCTGGATGTCTTCAAGTTCATCCTTCAATCCTTCAGCCTCTCCTTCGAGGTCTTCTAGCTGATTGGTTGCCGCTTGAATCAACTTAGGAATCTCATCTAAGCGGTCTTGAATCCACTCTTTGCGGCGTTGAATGACCAGTCTATTCATGGTTTTTTGAGCAAATACTCTAGGGCTGATTCAAGATCGGTGCAGTCGGCTAGATCGTCTTCGTTGTCACTGGGAACATCAACCCACTGCTTTGTGTCGGGGTTTTGGGCTGCCCACTGGCTGCCGCAGGGGGTGGGGTTGATTAAATTATTCTTGATGCAGAATGCTTGAACGTGATCGGGTATCCAGCTCATGATGACTCCTTAGTTTTCAGATGGGAGCATGAGAACTCCATCAATGCAGTAGAGTTTGATGCTGTCTAATGGAAAGTCTGTTGCGGGAATTTCTTGAGTGACTAACGGTTGGCGTTCAATGTTGGGCGTATCTTCCCATGCTGTAACGGTGCAGCCGTTTACATTGGCGCAGGGTTCAGGATACTGTAAGCCACTGGTCGATCGGGTCACATACCAGAGTTGAAAATATTCGTGTCCTTCCTTTTTGAGTTGAGGCTGGTATGAGGCGATCAAATCAATTAGCCAAAAAGCTCCAGCCATATCGCCCAAACACTGAATTCCATCCGTGTGGCGCAGTCCGTTCGCTAGATGGTGGTGCCCGTCTCCGTTAATGAAGTTTGCCAGCGCATTCTCTGTTTCGATTTTGTGGAGCTTGGCGTTTCTTTTGCGGCTCCGCTCCAAACAGGAATCACAGATCATCATTTCTGGTCGCAGGTTTTCACTGCTCCCGCAAACGTCACAGCCGTGCAGAATCTCAATGGCGATTGGATACATGGTGATTATTGGTAATGTGAACAGATGAGGCGGCTCGGTAGACAGTCCAAGCCGTGAGGGTTTAGATTTCAGTCAATTAGAGGTAACGGGTCAACACCTCAAAATCAGTCTGCGGAATCTTTTCCCAGGTGCATTCAATAGTCCGGTAATCTCCTTCCGCCTCAATCTCCATCTTAGAATTGCCGATCAGTTTGATCTCTGTCTCGTTCTTTTCAATGCCCAAAATCGTTAGTATCTGATCGTGTACAGATTGCGGGACAGATGCCGGAGAGTTGACCTCTAGCAGCGTTTTATCCCCATACTCAAGCTCGCCATCTGTGATTTGAATGTCTAACAAATAGTGGGTCATGGTGATTATTGATAGTGTGAATAGGTGAAGCGGCACACCGGACATGATGTGCCGTGAGATTAAACTGCAACGGCTTGAGGTATCCCAGCTTTGGTCATCAGAAACTCTGACGCTCTCTTGGCAGACGCAACGGCATCAAAGAAATACTTCTTGTCATTCTTCAGCCCTTGCAGCCAGGAGCCAATGTAGGAAGCATGATGCTCTAGTCGAGGAGTCAGTTGCAATTCATTGCACAAGAAGGCGGCTGTGAGTTCTGCGATCAGTTCTTCCTTGGCATACTTGTCTGACCCAAAGCCACCCGTCATGTCACGGTTGAGACGTTTCTGGTGTCCGGTGCTGTGACCAAACTCATGCAGCAGCGTGGCATAGTAAGCTTCAACGCTGGTGAAAGAATGAAACTCAGGCACCATGATTTTGTCTACGACGGGTGAGTAGAATGCGCGATCGCCTCCAAACACTACCGAGACTTCTTGCTTGGCGACAAAGCGTTCTGCATCAGAAATTAACCAGTCTGTTGGCTTGGGTTTTCCAACTGCCACTGCAAACTCACTCACTTTGCGATCGCTCTCTGAGTCATCCCAGCACTCGACGTTGAAAACGTTGTGCCACTTGGCAAAAGAGAAGGACTCCTTATCAACGCTGCCATCTGCGTTCTCAACTTCCTTGCTGGCACTGCCACCCCACTTAATCCAGGTAGACTTAGAACCTTTGATTAGCTTCCAGCCAAGCTCTCGCCCTTGAGTCAGTCCCACATAGTGAGGACGTTTGTGTTCGTAGTACAGCATGGAGATGCCGCACAGTAAGGGATTCTGACCTTTGTAGACGTGACCTGAGATGAGATTCATGGGCGCATCGCCAAACCAGGGGCGTTCCCAAGGCTTTACGCCTCTCTCCAATATCTCAATGATTTGATTGGACACTAGCTCAAACTTGTCGATAGCGGTCTTGTTAGTGGTCATGGTGATTGTGATTGTGATTGTGAACAATTCCCGTCAGTGGCAGAGAGGGTGGCTTGCCCCCTCTCGCGCACCTTCACGCAGCGTCAGCGTTGGATTGGATCAGAAAACGATTGGCAATCTTTTCTCGCGCTTCGGCGTGAGGTAAACCTGACAGCGTTGCGGCAAATTCCATCGCATAGTTCTGTTCACCGGGGAGGATGGACACAACCCGTTGACCATTTAGAAAAAGAGTGAGTAGTGGTTTGTTTTGGGCTGGCGCAAAGGTTATCGTGTGCCCTTCAAGCTCACACCAGAGCAGTCGGGATTCCTCCCGGTCTAAGCTCCACACTTTCACCTCGTAAGGTGTTCCTAAGCGTTGAGACTTTCGAGCTTCGCATCTCACATCGCGCAGTCGCTTGATTCTGAATACAAACTTGATTGCCTGGTTCCACTTCTCGAACCCGAAGTAGGCAATGCGCCAGTCGGGTGCAGCGTTGGGTAGTGTGGACGTGATGGTGCAGAACCTGAGACTCAGGTTGTGCATGAAAATCCCTGGAGATAGTCGAACCTTTTGCATGGTAAAGTGGGAATGGTTGTGAACAAACCGAAAAGAAACCGAAGGTATTTTCACCGAAACCGCAGGTGGTGATTGCCTGCGGTTTCTCTGTGTGTGGTTAGCCTTGCTCACAGCGAGCTAGACTTCGACTTAGCACTTTTTGCGCTTCGGCTTGGGTATAGCCGTCTTCGATCAAGCGATCGAACTGACGATAGGCGCGAGCGCGACACTGAGAAACAGTCTCAGCATGAGCGGGTACAGTCTCAGCAGGGGCGGGTGGCGTTGAAACAATGAAAGTAGACAGGGCGATCGTGGTGATCATTAAAGCGGAAACGATGGAACGGATTGAAGTTGACATCTGAGTAAGCTCCTGGTAGTTGTTTGCTGAAGTGGACGAGTCGCTAACGGTTTGAGTTCGGTGCTCTAATAGCCGTAGCGTCCCAAAAATTCCTCGGTCATCGCTTCAAACTGCGAGTCATAGAAAGCATTTGAATCATTAATGCGTTGAGGCAGTAGTAAGCCGTAGTAGATCAGGAGAAGTTTTGCCATGTTGATGTGAACAAACAACACTCAACTTTCTATGGCGAAGGACGTGGCTTGCCCGTCCCTTCGTCTCTTTTTCGGGCACAATAGCCTGTGGCGCTCATGAAGGCACTCCTACCCTATTGCTTATGCTCAGAGCTATCCTCCGCGAATATTTGGGAAGTGAGGAGTTATCAAGCCGATCGATCGCGTTGAATGTGGATGGCGCACCAATCACGATCGGACGATCGACGACTTGCACCTATCAAGTAGGCACCAAGTTTGGCGAACTGGTTTGCTGGGTTGCTCGTATCCAGGCAACGATCGTGATTGAGAATGGGTCCATCAAACTCCTCGACGGCGAAAAGGGACGACCCAGCACGAACGGAGTTTATTGTCACTCGGAGCGCATTGCTCCTGAAATCCTTTTAACTCCCGGCTTGCAGCTCACGCTCTTCAAAGCTGATCGCGGCAAGGTGACTTTAGATGTTGCGGCGTTTATTGATGGCGATGTCGAGATTGACAACCCACCCGGCACGTTTACGGGTCAGGATCTGCTCGATCGACTCCAGGAAAAAGTAGGACTACTCGGTGAACAAATTGGGGCTTTCAACGGACAAATTCTCGCTCTGCACCAGCAGGTAGAGCTGCTTGGTGAGCAACTGGCGCAGCGCGAAATGATTGACAGCAATCAAGAGCGGCGGCTCGTCCTAACCGAGAAACGACTCTACCGCTTTTTTGCACTTGTCTTTGGATGCGTCGCGGTGATTGTGCTGGCATCCGGCTGGGCAGGTGGCAGCGCTGAAGACAAGAAATTATGGACTAGTACATTGACTGCCATTGCGATCGGGTCGGTAGCAGCGTACATTAAGTCGAAGGAACCACAGTCTGAAAAGTTGACTCAGCGCACTTGACGTTGTAACCCACAAGTGAAAAGCCCCACCTCACAATTAATGAGATGGGGCTTTTCGCCTTTCGCATCGGTTCAAGACTCTGCTACTCGGACAACTATTAGTGGTGTGTGTAGTTATTGCAATTAGTTTACCACATTATCTAGGGTTAAACTCCCATCCAGGAAGCGGCTTGAGTCCACGATACTGACCATTAGCATGAGCGGCAATGATCTCAGCTTGAATTTCCTCTAGTTCATGGTCACTAGCTCTCATGAGTGGTGATGGTCTTAAGTTAAAGGCTCCCATTTTAGGATCAGCGACAGGTCTACGAACTGGCTCGACTCTCCTCTGTCTTTGATTGGCGGCATACTGCACGATTTCTCGCTCAGTCTGACTCACCGGATCGTCTGCAACTGGAAGAATCATTTCCCCCCGAAGCCTTTTACCAGCACTGGTGCGCTGCTCGTTTTCATCTGCTGCAAACCGTTGTTGCACAAAGGGAGCGGTATTAGTAGCATAGATTCCTTCATCTTCTGTGTTGGCATTACGCCTGCTTACAGGCAGGTCTGCCGCTCGTCCAATGGGTTCTCCTTGCGCCAGAAGCTCGTTGGACATGGAGATGCCAGGTTGAGTGATTCCCACTGGCATGACCTTACGTTGTCCGGCTGCAATCTCCGCTTGGAACTGTGCCTGCTGATGAGGATCTAGAGGGTGGACCTCTTGGAGTGAGCCGCCTTTAGTGACACGATTCACACCAGCCGCATCAGCCGCTTGCTTGTTGTGAGGAAAGACCAGGAGGGAGTTAACATTCTCAACCCCAACCGATACGCCTTCTGGCAAGCCCATCGTGGCTTGACCATACCCTCGCGATTGGAAGTCACGAGCCTCGGCAAGACGTTGAGCCACTGACATATCAGCCGTCTCAACCATCTGGTCATAGCCGTTGCCATTCGGCACCATCGTTGTGATGCGAGTCTTCTCTACATCAGGCATGGTGCCTAAGCTTTGATACCCTTCATTGATGGCATCTTTGGCAAGCTGCACTCGATTGTCATACTCCCGCACTGGCGCATAGCGATTGACGAGTTGAGACAGCATTTCCTCTGTTGGTTTAGGTGCATTGCTAGGAGGATTGTAGGAGGTCATGTCTTTGAACGTTTGACCCATGCCGCCCCTAAGCGCATCACCCAAAACGGCTTGATCATCAGCAGGCAAGTCACGCAAAACAGCACGACCCGCTACGTCTCCCTGAATGCGCTCGTCAGGATAGCGTTGCTGCATCCGATTGCGATCGCTCACATAACCTGTGTTTGCCCGTCGTTGGGATTGACCCAGGCGATCTAAAACCGATTGGCTGTCCTGCATGGGTTCGGAGTAGTTCCACTGCCCATCTTTGGTTTCGACCGCTCTTACATAGTCGGTGTCAGGATTGGTGTCAATCATCTGATCGGCTTCCATGCGGTCATTGTAAGAGTCACCACTGTAGCGCTGTCTCCCAAGCTCCTTGATCGGAATCTGTGAGTTTTGGCTAAGGAGATAAGGGCTGAGTCCCTTGTCTGCAAGGACTGTTGAAGGTAGCATGACCTGTCGATTTGTATCGCCCCAGGTGTTATCGCTGTAGTCATTAGCATCGGTCATTGTGGTGATGTCGTGCCCCCCTTTTGCGGGGAGTGGTTCTGGTGCTTGGAATGCGGGAGGCACGTTGACTGTTTCGGTCATCGTTGAACGGGCTTGTCCTGGCTGAGTGAGGGGAACTTGTTCGATGGGTCGGGCAAGTCCTCGTTGCGTCAAAGCGTCGGCAACCTCGCTATTGCCTCTGACGTTCTTATAGATGGGTGTAACCGAACCATCGGCATTGACCATCTCCCAAGTCTTTTGCTGGAATGGAATGGTTCGAGAAGGAGCAGCGCTCAAGTGTTCCGTGTTGACAATCTTCATGCCTGGACGGTTCACGGTGTACAAGGGATTCATGGGACGCGCTAAGTCTCTCACGTCCGTTGCCCCTTGCTGTCCTCGCAAGATATCGCCCTGCTGCATCTGTGCGGATTGTGAAGGCGTTTGCTTCCAGGTTGGGAAGAGTGCATCGGGTGAATCCACTCGTTGCAGCATCCCGGCTGCTCCAACCGCATCAAGCTGCGCGATGTCTGCCCCCGTCCATGTGCCACCCTGGATTTCTGGGTTAAGTTCTGCCATTTGGTTAGTGGTAGAGACATCAAACCCGCCTCTTTGCAGCCGATCGGTTAGCTCGATTCGCTCGGCGGCATTGCTGGCATTGAGGGAACCCAGCATCTGACGGGTGGATTCCATATCAGACTGCTTCATCTCACGCCCCTGTAGCTCAAAGGTTGGGTAGTGATTGCCCATCATTACCTCGCCTTGATTGTGATTGAGCGTGATCGGCATTTCTCCGTATGCCGTCTTGAAGGCAACTTGCCCTAGTTCGTTGGGAGCGGGTGATGCAGGTGTACTCACCCAAGGTTTCTTAAAGCTCATTCCCTGTCCACCGTCGGGCGTGGTGTAGAACTTCGTGGTCATCTCCCCAACGTCATCACCTAGTTTGGCTGTGAGGTTTACTTGCTGCTGAGGAGTGAGCCTTACGGGTAATTCTGCATAGCCACCCGGAGACTGAAGGACAGCGTTGCGACTGGAAATCATTGCCTTAAGCTCATCGCTAGAGGCTGGCTGCAAGGGAAGAGAGGGATCAAGCTGCCGAGTTCTGACTTTGCCAAATTCGCCGGGGGCAATGTGATCCAGATTGACAATCCGAATGCCTTCAGTAGCAGAGCGTATGGGACGACGAGGAAAGTTCATAGTGGACCTGTGGTAAGGATGCTGCTATTTTGCCCGATCCAAAAAAAAGAGGGCACCCGTAGGCACCCCCATTTCTCAGAAATGATTGAGTGAAAATTTAGAATGCGATGTCGCTGTAGTCGGTGCCGACTGGCGATCCTCCACTTGCACCAGCCCCAACCAATGATCGAGAGTTTGACTCTTCATCACGTTTGCCGCCGCCCAGCAGGGTTAGCTTTTCTCCTTTGATGACAAACTTGCACCGCTCACCGTCCCCGCCCTTGTCCATCCACCACTCACAGGTGAGGACACCGTTGATGCCGACTTGTGAAGCTTTGCGAACGTAGTTAGCTGCAATCTCAGCAGCTTTGCCCCATAGCCCGATGTTGTACCAGTCGGTGATCTCCTTGGTGCGATTGGACGCGATGGAGAAATCGGCTTTGACGGTGCCCGACTCGAAGTATTTCACGTCTGGGTCGTTACCCAACCGACCGACGAGTGACACTGAATTGAGGGTTAGCCCTTCAAAGCCAGCGTGGACTCGTCGAGCATCGATGCTGTAGATGTTGCGGTTGCCGTTGCTGGTGCTGATTTTGTTAACTAGGAGAGTGCCTTCAACGATGACAGCAGCCCCTTGAGCAAATTCAAAGTCACTAGCCAGCCCGTAAGCCTGAACTTTAATTTCAGCGAGGCGAGTGATGTCTTTCTGGGTCACGACTGAGAATGAAAGTGTGAATGAGGCAACCTTTGTTGCAGCGTCGTTAGTGAGGACTTTGCGTTCGATAGCAGACGTAACGGTTCCAGCAAGGACGATAGACATGGCAGTGGTTTCCTTAAGGTTTGAACATTTACAAGTTAGTTGAGAATGGCAAGCTTGCGCCGCATTCTCATGTCTGCCTCTTCAGTCTTGCGGAGACAACCCGCAGGAGACGAGCCGGATTGCTCCAGCCCGTTTCGGCTTAATTCGAGATAGCTGCAATCAGGTCAGTCTTCTTCAACTTAGCGGCACCTTTGATGCCCAACTCTTGAGCCAACTTGCGGAGTTCACGCACACCTTTAGCGGAGAGGTCAGCAGTGGGAACAGTCACAAACTCACACAGATGGCGTTGGGTTTCGTCGTCAACTGCGGGGAGGTTGGGGGATACACAAGCTTCATGGAGTCTGAGCAAGTCAGCAGGTGAAGCGGTGAAGCGGAGGAGTTTCCAGCCCAACTGAGGGTGAACCCAAGTCTCTAACTGGGTGTAGCTGATGTTTAGTTCGCGGAGTGGTTGCTTTGCTTTCATGCTACCAGGGCATCTGACTTCGGCACAGACTTTGCCACGGAACTCTGAAGCGTTGGGAGCTACGCGAAGCACGAAGGTGTGGTCGTCGTAGAGGTTAACAACAGGAGCGGAAGCGGTGAGGATTGAGAATGTCATGATAAATACCTTGTGATTGTTGGTTGTGAACTTGAACACCGAAAACTTAATCTACTGAAGCGAGCTTGCGAGCGGAGGTAGAAGCCTCACGAAGAGGCTCCTGTTGCGTCTTAGAGACTAAACGATCGCTCTAAATCCTCACGCTGTTGTGTCAAACGTTCAGCGCGACGTTCAGCTTTGTAGAGGTTGTAGAAGTAGCCGTGGATGAAGCAAGCAATCTTGTAGTGAGGATAGTCACTGTAGTCTTCTTCGCAGCCTTCAGCCCAACTGACACAACTTTCCAGCGCGTCTTCAGTCGTTTGAGCTACGCCTTGCTCTGCTACCAGGTCAAGATACAAAGCAGCCATTTCGCAGAAGTTAGTTTTAAGCACGGTGATTATCTGTTAGTGATTGTGAACTTGAACACTTAACTTTTAATCCCCTGCCGCGACTTTAGGAGCAGAAGGGGAAAGAACTGAAACGTAGACTGAGCTTTAGGTTTCACTAGAGGCGAAACGCTCTATGCAGATTTGTCTAGCAACTTGCAAATTCTTGGAGCTAACTAAAAGATTGAAGCCGTCTTCATGCCCGTCAATACTGCCAATCTCGAATTGGATGTCAGCTTGCAGCATAAGATTTTGAACAGTGTCTAGTTGATTGAGGTAAAAGCTTGATACGGTTTTCATGATGATTGCCTTTGGTGTGAACTGAACACTTAAATCTCAGTCTGCTGTAGCGACCTTGGGAGCGCAGGCAGAGGCACAACGAAGTACCTCCTGTTGCTGAATATCTATGCGGCAGACAGAACTTCTATCGCCTGCCTCTTTGTCCAACGCGCGGCACCTTTAATCTGGTGAAAAGAACCCAGCGATCGTAACTGCACGATGCTGAGATGGTCAAACTTAGGCGTGACCACAGGATCAGCAATCGCTATAAGGGATTCGACGAAGCCGATTAGCTCAACCACATCAACCGCAGGAGCTAGAAGGAGTTGAGGAGCGGAGACAACGGGGGTAGGAACGGTAGAAAGGACAGGAGTGATATCACCAATCCAGGGATCTGTGATGACGGGTAGAGTCACTACTGGCAACGCTGGTTCAACGCCGTCGGAATGAGGCTGTGATTCTGAACGCAGCCACAAAACAACCACGACGACAATAGTGTAGAAAAGTAAATCAAACATGATAAGACTCCAGAAAGGTAAATGCTACGAAGATGTAGCAAAACACTCGCAAGGTATTCGATACCAAGCGTCACGCATCTGCGAGTGTGGGGAATTAGAATCGACGAGTGTTATTGCGGCAACCTGCAAGATTTGGAGACTTACAAGCATATTCGAGAATGGCGCGTAACTCTTCGGTGCAGATGAAGATGATGCCGCGTGACTCATAGCATTCATCCAGCACCAGGCGAGGATCGATCATGCCACTGGGCACACCTGCGGGATGGTAAAGACGAGCGCGTGTAGGACTAATCATTTGGAACTCTGCATCTTCTAGAGAGAAGCCTGCCTCACGTTCGACGCGAATGGTAGAGGAAGAGATGACAACAGACTTAACAGATGAACCAACGATTACTTTCTTGACAAACATGATAATACCTTGTGATTGTGAACTGAACACCCAAAACTTAATCTGGTGGAATGAGCTTGCGAATGAAGGCAGAGTCCCAACGAAGGGACTCCTGTTGCTCTAGAACTTGATATTTTCACAGATAGCCCACGAGATACATTTGCCAATTACATCGGCATGGCAAGGCAAAGGGGCACACCAGCAAATTAAGTCTAGATTGCCAGCGATCGCTTGCTGCTTTAAGCGGTTGAGTTCACGGCACACAGGCGCATCTTTCGTTTTAATCTTTTGCCACAGCCATTTACGATACTGCTCAACTACGATCGTGTGAGCCTCAACGGTGTGATCTGTCGTCTTAAAGGGATTGCCTAGCGCACTACCAGGTCTACCGCTCATGGATCTACCTACATACTCACCAAACCAACCATCACGTTTGCCATTGAGAATACTAATCATGGGTTGCCTGATTGAACTACACTTACTGATTAGTCTGGTGAAACGACTTTAGGAGTGGAAGTAGAAGCCTTCCAGAAAGAACCAATAGACTGAAGCTTGTCAAGGATGAACTGTCACAGCAGTTAGCGATCGTGGCTGTCTCATCTGTCCCAAATGGTGATTAGTCCACCATCTTTAGTCCAGACGAAAAGGTATGAGTCTAGAACGTAGATGGTGGCAGCGCTGCAATCATTGGAACTTCTGCGTACTAGGCAGAAGTCCAGAGGGTTAAATGGCTGAAACCATTGGTAGATATAGAATGTGCCAGTTTGTAGCACAGACGAGTAGAATGATGGACAACGTAGATGGGGTTCGCGATCGTAAAATGGCAACTTACATTACAAGCTACTACAAGGGCACTGCGGAGCGAGTAGGGTGTGAGATAGAGGCTGGCTCTTTTGAGGAAGCAGAAGAGATTGCAATGACACTATCCACGATCGAGCGATCGCTAACCTCTCCTGAGTTTAGTCAGTTGGTTGTAATGGGTGAACTGCTTGAGAAGGTAGAGGTCGATGATGGGTGTGCAGTGACAGAGATGGTTTGTCCACGCTGCGATCGCTGTTGGATAGCAATCTATCCGGCTACTCTTGAGTTCTTGAAATGTCCTGACTGTATGATGCCCTGCCCTGTGAAGTGACCCCTCAATAAGGTTTTTTGTAGTGGAGTTTTGTCTTATATATATATAGTTAGACACCTTAACAAAATCTAACCCCAAACTCACTATAAAAATTTCAACCCCAAAGTCAGGTGAAAAGATGACTCACGCCATTGATCCTTACTTCAGAGTCGAAGTTATCTCCAAGACTCCCAATCCTCAACAGACCATCTATGCAGCAATGCACCAGGACTACTCAGAAGAGTTTGTATTTGATGAATTGCATGAAGATAAAGAAGTTTTCAACGTCAAGACTTGTGAGCCAACAGGGAAGCTGATCACAGAATGGTCTGGGGCATCTGAAGAAGAGTGTGGCGATATTATTGTTAAGCGACTACTAGCGGGTGGGCGTGGACACTTTGGATGTCTAGAGCATCCGCAAATTGTGTTTAACTGCGGCTGGTTTCCTCACTCAGTTATGCAGCAGGTTCGCACTCATCGGGTCGGAATATCATTCGATGTGCAGTCTTTTCGCTACACCGGGAAACGGCTTTACGATGTCGGAATTGGCTTGACTCAGCAATATGTCCCTGGCGTTTGGAATCACAACAGCAGTGTCAAATCTCAAATAGAAGAGGTCGTCTATCTTCGCCCAGAAGGTGCATACACCGATCGTCAGGGCGATCGCTATCACTACACAGAGCAGAGCAGGCTGAATGACTTGACTCTCGCTGCCCATTGCCTGTCTCACTATGCCCGCAACGTTGAGAAAGGATACGCAGAGGAACACGCTAGAGGGCTGATTCCCTTTGATGTTCGTCAGCACTTTGTCATGTCAGTCAACGTCCGATCGCTGATGCACTTATTGGATCTTCGGGCTAAGGCAGATGCCCAGCTTGAGTGCAGACAGCTATGTGAGTTGATATTTCCTCACTTTGAGAAATGGGTGCCAGAGATCGCTAGTTGGTACAAAGAAAACCGATTAGGCAAAGCCAAACTTTCACCATGACCCTGAACGACAAAGAATATCTGATTGAGATTCAACGCTACATGAACGCTTATGAAATCCCGATTAGGGACAGAGACTTCTTGATAAGCGTGAGACTTCTAAATTCTTGGCAAATGCCGCGATTGACGAAACGGCAGAAACAACGGAACAGACATCGTTAATTATGCCTGAAAGTAAGTTTGAGATTGGTGATGAGGTCTACATCGAACGTGGCAAGCCTGGAGTCGTAGTGAATAAAAACTACGAACTTACTATTATTCGTCAGCAGGTTTCAGGACTACAAATACCGATGATGGCATGGAGCTATCAGGTTATAGGAATAGGGTTCGACATTAAAGAATGGTATGGAGAAGATACTCTAACCCCATCTAAGTATTAGTTTATTTCACCTTCAACATTGAGGCAGACCGAATCAGACGAGCGCAATCGTCAGTGACCAACTCATTGCTGCCGCTCACAAGTTCGCTTGGCAAACTAAATAAAAATAGGTGTTGACTTTAGGTTTCGTATATACGATACTAAAGGAGTCGGGAAAGTTCACACCACATCAAGGACGTAATCAAATGCAAGTCAAACACAAACAGATTTCACCAGTAAATTTTCGAGTTGGTAATGTTCTTTCAGGTAGTGACGAGGAGCAATACGAGGTCGTTGATATTGGTATGACTGGTATTACAGAACTTCGTAAACTCGAACCAGACGAGCGCAATAAACCAGAATTTACTCAAGGGAAAGTCACCTTCTAAAACGCAGCACCTAGCGGGGTCACTCCCGCTACTCGTTCACCGTTCACAACCAAACAGAAATCATGACAATACAAAAACCAGACATCCCCACAGTCAGCGATCACCTAGCTGAATTGATCAAGACACAAGACAAGCAAGGATTGATTGACCTTTGCAATGCTCTCACACCCAAAGATCGAAGAATGACTTTCGCTTATGACGGGTTAGTGTGGCGCATTGATGCAGGGTGGGAATACCCCGACGCTCACACTACCGTCTGCAAAGACTTTGGTTTGTCGGTAGAAGACGGGGAAGAACTCCGACGACGATATGACAAAGCTGAAAGCCAGCAACCATAATCGTAAACCCACAGCACATTAGCGGGAGTGCAACCCGCATAAAACATTTAAGGAGAATCCTCATGACCTGGACATTAAAGCGAACGACTCAATGTGACAAGTGCCCTTGGAAGGTAAGCACTGACCCCCACGATATTCCCAATGGATACGAGGTTGAGAAACACAAGGCGTTGAAAGACACCATTGCAGAACCAGGAGCCTTGAACTTCTTGAATACCGTACCTGCAATGGCGTGTCATGAAACCCACAACATTCTCTGCATCGGCTGGCTGTTTCATCAGCTTGGCGATGGGCAGAACCTTTTTCTACGACTGAAGATGATGACCTGCACCAACATTGAAGAGATGCAGATTGTAGGCGATCAGCATCCTAATTTTGAATCGACATTACCCCGCATTCAGAAAGAGAAGACCAATGGCTAAACGTCGAAACATGGGGGGTCGTCCTGCAAAGAATGCAACCGTCACCCCCATGAAACTATCCAAGGAAAACCGAGAGATTGCCAAAATAATCGGTGATGGCAACATGACAGCAGGAGTTGAGAAAGCATTAAAGTTCTACGCTATCTATCACGATTCCCTTATAAAGCTTGACGAAAAAGTAAAAGCAATCAAATCAGTCCTAGAAAATACTCTTCAGTAACCGGAGCTACCCGCCATGAACATTGAAACGCTAACCCAGCAGATGAATTTAGACAACGTATCAGCAGTTCTACCCGGAGTGCAGGACATTAAAGCAGAATCACCGATCACGATCGAGGCAGGTTCTAACGAAGGTTTCTATCTGAATATCGCTGACCACAGTTTGCGTATTCATGGCAGCAGAGAGGAAGCCTTAACCCTGCTCAGACAGGCAAACACGATCATTCAGTCAACGCGCGAGACGACCCAGTTAACCATTCTCTAAGCGGTTGGTCGGCTTTTATTTCACCTTCAACGTGCCCGAAAAGAAGAGAAAAGGACGGGCAAGCCACGTCTTTTCTCACTAGGAAAAGTTGTTCATCTCTGGTGCATCAAAGCTGTGCGCCTGGGAAACTCAACTATCTAAAAAAACTATGTCACTCTTTGACACCGAGCTATATCCCACGCCTAATCACATCATCGCGAAAATGATGGAGGCTTATGTCAAGTCCTATAAACATCACAGGTGGGACTTTGAAGAAAGCTATCTAGCAGGCAGCGTTAAAACGTTTCTTGATCCGCAGGGTGGGACAGGTGCAATTCTGGATTACGTTCACGATCATTACCTCAAACGTGAGCGAACAAAAATGTTCACGATCGAGATCAACCCAGAGCTACGCCTCATCCTGACGGGCAAAGGCTACAAGGTAGTCGGCACCGATTTCCTGGAGTTTGATGAGCCGACTGGGTTTGACATGATCGTTCAGAATCCACCGTTTAGCAACGGCTGGAAACACGCGCTGAAGGGTTATGAAATGCTGAACGACGGTGGGCGAATGACGTGCCTGCTCAATGCTCAGACCTTACGCAACCCAGACAATAAGGACAAAGCAATCCTGCTTAACCTTTTAGGTAGCTTCATTGGTGCCTCGTTCCGGTTCGGTGACAACCCAACAGAGTTGCTGTTGGAGCTAGAGGAGACAGGGGCGATCGAGTGGCTGGGTGCTTGCTTTGCCGGAGGCGAACGGGCAACGCTGGCAGAGGTGGTGATGATTCGCATGACGAAGCCCGTCAAGCCGATCAGTTTTGTGATGGACGGTGATCGATTCGATAAAGATGCGCCGATCGACAGCGAGGCTTACACCGCGAACCCTCTGGCTCATGCAGATGCCATTAAGAACTTGGTGGCACGGTATAACACCGTTTCTGCCATCCTGGTAGAGCGGCACGAAACGCAGAGCAAGCTTGACTTTTTCATGCAGGGTATTGAGTCACCTGTGATGTCCTCGACCGACCAGAAAGCAACTGACTCCTTCACCCAAGAAGTGCAGATGCAGAGCCAAATCGCCTGCCTCAAGTCCCGATTTTGGAGTACAGTTTTTCGTCGGACTAAGATCGGATCTAGGCTAACCTCTAACTACCGCAAGAAGTTCGATGAGATTGCGATCCACCAGACCAACATGAGTTTTAACGAGTGGAACATTCAGGAGCTATTGCTAGGCTTCTTCGCGAACCGAAGCGCCATTATGCAAGAGTGCATTGGTGATGTTTTTGATGATGCAACGAAGCATCATAAAGACAACCAGGTGCACAACGAAGGTTGGAAAACAAACTCTGGCTATCGGTTGGGCAAGCGGATCATCCTGCCTTACGGGGTGAGCTTTACTTATGGCAGCTTCAGTATGCCCCACAGCATAACTGAAAACCTCCTAGACGACCTCGATAAAATCATGTGCTACCTCGGCGGCTATGAGTACAGCAACATTCAGTCTTTGTCGTCAGCGCTCAGAAATGCGATTCACGAATCTGACTGGCAGCGATCGTTTCAGAGCAGCTTCTTCAAGTTTCGGTTCTACAAGAAAGGGACGCTGCACATTGATTTCCTAGATCTAGAGTTATTAGAGGACTTCAACGTGATGGCTTGTCAGTTTAAGAAGTGGCTCCCCGCCGACTTCAGCTATCGGACTCGCCGCGATCGTAAGTCAGCACCGCAGCCAGTCGAAGACCCAACTCCTCAACCAGTTACCCTCAGCCTTGCCCCGGCTCTCGAACTGGAGGATGAACCCCTCAGCCCCGCCCCCTCAGACGTGCCTGCATGGGTTGAGGTTAATGGTCAGACGTGCTTGATCAAGGTTGAGCGAGTTGAAAAGACGGGTCAGCTTTGCCTGCTTTAACCGCGAGGGCACTCAAATCAAACAGCGATCGCGTCTCCTTCAACAGACCCGCGATCGCCCATTTACCCCTAACTACAAAGGAGCTTTTCAGATGCTGCCTTCATTCCGTTCTATTATTTCCGCTTTAATGATCGCCATGACCGCTATCACTGGCTCACTCATTTTAACGTCGCCTGACGAAGTAGAAGCGCTACAGCTAGAGACTGCCGATGAGATAGAAGCACTACAGCTAGAGAACGCCGACTTAAGGCGGCAGGTAACAGTTCACCGAACCTGTGCTGTGTACGGAGTCCTGACAAGGACTGCCCTGGAAGAAGACTGGACGGAGCAAAGGCAAACCCCAGATTTAGCAATCTGTTTTTTTGACATTGACTACCTAAAGATCCTAAACACGGAACTGGGGCAAGACGAGACAAACAGGCGTATCAATCAAGCCTTTTCCGTAGCTCGGTCTAATGAATTAATCAAGCTGGGGAGATTTTTTTCGGGGGATGAGTTTCTCATCTTAGCGCCAAAAAACCAAATCGTTGCTGCTTGCGATCGAGTAATGGCGGCTCTCGGCGATCATGGAATAAGCGCAACCGCTGTTGTTGTTTTGTACGAGGGGCAAGAAACCCTAGCTGATGCAGTGCGAAAAGCAGGTGATTTGGTTACTCAGTGCAAAGCGAAAGAAAAAGGGAAAACTTACAACTTTCTGCCATCTTGAATAGATCAACCTTCTGCATAATCTGTCGGCAGCTTGCCCCCGGCTGCGAGACATACGAAACCTACCAAAGAATCGACTGGAAAGAAGTCACTTGCCAGTGCGACAAAACGCCGAAACCTGAACGCCCGATCGAGGCTAAACCTGCCATGACTGCTATCACAAGAAAAAAGAAACGCCAGGAAAATGACTTCTACGCCACTCCAGGATGGGCTGTCGAGACGCTACTCAAAACCTATCCGGGTATTGAGGGCGATATTCTGGAGTGCTGCGCTGGGGCAAACGACATCACATCAACGCTCCGCAAGCGCTTTAGTCTGGTCACTACCAATGATCTCGACCCAAGCAGGGACACTGACTATCACTTTGATTTATCAACTACGCTCGGATGGATGTGCATTCCGAATCGACCCGACTGGATTATCACGAACCCGCCCTTTTGCCATGCGCCGAGCATGGTGCCACTGGCTTACGATTTTGCCAAGGTGGGACTGGCAATGTTTCTAAGGCTTTCGTTCCTAGAACCCTGTGACAACAGATCTGACTTCTTGCTGACTCATTCATTAAGCAAGCTAATCGTCCTACCTCGCATCTCGTTTACAGGCGATGGCGAAACTGACTCAACCACTTGCGCGTGGTTCATCTGGGATAAGCGAGTTGTCGGAGAAGAGATCACGATCGTGGGCAAGCCAAATAAACAGAACGGCACAAAACAAATTGATTAAGGAGGAAAATATGAGTGGTCAAACATTTAGAGAACTGTGCAAGGGCAAAGTGTCGGAGGCGGTACAAGCCATGATTGATGGGCTAAGGCTCCAAAGTCAACGTAAAGACTTTAGAGTTGATATGACTACGTTTGGCGGTTTTAGCGGTTTTGGCGACTCTGGAGACAAAGAAAATCCTGTCTGCTTTGGATGTGCTGCTACTTGCACAATTCAACAGTTGTCAGGAGTAAATTTTACCGACTCTCAGATCTTCTCACTGTCGGGAAGATCTCGTCAAACGATC
>Ga0209100_1000782_pt1 | contig 24804 bp, 15 predicted proteins | sample lystaG_FD_185480 | JGI IMG/M metagenome (GOLD analysis project Ga0209100, IMG submission 185480) | Glacier valley bacterial and archeal communities from Borup Fiord, Nunavut, Canada, to study Microbial Dark Matter (Phase II) -... | ecosystem: Environmental > Aquatic > Freshwater > Ice > Glacier ...
TGTCTCTTCCATCGAAATATTGGCAATAGGAACCAATGGACAAACATCAATCGCTCCAAAACGTGGATGCTCTCCTTTGTGTTTGCTCATGTCAATGAGTTGTGCAGCCATTTTAGCACCAAGAAAAGCAGCTTCAATGACATTGGCTGGTTCTCCAACAAAAGTTACGACCGTACGGTTGGTTGCCTTTCCAGGATCAACATTCAGCATCCTAATTCCGTCTACAGACTGAATTGCATCAGTTATTTGACGGATTATATCTTCATCTCTTCCTTCCGAGAAATTGGGAACACATTCTATTAGTTGTTTCATTACAAACGATTTCAGATAATAGATTATAGACTTTAGACCCAATATATAATTTTCAAATTGAGATATTGGCTATATTGAAGCCGAAGCCAAACTCAAAATATTTCGCCATTAAGAATCACTGTTTCAATAAGGTTCGACCCAAAAGAATATGGAATAAGAGCATAATTTGAAATCTCTTTGGTGATAAAAATATTGGCTACCTTTCCACAGGCAATACTACCATAATTTTCTCTGATTCCCATGGCATACGCCGAATTAATTGTAGTAGCATGAATGGTTTCTTCGGGTGTCATGCCATATTTAAGACATCCGAGCGACTGAATAAAATTCATGTTTCCAGATGGCGATGTACCAGGATTATAGTCAGAAGCCATTGCAACCGGCAAGCCTGCATCAATCATTTGACGAGCTGGAGCCAGTTTAAGATTCAGAAAAAAAGCAGCACCGGGCAAAATAGTCGGCATAGTTTCACTACTTTTTAAAGATGCTATTTCTTCATCGCCAACATATTCAAGATGATCAACTGATAATGCATTGTATTTAACACCTACCTGAACTCCACCTGAATTTGCCAGTTCGTTAGCATGAACCTTTCCCCTCATTCCTCCTTTTATCCCAGCTATCAGGATTCGTTCAGTTTCTTCCACAGTAAAGAACCCACGATCACAAAAAACATCTACATAATCGGCAAGTTCTTCAGCAGCAATTTGAGGCAACATTTCATTGATCAGCAAATCCATATATTCATCGCGTCTGCGAAGGTATTCCATTGGAAAAGCATGTGCCAGAAAGGTAGATTTGATCATCAATGGTGAATTTTCCTTCAATCGGCGAATTACCCTAAGCATTTTCATTTCCGATTCGGTAGTCAATCCATAACCACTTTTAATTTCAACAGCACCAGTTCCCAACATCATAATCTCATCTAGTCTTTCCATTGACTGGATATACAAATCATCCTCCGGCATATCCTTTAGAAGGCGAGCCGAATTCAATATACCACCACCATTACTGGCAATTTCCTCATAAGTCAAACCCTTAATCCGATCAACAAATTCCAGTTCACGGGTAGCAGCAAAAACCAAATGTGTATGCGAGTCACAATAGCTCGGGAAAACCATCTTCCCTGAACAATCTATCACCCTAATCATGTCATCAGCTTCAAATTCAGATAAATGAAGATCTTCCATCAGTCCAAAATTTTCAATTCGTTCATCTTGAACAATCAGAAAAGCATTTTTAATAGTCTGAACCTCAGCCATTGATTTTCCGGCCACCCAAAGTCTGTTTTTAGAGTCAACCTGAACAAGTTCCCTGATATTTTGAAGAATCAATCTCATATCGATATTTGAGTATATGTCTTAACCATTTCCATTAAATTTCGTATTCCGTTCCTCTATAGAATTTAATTCATTTCTTCATTGTGTTTCGGGCCACAATTTAACGAAAATCATTCTATTTTATTCATGTAATTAATCATGAATCTACTCAATTTTAATTCTTTTTTATTCTTGTCATCACAAAGCTGGAATATTTTTTTTAATTAATTAAAGCATACAGTATTTCATAGAACTTTTCGAACAATCAACATTTCGATTCTTGATATACTTATTTATGTAATTCGTATAATTCGTATTTTAATTAAACTGCCTATCCCTTTCGGTCAAGTTGATTTTGTAATTTCTTTAAACGGCTGTGGAGCAGTATCTACAGATTGATGCATTAGTCGATATATCCTGGCCAGCCATCTGTAATAATTGTACTCCCTTGTTTAATATTCTCATCAATAAATTGTGAGAGATATTCTCCAGATGCTTCAGAGATGCACGTGAACCGAACTCTACCAATCTGTTTTCCAATGCATTCAGTGGCAACTACCACCAAAGTCTTCGTTTCTGCACCTCGTCCTTGTTTTCCGGAGCCAATTTCTTTTCCTCCAATATAAGTTTCATCAACCTCAACTTCACCAAAAAGTAGATCTCTGTCTGGTCTTAACATTGCCCTACGAAGCTTTTGCAGCCAAGACCAAGCAGTTTCATAAGAACCAAAGCCCATAAAATCCATCAAATTATAAGCACTTGCACCAGTCTTTTGTGCAACAACCCACCACATAATGTGAAACCAAAGCAATAACGGTTTTCTTGTACTATGAAAAATAGTACCTGCCGTTACTGATGCTTGATGTCCACAAGAGGAACAATGAATCAATTTTTGCTCAGTCAGCCAGTATTTATTACTGCCACTACATTTGGGACAAACAAAGCCATTCGGCCATCTTATTTCAAAGATGTAATTCCAGCAGTCATCCTCACTTTTAAATTGAGCAATGAATTCTTGGAAACCTTTTGGATAATGCTCATTACTAATCATTCTGCAATGTTACAATTTTTTACTTGACCGAAAGGGATATGCAGTTAAAAATAAATACTATCCATAAGAAGCCAGTTTCCAACTGTGAACGTTTCTCGGTTATAGTATTAATACATACAAATATATGTTATTCCCTAAGAGAAACGCGTCGAGCCTGGATATGGATTCTGAATACTTGGGACAGGAAACTGGGGCATGATCATTGTTCTATATAGTAGTTCAATTTCCTTCTGAAAGGTGGGTTCAATAAGTTTTTAAGCAGACTCTACTTATTACCAACAGTTTTAAAAATCAACCCTAATGAAATCATAATTTAGAAATGAGCCATCCTGAAAAGATAAATACCAATTTTCCTTATTGATACTGAATTGTCAGACGTCCAATTTATTCAACCAGGTTATTTTTAAAAGCATAATGGGTGATTTCAGCATTGTTTTTCAAGTTCATTTTTTTTAGGATAATTGACCTGTAAACACTGATGGTTTTTACACTCAGTGAAAGTTTTCGGGCAATGTCTGAAACGTTTTGACCACCGGCTATGAGTAGAAAAACCTGATGTTCGCGGTCTGATAATGTTTCATGGGTGTATTTATTTATATTATTACCACTTAACTCATTTGACATTAACAGGGCAATGGTAGGTGTAAAATATCGTTCACCATTCAGAATCGCTTTGATGGCCTTTTCAAGCTCCTTTGAAGAAATATCCTTTGAAAGATAAGCCGATGCACCAGCCTTCATTGCCCTAATGGCAAACTGATCCTCAGGATACATGCTGAATATAATTACTGGAATGGCCGGATAATTTGCTTTTATTTCTTTTAGGACTTCCATTCCGCTCCTGCCGGGCATATTGATATCAAGAATTACAAGGTTCCATTTGGCATCATCAATAATACGAAGCAACTCAATGCCATTTCCTGCTTCACCAAATTCGGTATTGGGAAAGCTAGAAGTCAATGACTTAATAATGCCATCCCTTACAACACTATGATCATCGGCAATTAATATTTTGGGTTTTTCTTTTTCCATAGCATTTAGTAATTGTATAATTCTGTAGTTGCATAGTTTTCAATCGCTTTTGGGAGTCTAAATGTTATATTTGTTCCCTGACCCAGTGAACTATCAATTTGTAATTTACCGCCGATTGACAATGCCCTTTCCTGCATTCCCATCAAACCTAAAGATTTGATTTTATTGGTTTCATCGAGTTCAAAACCTATTCCATTATCCATAACTTTCAATATAAAATCATTCTCATTTTTAGTGAGTACAACCTTTACATGATTTGCCTTTGAATGTCGTGTAATATTGGTTAGTATTTCCTGGAGGATTCGGTATATAATGGTAGTTTCATCTTTGTCAAATGTCACATCCATTTCACTTTGGTTAAATACACAACACATTTTCGTTCTCAACCTAAATTGCCTGATTTGCCATTCGATGGCAGGGAATAAGCCCAGATGATCTAAAATGCCGGGTCTCAATTCCGTTGCAATCTTTCTTACTGAATCTATCAGGGAATCAATCATTCCCATCATAATAACTAACTCGCTTTTTACCAGATCTAAGGATAAATCTGACTGATTGATCAACTCGTCAATGTCGTATTTTAGTGCAGTCAGCAAATGTCCAAGTTCATCATGGATTTCACGTGCGATCCGAATTCTTTCATCCTCTGTAATTTCATTTATCCACTGAGTTAGTTGGCGCAAACGTTTCTGTGAATCCAACAATACACTTTCCTGATTTTTTCTATGGGTGATATCGCTGTTACTTCCTCGATGACCCATAAATTTACCATTTACATCGTAAACAGGCTGACAATGATGCCCTATCCATCGTTCTTCACCATCGCTTGTTATGATTCTAAATTCACTGGACCAATCAGAAGTTCTATCATTTTGAAGATTAGAAAAATTCTCCCTGACCATTTCACGATCCTCCGGATGTACTATTTGTATAATTAATGATGAATCTTGCATAAATTCTTCTACAGAATAGCCGGTTATTCGCCTACATGAAGGTGAATGGTAGACAAATTCTCCATCTGGGTTCATCCATGTTTCCCAATTATAGGTAAAATCTGCAACTATTCGATATTTTTCCTGGGCAATAACCAAGGCTTCTTCCTGCTGTTTTCGTACAAATATTTCATTCCTCAATTGTTCATTTAATTTTTCAAGTTCAGCAGTCCTTTCTCTTACCAGCACTTCCAGTTCATCTCGTGATCGAATGATTGCATCTTCCAAATGCCGATGCTCCATCTCAGCGGCAGCACGAATTGATACCAGTTTCAATATCATATCTATCAACCTTGAATCAGTCAGAGGTTTTCGTCCAATTGCCACAATTATACCTATTGGTTTCCCCTCTGATCCCCAAAGAGTTACCCCGGTAATACTTTCTGCCCCTATCTGTTGTATGATCACATCATCAGGGAATAGGCTACTCACGCCATCGAAATAACAAAAGCTCTTCTGATCCAACAAACTGCCGACTGCCGATTCTTTAATTTTATATCTTATATTTTCTTTAATATGACCATCACAATAAACAGCAACAGATTGTGCTTCAGCACTGTCATTTACCACTTTGTCAATTTCAACATAATCTATTCCCAAGCTATCGCTTAAGTATTCGGCCAGCGCCTTAAAAAAATCTTTACCTGATTTTGCCCAGCTGCATCCCAATAAAAAAGATTGAGCATCTTCAACCTGCTTCAACATAGTGACATCAGTCATTGCAAGCAGGACTTGAAATTCGTTTTTAAAGTCAATAATTGAGAGTGCAATTCTAACATAGATTTGATGACCATAAGGCCGGAATAACCTGACATTAAAGACCTGATAATCTCTCGTTTCGATTAGATTGAACCAACAAACCTTAAAGATTTCCTGATCAACAGAATGTATGAAATTTAAAAACAATCGGTTGAGGATCTGGTCTTTACTTATTCCCAAAAGGTTAGACCCAGTAATGTTTACTTCGTGTATATATCCAGTATTTGTGAGAGAAATATATCCATTGGGAGCAAATTCTAAAAGCTCATGTTGCATTTCATTTAATTGTTCAAGACTTCTTTGATCAACCCGTAGTTCCTCGGTTTGCATTTCCATTTCCAACTGCTGCACCTGTAATTCGTGCAATAGCTTTAGATCATCAGCATAAGTTGAAGCATAACCGGTTCTTGATTGCTTTTTTTTGAACGGTACTTTAGTAATCTTTTTTATTAAATCATCAGAAAATTGAAGGTTCATAGTTATAATACCCTATTTTTTAATTCACCGCATTTTAAATTAGTTTATTATTTTTCTTCTAATCAAATATACAGAATTTTTAACTAATATAATCAAATGCCGTTTGACGAAAAAACATTCCAATCATTTTAGTTTGATTATTAATTACCCGTAACAAAATGAAACTTTTTTGTATTAAAAAATAAAACTTATATAGAACATTTAATCATGAAAAAAGTTCATTGAAATATTTACATTTATTAACAACTTTGTTTTACCAACTCATTTTACGCCAGGACACATATTAAAAAAAAAGAATTATTATTATAACTAAGGACCGATAATAATTACTTTACAATTCTTGAATATAAATTTCAACAATTAACCAATTCGTATATTTAAAATGCTTATCTTTAATAACTGATATCGAATTAGGTAGTAAGTCATCTTAATTACCATAACAATAGTTCCATGACTACAAGCAATCAAAAAGCCATGGAACCCATTATCAATCCGTTAATTCATGACCAATAACGAATACTTCTATTTTGCAGGCAAGTGCCTTACTTTGGATGAATATCCTTATTCCAGAAGGGAAATTATTCAACAAATTGAATCTGATTCGATCAACTGGGATGACTTTGTGAGCCTCTGCAACAATCATTTGATATTGCCTGTCCTATTTTTAAAATTCAAAAGTCATGATATTCTAACTTATTTACCCATCGAGTTGTCCGAATTTTTAAATGAAATCTATAAGTTAAATCTATCGAGAAACCAACAAATCATGGAACAGCTTCATGATATTATTAATCTATTCAATGAGAATGGAATTCATCCGACCTTGTTAAAAGGGGCGGGCAATCTTTTAGATCAACTGTATAGCGACCTGGGTGAACGAATGATGGGAGATATAGATTTACTCGTTGCTGAAGAAGATTATCTTCCTGCAGTCCATCTTTTGGAAAGAGAAGGATATTCATCTTCGGTAGAGATATTCAATAAATTTGAGAAACAAAAACACTATCCACGCCTATCGAAAGCCGATGTTGCAGCAGACGTTGAAATTCACAGAATATCCTTCTCAGCAAAAGGATTTCAATAGGTTCAACCCTTCCTTCAATTCAATTCAAAACAAAGGCAATTTCTTATTTTACCTTTGCAGGGAAAGCATTAGGCAATCCAAAAATGTTTTATGCTGAAGAGCCCTATACGGCGAGATTATTTTCCCTTAAACATGATTTAAATCATAGGTATACACTTTTTTTAAAGGTAAACAGGAGTTTAAACTATTTGTTTAACCGTATTATAATTGGATATTCCATACAGTTTATTAAGTTAATCTATTCAACAGAAATGCGGCAATCGTTTATTGTCAGGCTAAGAAATCCCAAATGGTATAAAAGCCATTTTAATTCTTATGTCAGATTCTTTCAATGAGTTTTAATTCACTAACTTCAAATATTCAACTATAAATTAACTATCTTTATGGAAATTTATAATATATTTACCACATCAAATAGATCAGTCAAAAGTAGGTAAATTTAATATAAGAATAGCAATCAATTCGAATCAATTAATTTGTAGTAAGTAATTTACGAAGGGAACCATTTTTAGACAATGATAAAATAATTCAAAATGATCACTTATCCAGACCTAAATAATGCATTGACTAATTGTGGAAGCGACAATCAGTTTACCGACCTGTTCAATTTAGAAGAAATTCAACGGTTGCAGGATCTGTTTGCTGATGTGAATGGTGTAGCCTCTATTATTACTTTGCCTGATGGTACTCCAATTACCAGGCCCAGTAAGTTTACCCGTTTTTGTAGTAAAATTATCCGTGGAACAGAGAAGGGTTGTTCAAACTGTTATAAATCAGATCAGGTAATTGGCCGACACAATCCTGCAGGACCTACAATACAAATATGCCAAAGTGGAGAATTATGGGATGCCGGATCGGGAATAACGGTGGGTGGAATGCATATTGCCAACTGGTTAATTGGCCAGGTTAGGAATGAAGAAATAGATGAACAGCGAATGATCCAACAGGCCCTAGAAATTGGGGCAAACAGTGATGATTTTATAGAAGCGTATAAAGAGGTTCCAGTAATGTCTGTTGAGCAATTTAGTAAAGTCTCTAATCTGTTATTCGAATTTGCCAACAATCTTTCAGAAAAAGCTTTCAACAATTTGCAGCTTAAATCGCAGATAGATGATCAAAATAAAACTATTGAATTATTGAGGGAAAGTGAAAAAAAATATCGCTATTTATTTGCTAACAATCCGCAGCCCATGTGGATTTATGATATAGAGACACTGGCTTTTCTGGAAGTTAATGATGCAACGATCAATCAATATGGATATTCGAGTGAAGAGTTTATGTTGATGACCTTAAAAGATATTCACCCCATTGAAGACGCTGATGCGCTCTTGATTATTTTTGATCAAAAATTACCTTCCTTTAATCCATCAAGAGAATGGAGGCAAATCAAGAAAAACAGTGAAATTATATGGGTTGAAATTACTTCACATTCAGTATCTTTTAATGGCAGGAATGCCCGTCACGTTTTAGTTCACGACATAACTAAACGAAAACTTGCAGAAGCATTACTGCAAAAAAGCGAAGAGAAGCATAAGGAACTATACGACAATGCAAAAATTGGTATGTACCGAACCACTCCTGCAGGAGCAATACTTATGGCAAATAAGGCCTTGGTAAAACTGCTGGGGTATTCGTCTTATGAGAAACTATCCAGTAGAAATCTCGAAACTGATGAGTTCAACCAATCAGGTCAGCGGGATGAATTTCTTGATAAGTTTGAAAACGATGATGTGGTCAATGATTTGGAATCAATTTGGGAGAATCAGGATGGGAGTAAAATCTATATTCGGGAGAGCGCACGTGCAATTCGCCGTCAGGATGGGACAATCCTCTATTTTGATGGAGTAGTTGAAGATATCACAGATCGCAAAAAGGTTGAAGATGCACTGCTTGAAAGTGAAATAAAATACCGTGCTTTTTTTGAGAACAGCATAGATGCTATTCTGTTAACAAATGCTGACGGAAAAACATTATCTGTTAACCAGGCTGCATGTACTATGTTTGGATATTCTGAGGAAGAACTTATCAAACTAGGCAGAGAAGGAATTGAAAATGCCTTAGATGATCGTCTATCGAATTTGATTGAGGAAAGAAGATTGACAGGCAAAGCAAAAGGCGAAGTGACATTTATAAGTAAAGATGGAAATCGCATTCCAGCGGAGATTTCAACTTCCAGGTTTTACAATCACGAGGGTAATGAGCGTGCCAGTATGATTATTCGGGATATCACCGAGCGCAAGTTTAACGAAGCAGCCCTAAAATTAAGCGAAGAACAATTCAGGCATTCATTCGATTATGCAGGTTCAGGTGTTTGTCTTGTTGGGATTGATGGGAAATTTCTGAGAATTAATAATGCATTCAAAGAAATGTTGGGTTATGATGAGGACGAGTTAATGAATTTAACTTTTACTGATATTACCCATCCCAAAGATATCTCAATTGGATTAACTCAATTAAAAAAATTATTGAATGGTGAAATTGATCATTCAACCTTTGAGAAAAGATATATAAAAAAAGATAACCGGATTATTTGGATTTACATTTCAACATCTTTAATCAGGGATGTTAATAATCACAAACCTCAATTTTTTATTACTCAGACAATTGATATCACCGAGCGGAAGCAAGCTGAAAAAGAAATCACCATGCTTGCACATGCATTAAAAAGCATCAATGAATGCGTAAGTATTACTGATCTGGATGACAAAATTATATTCATTAACGAATCATTTTCCAAAACTTATGGTTATGATATGAATGAATTGATTGGAAAACAAATTGGAATAGTACGTTTCAAAAAGAATTGGCAGGAATTAGATCACGAAATTTCAAAGGCCACTATGCGTGGTGAATGGAATGGCGAATTGTTAAATAAGAAAAAAGATGGAAGCGAATTCCCTGTATTCCTTTCTACTTCAACCATTAAAGATAAGGACAACAATGTTTTAGGACTGATAGGAGTTGCAACCGATATTACAGAACGCAAACGAGCCTATGAATCGCTGTTAAAATTATCGAGTGCTATTGAACAAACCATCGACACAATCATCATAACCGACCGCAATGGGACAATAGAATACGTAAATCATGCTTTTGAAACTTTAACCGGATATTCTTTAAAAGACGTGTTAGGGAAAACTCCCAGGATACTTAAGTCCGGCATAAAAAACAAGAAGTACTATGAAGAGATGTGGACAACAATTTTATCTGGTAAAGTATACAGACATGAAATTGTTAATAAAAAGAAAAATGGCGAATTGTATATTGTAGAAAAAACCATTTCTCCAATTTTTGATAAAAATAAAAAGCTAACACATTTCGTAGGTACAGGAGTTGACATTACAGAACGTAAAGTGGCTGAAAAAGAATTAATAATAGCCAAAGAGAAGGCTGAAGAAAGCGATCGTTTAAAATCATCCTTCCTGGCAAATATGTCTCACGAAGTTCGAACACCGTTAAACAGCATTATTGGATTTTCCGAATTACTGGCTGATCCAGATTATGATGATCTTCAAAAGAATGAATTCATCCAGATTATCATCGCCAATGGAAATCACCTATTAACCATTATCAGCGATATTATGGATATCTCTAAGTTGGAATCCGGTGAAATAAAAATTCATAAAACCCAGATAAATGCCAGGAATTTTATTTCAAATATTAAGGAACAATTTTCTTTCCTTGCAGAAGCCAAAAAGCTCGAACTTAAATTAACCATTCCTGATTGTCATAGAGAAACTATTTTTATGGCTGACGCCGACAGACTTAACCAAATATTCAACAACCTGCTAACCAACGCCTTTAAATTTACAGAAAGGGGTATTGTTGAAATTGGATATCACTCTTATGGTAATATCGTTGAATTTTACGTTAATGATACAGGCATTGGAATATCAAAAGAATATCATGATAAAATATTTGAACGCTTCAGACAGGTTGAAACTGAAAAGACCCGCAATTATAATGGGAATGGCCTTGGATTAGCGATTACCAAAAATCTTGTTGAGTTGATGGGTGGAAAAATTTGGGTTGAATCTGAATCAGGCAAAGGCTCATCGTTTTATTTTACCATTCCGATCTATATTAGAGAATAATAAACATATTGTAGAATATTTATCAATTGCATTTACATTCTTATAGTGGGATTGCTTCGTTCCTCGCAAAAACGCTCTGAGGGAGATGCTACCAAATGAGTCATGCCATTAAATTCATTATCAACAGCTTACCCCGAGCACTCGGGATCATAGCAAGGTACGAAGCAATCCCAACTCAAAAGTGTAAATGCCTCATCAATATATAATTACGAGGTCTTCACTCCCACTACCCCTACATTGTTTTTTACTTTACTCCTACAGATTTTATAGTTATTATGTATATGTTTCACCCTCCATTCTATTGGATGAAGCAGGTACTGCTCAATTGGATTGCCCTAAAATGTAACCGATCTGGTCGTGGTATGCCCTATTACATGAACAGTATCATTGCCATACCTCATTGATACCCCATTGATACCTGATTGATATCCCATTGATATCCCATTCAGTGTAAATACAAATATAATACGAATTTATACCGTATATATACCGTATTTAATTCGTACAATTACGTATTATATATGTATTATATAAGGTATATATTCGCATTATATTCGTATTTACACTGAATGAGGTATCAATGGGGTATCAATGAGGTATCAATGAGGTATGACGATAATACCTGCAGGATAAGCATTGGATCTTATCCTGAAATTACCCAAATAGGTGATGCAAAGTGAGTTAAGACTTTCAGGAACCATAATCAGATGCAGCCTATCTAAGGTGGAAAGACAACGGTGGTTTGATTATGAAAAACGCTATTCTGCAATTATTTAAAATTCATAATGAAAAACGAAATGGGAAGTAGATTAATCATTATAATTTTTCCGGAATAAGATGAAATTTATTTATACGTGAAAGGAATTTAAAACTTCAAAATAGAAATTAAAACTATTTTTATGGTTAAAAAATTAATTCTTAATCATAGGACTTTAATCACTTAAAATCAAATAGTTATATAGTAAATTCAGCAAAAAGAATAAGGTCTTTTTATCTGAATATACTTGCAAATAATGAAATGGTAAAATTATTAATTCTTTGTCAATATAAATTACATTTATGTTGACAAAATTTCATATCTTAGCATCTGAAAATTTATTGATTCTTTGTAAGAGATTATTTATTTGCTTCAAGGAATCAATAACGAATTGAAATAATTTGATTTTTCTCATGGGAAAGAATATCACAACAGAAGCTAAAATCTTACGCCAGAAGGCTGAAAAGGTACAAAAAAGCGGCAATCAAGATCTGCTTCACTAGAATCTGAATCGGAAATGATGAAACTCATTCAAGAACTGGAGGTGCATCAGATAGAGCTTGAATTGCAGAATCAGGCAATGGATTAGAGTATTAATTTACGCTAACTACTTAAAAAAGTGAAATAGAATTACAAAATGAAAATTGAACGTAACAACAACTAAAAGTATAATTTATGAGTAGTGGATATGATCACTTTAAAGTGATAAACAAGTCATAATAATTAACTTGCAAGCCAAAGAGCGAAATTTATATGGAAAAGAAAATTTCACCCATTACCACATTACTGCGACAAAAAGCAGAAGAGCAATTAAAAAAGAAAAAGGCTGAAAAAGCTACAATTATGTCCCCCAACCATGAGGATTATCTTAGTGTAGCCAATTATATGACAGCTATCCACGAAATGGAGGTAACTAAGGTAGAGTTGGAAATGCAGAACGAGGAGCTGCAAATTGCTTTGGAAAAGGCAGCAACTGCTAAGAAACTATACGATTTTTCACCTGCGGGATATTTCACCATTGAAAGCGATGGAACTATCAGCGAGATGAATTTTAATGGTGCCAGGATGCTTGGAAAAGAACGCTTTGAGTTAAGTAACAGTAATTTCAAACAATTTGTTACTTCTGATACGCTTCCAGCATTTAATGATTTTTTATATCAATGTTTTGAAACCAATTCCAAACAATTATGCGATATAAAGCTGACTAACCAAAGTAATTCATTAATGTCTATTCATCTTGAAGGATTCGCTTCAATAAATGAACAGAAATGTCTTGTAACAGCAATTGATATTAGCGAACGCAAATTGACTGAGGAGGTCATCAGCTTAAGTGAATCGCGGTTAAGACGAGCAGAACTTGCTTCAAAAACCGGCAATTGGGAATTACATATTGATTCGCAAAAAGTTTTTGTTTCTGATGGAGCGCGCATATTATATGGACTTCAAAAGGATATTATTGACTATTCAGATATTAAAAAAGTTACACTTCCTGAATACCGTCCTTTACTTGATCAAACCAAAACAAATTTGATTGAAGAGAATAAGCCATACAATGTTGAATTCAAAATAAAAACACAAGATACCGGCAAGATAAGAGATATTCATTCCATAGCCACCTACGATAAAGAAAAAAGAATTTTGTTTGGTTCCATTCAGGATATCACAGATAGTAAATTAATGCAGGATCGACTCTTTGAATCAGAACTATATTACAGGACCATGATTGAAACATCGCCTGACGCAATCGTTATAGTGGATTCTACAGGCCAAATACAATTTTTATCACAAAGGGCTTATGAAATTTTACTCCTCCCTTCAGACTTTCAATTAGGCACTTCAATTCTTCAGTGGATAGTTCCAGAAATGCGTGAATCAACTATCGAAAGGATCAGGAATATTCATTACGGAGCAATCGAACCTGAGAGTAATGAGTACAAATTAATTAAAAATGATGGTACCATACTATGGGCAGAAATTCACGGGTCCAGATTACTGAACACCTCGGGGCAAATAGATGGTTTGTTTATGATTTGTCGTGATATTACTGAACGAAAGAATGTAGAAGCAGAATTAATTGCTGCCAAAGAGAAAGCAGAAGAATCTGACCGCCTTAAATCAGCCTTTTTGGCCAATATGAGCCACGAAATACGTACGCCACTCAATAGTATTATCGGTTTTTCCGAACTAATGTCAGACCCTGATTTCGATCGGAAACAGGAATGTGCATTTGCACAGATTATCAATACCAGTGGGAACAACTTGCTTTCAATTATCAATGACATAATGGATATCTCAAAAATTGAAGCAGGTCAGGTAAATGTAATAAACCATAAGTTTTCCGTGAATCAATTGATGGCAGACCTTCAAAAAGAATATTCATTCAAGGCCATTGAGAGAGGAATAGAATTAATACTTGACCCAACCAACCTGACTGAAGAAATTATTATTGAGAGTGATGAGACTAAAATAAGACAGATATTAGTGAATTTAATTGGAAATTCAATCAAATTTACTGAAAAGGGAAGTATAAAATTTGGCATCAGAGAAATAGGAAGCTTACTTGAATTTCATGTAAAAGACACTGGAATTGGCATCCCGGTTGCATTTCAAACACAAATATTTGAACGTTTCCGTCAAGTCGAGTCATGTTACTCACGTAAATATGGTGGAACTGGCCTTGGTCTGGCAATATCGAAAAGCCTGACTGAATTATTGGGAGGAACACTTTGGCTCGAATCAGAACATGGTAAAGGCTCAACATTTTATTTCACCATACCGTTTAATCATTAACATTAGTTCATAAAAGTGAAATTATAAATGTTATAATATACTGTTAATTCAATAAAGCTGGAAAAGGTCACTAGCCTTCAACTAGTGTTGATCTGTTTGATCAGTGTCATCAGTATTCCCCCTTTATTGTTTTTTTATCAGTCTTCTCCTTTATTTTCTTATAAATCAGTGGTCTTGCTTAAGGTGAGTAAATAATAAAAAGTGTGAATAATGCAACTTATTCCCGAAGTTTTGTAATATAAAAGAGGAGAAATGGTCCCATATTTGTATTGTCAGAGTGGAGGTATCGATTACAATAAGAGTCCCTCTCAGATCGTTCTTTTTTCATTTTTGCATGGCCAAATAAATTAAGCTGCTTAATGGAAATTGAAAGTATGAAACTAGAATATTAATAATACAAACAAAAAGGCTATATGCTTCAGACAGGGTTAAAAAAATGGATTGCTCTAAATAAGATTATACTCTTATTTCTTATAATGAGTAGCTTCGCAGCAAATAGTTTCGCATTAAAACCGCTAATGAATAAGGATTCATTAATGGTTCAGAAATTTTATACCACCTTACATGAACCTATCTTTTGGGTATCTTCTGTCAGAAACATTAAAAAGGCTAAAGATTGGCTCACCGTGATAGAATCAACTGACAACTATGTTTCTGATAAAATCAAAATTGAACAGATCCGCACTTCATTGTCAGGTATAAATTCAATGTCAGCCATAAATAAGATGGACAATTTTGTAAAAGAAAAAACAGATAAGCAAATAACAGAATTGGTTTTAGATTTCATTAAATATCAACAGGAGGGCAATGTTAATTTTGAGTATGATGAAGTGAATATCCCCCGCGATTCTGTTTATATTTTTCAATTGATCTTTTCAATCAATAAAGGATCGGTTTCAAAGATAGTTTCAGAGCTCGATTGTAAAGATCCTGATTACCTGGTATTGAAAAAGTTCCTTCATGATTCGATCACTGATAAGAATTCGTTGAAATATAAAGCAACACTTCTTGCTATGAATTACCGAAAATATCTTACCACCAATCATTTTTCTGAATACATTTTAGTAAATATACCTGAAGCCGAAGCAGTATATTATAAAAATGATTTACCTTCATTAAAAATGCGAACAGTTCCTGGGAAAAAGAAAAATCCAACCCCAACCATTTCATCTTATATCACCAGCATTGTTACTTTCCCTAGTTGGAATGTACCCTTCAATATTGCTAGTCAAGAGCTGATACCCAAAATTCAAAAAGATGAGAAATATCTGGAGCAACATAATTTTGATGTGGTGGATGCAAAGGGCAATGTATTAGATGATTCTGAATTGGACTGGCAAAGCTACACGGCAAAAAACTTTCCTTATTATTTCCGGCAATCTACTGGTTCAGATAATTCCCTTGGTGTATTGAAATTCAATTTACAGAATCCATTCAGCATATTTTTGCACGCCACGAGCAATCCAGGCGCTTTCGCAAAAGATTTCAGGTTTTTAAGTCATGGATGCATTCGATTAGAAAAACCTTTTGAACTTGCTGATGCCATGCTTCGTGGTAAGATTAATATAGAAGAATTAAAAAGTGGAAAGAAAAATACCGTATCAACAATTATAAAACTTCCGAATAAAATACCAGTCTTTATAACTTATGTTCCCGTAAAGGTGGCTGATAAAAAAGTAATTTTTCTTCCCGATGTTTATGGATTAATTAAGTAACGATGAATTCGCTATATATGAATCACTTGGATTATAAATAAACAAACAGGTTCCGTCTTTTATAGTTTCAATGATTGGTTTATTGAGGTCAGGAGGAAGGGCAGGACATCCCAAACTACGACCTAAACGTCCGTTTTTCTTAATGAAATTTTCGGTAGCATAATCGGCCGCGTGAATAATAATAGCACGCCTGGAGGCATTGTCATTAATTCCTTTTTCAACACCGTCAATCAATAGTGCAAATCCTGTATGCGATCCAATTATTGGATGTTCGGTAATATAAAAACCAAGGCTACTTTTCAAAGAACCCTCTATGTTTGAAAATGATTTGGCATATTCACCACCTGTGTTTCTGCCATGTGCAACATAAGTATTAAATAAAAGTTTATTATTTTTCAAATCAATTACATACAAACGTTTTTTGTTACTCGATTGTGAATAATCAGCAATGGTAACTATGTTTGGATTGTGTAATTTACCATTGGTATTCAACTTTTTTAATCCTTTGATGGCCATATCAAATACATTTCTGGTTAATCCTGTATCAGCTAGGTTTACAAGTGAATAAGTATCTATTTTAACTATTTTTTCATTATCAAATTCAGTAACACGGGCATTGTTGATAGCAGGTATCAGAAGAAAGATTACGTAGATTAATATTTTTCTCATTCAGTAAAGGTATCAAAAAAAAATGAAAACAGCCATAAAATTGATAAAATGAAAACAAACAAGACCTTAAAACCTGTGATTTATATAAGTCATAAACGGAATTGTGTAATTTTTATTATTCAAAATGGACCAATTTTGCAATGTCGATTAGAAAATTGATATTTACTGATTGGCAAAACATATTTTTTAACTAAAAACTACAAAATGAAAAAAACATTCCATTACCTAACAATTTTATCATTAATTCTTGCTCTTTCATTTACATCGTGTGTGTCAGGCAAGAAATTTAAGGCTTCGCAAGCCAGGGTTGATAAGCTTCAAAAAGACAGCACCTTCACCCACGGTCAACTCACTGATTGTAACATGAATGTAAAAGACCTGAAAGCGGAAAAGTCAAACTTATTAAATAAAAATGCTTCGTTATCAGATGAAAATGCTTCTGTTTCAAGTAATTTAAAGTCACTTTCCAGTCAATCAAAAATGACTATTGAAGATCAGGCAACAAGACTAAAGAACCTTCAGGATATTATTCAATCGCAAAAAGATGTAATGCTTAAGCTTAAAAAATCGATATCCGATGCATTGATCAATTATAAAGCTGATGAACTTTCGGTCTATTTAAAGGATGGAAATGTTTATGTATCACTTCAGGAAAAATTGTTATTCAAATCGGGTAGCGATATTGTTGATCCTGCTGGAAAGCAAGCGCTTAAATCTCTTGTACAAGTACTTGGCAGTGCCGAAAACATCACTGTAATAATTGAAGGCCATACAGATAATGTTCCAATCAAAACACAGTCATTCAAAGACAACTGGGACCTTAGTACATCAAGAGCATCTTCTATTCTGCGTATTATGACCACTGACTATGGATTTGACTCTAATCGCATTACAGCTTCAGGTAAAGGCCAATTTCACCCTGTACAAACCAATGAAACTACAGAAGGACGTGCCGCTAACCGCAGAACTGAAATCATCTTATCTCCCGATTTAAATGAACTTTACAAACAATTATATCAAAATTAAATTGGAATAATTTTGAATCCTAATCTATTATAATTTAAAAACCCTCTGAAACAATTGATTTCAGAGGGTTTTATTATTACATTAAGTACCCCGGTTGGGATTCGAACCCAAGACCTACGGCTTAGAAGGCCGTTGCTCTATCCAGCTGAGCTACCGAGGCATCACTTTTAAGCGGTTGCAAATATATAAAATTTAGCCAACCTTCAGCCACTATTTTATGAAATAACAGAAAGAAACCGACACCCAAAATCAAACGGGCTGCAATTACCCATATCATTGAGTTATGAACTATCTGAATTAAATCAGTTCAATTTTATTTTCCTTACATGTAACTTTCATTTCGTCTGGCCAAATGCTAGATTGAATTTCACCAATGTGAGCCTTACGCAGGAAATACATACACAAACGTGACTGTCCTATACCACCACCTATTGAAAGTGGAAGTTCACCGTTCAGCAAACGTTGGTGCCAATATAAATTCTTGCGTTCTTCTGTTCCTGAGATAGTCAATTGCTTTAAAAGCGCTTCTTTATCAACACGTATACCCATTGAGGACAACTCAAGTGAAGTTTCCATCATAGGGTTCCATACCAGAATATCGCCATTTAACCCTTTGTAATTGCCGATGGTAGGAGTTGTCCAATCATCATAATCAGGAGCGCGTCCGTCATGCTTTTCTCCTCCCGGCATTGTACCTCCAATGCCAATAATAAACACAGCACCATACATTTTTGCTGCTACATGCTCACGCTCTTTGGATGAAAAATCAGGATACTGTTCTTCCAGTTCTTCTGCATGAACAAAAGTAATTTCTTCTGGAAGTATAGGTTTTATCAGAGGGAAATATTCAGAAACGATGAATTCAGTACGTAAAAACGTGGAATAAATTTTACGTACTATTTTTTTCAGAAAATCAAGGGTCCGTTCTTCCTTGGAAATAACACGTTCCCAGTCCCATTGATCCACATAAAGTGAATGAATATTGGTCAGTTCTTCGTCTGGACGGATTGCATTCATATCGGTATATAATCCATAACCATGATCAATTTTTAGATCGGCCAAAGTCATTCGTTTCCATTTGGCAAGCGATTGAACGACTTCAGCTTGTTGGTCGCCTAATTCTTTCACGGGGAAACTTACCGGACGTTCAATTCCATTCAAATCATCATTTATTCCGGTACCTTTCATCACGAACAAGGGAGCAGTCACGCGGCGCAAACGCAACTCGGAGGCCAAATCTTGTTGAAAGCTGTCTTTAACAAGCTTAATGGCCTTTTCAGTCTGATTTACATCAAGCAAAGACTGATAATTTTGGGGGATAAATAGTTTCATTAATTTTTATGTTTATGTTATTTGAATTATTCGATTGAATCAGATATTCTAATTTTGCATCACAAAAATAGCAACTCAATCATCATTTCGAAGCTTTTTCGATCATTTTAATTAATAATATATGGTTTATTGCGTCTTTTTGTACGAATATCACAAATAGATGAAAATAATAGAACCAGGATTGTTACTGGTTTAGAGGATGAAAGCGGATTTACTTTCAACAATTTGAAACAGATTAAAAATATACAGTTGCGGTTAATTGATTTAAAGGGTTCAGATAATTTTCATTGCGTGTCTCCAAAGATCATCTCGTTGCATAGGGATATTAATCCATTTTAGATCCGCTAAATCATGTTAAATCCACGTTCTATTTTGAGGAAAGGCAAACAGGAGCTCATAGATATTTTCTATTTTTACCCAAAATTCAGTTTGAAAAACCTACCGAAAAATACCCTTCAGCTATACCTGATCAAGATTGCCAAATGGTTTAATCTGGTGATGCCCATTGTAGTTCTTTTTTATCAGGACAATGGACTGAGCATGTCTCAAATATTTCTGTTGAAGTCAGTTTACTCCATCGCCATGGTAGTAACCGAATTGCCCTCAGGATACCTGGCCGATGTATGGGGATGCCGCCGAACACTTCTTTGTGGAGCAATAATGGGAACCATTGGCATTGTCATTTACAGTATTTCGTCTGATTTTGCCAGTTTCGCTGTGGCCGAAGTTATACTGGGCATAGGCTTTAGTTTTGTTTCAGGAGCAGACTCGGCCCTTTTGTACGATTCACTCAAGGCCAAAAACCGTGAACATGAATACATAAAATATGAAGGCAGGATTACTTCAGTTGGAAATTTTGCCGAAGCCTTTGCTGGAGTTGCCGGAGGATTACTGGCTACCATCAGTTTGCGAACACCCTATTATTTTCAGATTTTTGTTGCCGCCATTGCCATTCCTGCGGCATTTTTCCTGAAGGAGCCGAAACATGTTCAGGATAAAATTCATCTGAAAATGAAGGAGATTCTGTCCATTGTAAAACTAACTTACCAACAACCTGAAATGAGAAGCGCCATCTTGATTTCCTCGTTTACCGGTGCCGCAACTCTTACGTATGCGTGGTTTGTGCAACCTTATTTTAAAGAGGCGGGAGTACCGGTTTCTATCTTCGGCATTTTATGGACAATGCTCAACTTGTCGACAGGGGTTTTCTCCATGCTTTCCTACCGGATTGAGCGATGGCTGGGCCGTAAAAACACCTTGTTGTTTATTGTTATTCTTCTCTCTACAGGCTTTATCCTTACTTCAATAGAAATAAGTTTGGCAGGCATTGCCATCCTTTTCGGTTTTTACATGGTTCGTGGTTTGGCAACTCCCGTGCTAAAGAATTATATTAACCAATATACCGATTCAAATGTCAGGGCTACGATTCTGTCTATCCGGAATTTCGAAATACGTATCATCTTCGCTGCTGTGGGTCCCGTATTGGGTTATTTGACTGATACTTTCAGTTTACAAACAGCACTGATGGTAGCTGGGTTCAGCTATTTCGCTGCCGCCATACTGAGCATTCTGCCATTCCTGAAAAAACATTCATGACAAGGGAAACTTCACCAGATTTCTGATTAAACTCTTACTTTTAATGTGAGATGACTTGAAATCCATAATTTACTCCATTTACTCTATTTACGCCAATTACTCCATGGCGTAATTGGCGTAAATAGAGTAAATGGAGGATTCATATCTTTATTTAAACAATTTCTTTAGTTCATCGCCTATCTTTTTGGCTGAACCTTTTATTTGTTCCACGGAGGCTTTTTTGACTTCCTGTTCAATTTGAGCACGTGCTTTGCTTAGATCAAGGGAAACATCCGGGTTGGTGAGCGAACCTTTCAAAACCACCGATGCATCAACGGTTTTGATATTTTCCGAACCAGGTAATATATCCAGACCTTTGGTAATATCTGTTCCCAAAACATCGCGACTCACTACAAAGTCCATCGTCATGTTTATTTCACGAGCGGCAGACAAACTTCCGCCGATGGTCGTGGGCTGATCAGCAATGGTTGTTTTGAAAGGATTCAATTTAAGCGCTCCATCTTCGAATTGGAATTTGGCCACAAAATCATGGATCTTTACATTTTTAAGACTCTCTTTTTTTATGACCCCCCTGATTTTATTGAAAACAGGAGATTCAATGATCATCAGATTGATTGTATTGAAAATTCCGTCCCCATTCAGGCTTGTGGGCACTATATTCATCTTTTCGTTCATTATTCCTGAAAGACCCAATTGGCTTGAGAATTTCCCCTGGCTTCGTGAAGCAATGGGCACGTAGCGTTGAAAAGTAGTGAGTGATTGATAGGCAGTTGGCAAGTCGATGTTTTGCATATTCACTTTGAAGTCGAAAGCCGGTTTATTAGCAGCATTGCTTGCATACGAACCATTGATGTCCACTCTGCCCTGCAACATGTCCATCGCGAGATTGGTCAGTTCCAACCGCCGTTCTTTCACCTTGATCAATCCATTGATATTGCCGATGGGCATTTTATCATACACCGCTTTCTGGATGGCAGATTGGAAAGTTAAATCAAGTTTATCGGGTACCTGAAATGCAGCGACAGAATCAGCAGAAGCGGCAGGAGCGGCAGGAGCAGGTTTTGCCTGAGCTGTTTGTCCTGTAGGTTTTGAGGCCTGCTTCATGATGTTCGATAACTCAGTAAAATTCATGAAAGAAGATTTCAGGTTGAAATTTCCATTTAATACTCCGTTTTTGAAAATGTAAGCCAGATAATTGCTCACATCTCCCCGAAGCGAGAAATCACTCTCTCCTATTTTTCCATCAAATTTATCAACAGTAATCCGGGTAGTAGTAGCCTTTACTTGCCCCTGGCTTATTTCAACAGGCTTGGTCAATTGATTGCTTTCAATCTTGAAATTCTGAATCGTTGCTTCACCATCTGATTTAAACTTTTCATATTCCTTTTTTTCGATTGATGACATGCGTCCTGCAATTTGCATCCGGGCCTTCATTATTCCGGTAATATCCAGGCTGTCAATTGGGATCGCTTGTTTCAAAGTTTTAAAATCAATGGTTCCGGCAAACGAAGCAGCTATATTTGGATCAGTCACCAGCTCACTAAGGTTCATGGTCAGGTCAACCGGATTATTTTTGATGGAAGCATGTGCCTTTTCGACATTCACTTTCAACAGGTTCATGTCGCCTTGGGGCTTGGTAATTTGTGCCTGCACCTGAATATCCTGCACACTTTCAGGAAGTGACGGATATTTAAAGCTGGCATTGGTTAAGGCAAGCAACACATCAATGGCCGGATAAATTTCTTTGTAAAACAATCCTTTCACAGAGCCTTTAAACTCAGCAGCCCCACTGATAGTGGCTTTTTCGAGATACTTCTGATAATCGGCAGGAACCAAAGCCAATATGGTGGCAAAATCACTTTTTTCGCTTTTAAATGCCAGATCAAAAAGCATACTGTCATTGGGCATTGAAAACGAACCATTTACTTCAAGGGGAAGATTATTTATCATTAATTTACCCCGGTCGAATACAAAGTCCATCTTATCGTAATCAACCTTAAGCAAGGTTTCCGCTTTCAGTTTGGTGTTCGACAGGTACTTAACTGAATCATATTCAAAAATAAAGTCCCCGACTTCACTTTTCATATCAAAAGTTGTAATCGTTCCATCCACCTCACCTGAAGAACTGAGATTCGTATTTTTCACCCACAATTTCATGGGCATGGCCTTGTCATTAAATAACAAGTTCATATTTTTTACATGGATATCGTTCAACTTCATTTTAAAAGCCTGGTCAGTACCCGCAACCTTTGAAGAAGATGCTTGAGTCGCTTCTGCCGGCTTGGTAATATCCCAGTTTACCGCTCCTGAAGGGTTGACTAACAGGCTTATTCTGGGATTATCAATGGTCAGGCTTTTGAGTTCCAGATTTTTGCCACTGATCATTTCCATCAATGAAACAGCGGTCGATATTGAACTGGCTGATAGGATGGTATCGTTTGAGAACTCATTAATACCAATAACTGTCAGTTGCTGAATTTCCATTCCCACTTTCGGAAAGTGAGAAAAAACAGATAAATTGAAATCCTTAAAATCAACTTTAGCATTGATCTCCTTATTGATCGTGGCCTTTACTTTTACAAGTAGTTTGTCTTTATACAGAAACGGCAAAATTGCCATGATTCCTATGATCAAAACTACAATTCCAGCGATGATGAGCAATTTCCTTTTCATTTTATGGTTGAATTATCGTTTAGAATGAGTTTACGCAATAGATCTAACGCAGATTGTGTTGAGCGTATTATATTTCGTTCGCGATTATGTCGGAATATAAACTTTTCACTTTTTACTCCTGAAGGCCCTGCTACAGCAATCCAGACGGTTCCAATTGGCTTATCATTTGATCCTCCATCGGGACCGGCAATCCCGGTAGTTGCAATGCTGAAATCAGCATTTAAAGCATTTTGGGCTCCAACTGCCATAGATTCAGCTACTTGTTGGCTCACAGCACCGTAAGTTTCAATCATTACGGAAGGGACATTTAGCAGCTTGCTTTTAATTTCGTTGGAATAGGCAACCACGCCACCTTTAAAATATTCAGAACTTCCGGCATTCGAAGTAATAGAATGAGCAATATTTCCACCCGTACAACTTTCAGCAACAGCCAATGTATGACAGAATTTAACAAGCATCCGGCCAATGATAAGAGCCATATTATCATCATCAAAACCAAAAACATATTCAGGAATGATCTTTAGCAACTCTTGAACCTGCTGATCAATTTGAGCTGCAAGCATCGATTTATCAGTTCCGTAGGCACTCAGCCTTAGGCGAACGGTCAATGCACTCGGGAGATATGCCAGTTTGATATAATCGGGCAAAGCACTCTCCCACTTTTCTATCTTTTCCGCCAGCATTGATTCAGCCAATCCATAAGTCAGAATTGTTTTATGAACAATCGACTGCATGATTCCGCGTTTGATCAGCCGCGGAAAAACTTCTTCCGTCATGATGGCTTCCATCTCGAAAGGTACGCCTGGCATTGAGACAAATATAGTTCCGTTTTGTTCAAACCACATTCCTGAGGCTGTTCCTGCGGAATTTTGTAAAATGGTACAACTGGCAGGCATCAGTGCCTGATCGCGGTTCAACTGATTGATGGTCACATTTCGTGAAGTTAAGAGCGACTGTATATACTCAAAAACTTCAGGATAATAGACCAATTCAGTTCCGAAATATTCGCACAAACAATCTTTGGTAATATCGTCTTTCGTTGGGCCAAGTCCTCCGGTAATCAATACCAGATCAACATTTTTTTCAGCGTCGGCAAGTGCTTTTATAATATGAGCGTGGTTATCGT
>Ga0209100_1000785_pt1 | contig 24741 bp, 28 predicted proteins | sample lystaG_FD_185480 | JGI IMG/M metagenome (GOLD analysis project Ga0209100, IMG submission 185480) | Glacier valley bacterial and archeal communities from Borup Fiord, Nunavut, Canada, to study Microbial Dark Matter (Phase II) -... | ecosystem: Environmental > Aquatic > Freshwater > Ice > Glacier ...
ATGAGGGAATACCAAGGATAAATCACCCGGAACCGCATCCTTTAAGGTAGGGATCAGGTTGTTTCTACAAAGTCTTTCCTCAGTTGTTCTTCTTCCTCTCTGGAAATCACCAAAAGTTTGTACAAGGATTCTTCCATCACAGAGCATGTTGCTTAACTGTGAGATATGCTTTCCATATTCGATTGGCGTCTTGAATGGCTTTGTGAAATTCTTTGATACGAGGATAGCGAAGTTTGTATTATTCGTTTTAAATTCCTTTGACTTATAGGCATGTCCGTTTACAACAGCAAGGCCGTTTTCGTAATATTCTGTTGCCACCTCACCAGAAGGGTTTGTACAGAAGGTACGAACCTTATCATCAAAAGTTGGGGTGTAATATACGAGCTTTGCTTCATAAAGATTTTTATTTAAAAATTCCATAACCTCATCACGAACCTCTACACGTACGCCGATATCAACGGTACCGACCTTGGTTTCAATCCCATGATTGCCACAGATATGGCTGAACCAATCAGAGCCTTCTCGACCAATTGCAGATACAATCTCATCCGCGTAAATCGTAGTACCATCCGCGGTGATAATTCCCTTTGCTTTTTGATCCTCAATGATAATATCCTGTACCATCGTGTTAAATAGGATTTCAACACCGGATGCAAGTAAATGCTCTTGTAATCTGGTATATATTTTGTAGCCTTCTTCAGTACCTAGGTGCCTGATAGGACATTCAATCAATTTAAGATTTGCATTAATAGCACGTCTTCTGATTTCACGAATTTCAGCTTCTTTATCTAAACCATATACATTGGTATCTGCACCGAATTTTAGGTAAATATCATCGGATTCCTTTAGTAATTCTACTGTTTTATCATAACCTAAAATCTCAGGAAGATTACCCCCTACGTCAGGTGATAAAGAAAGCTTCCCATCAGAAAATGCACCTGCACCTGCAAAACCTGTTGTAATAGAGCATGGCTTACAACCGACACATTGCTTTGTTGTCCTCTTTGGACACATTCTTTTCTCAATACGTCTACCCTTTTCTACCATTAAGACTTTAAGATCCTTATTTTGTTTAATTAATTCATAAGCACAAAAAATACCGGAAGGACCGGCTCCCATAATAATTACATCGTACTTTTGCATTGACAACACTCCTTTTGTATAAAGTGATCATGGAACATGACCATCGTTTATTTTATCATATATTCTATTTACTTGCAAGGAAATGTGCCATAATGCAGTACCAAATAAAGCAATTATTGAAACAATTCGAAATAATATACTTATAACTCCTTGACAATCATGAAATACTACTTTAATATATTAGAATATGATAATAACTATGAAGGTGAATGTAGTAGTCCTTATTTTCCCGACAGAGAGAGTGTGCCATCGGCTGAAAGTACATTTGGGGTTCAAGTATAGGACGAAGTTCGGCACTGGAGTTGCCTTTAAAATACCTAGTTGGTAAAAGAGAGGCCGGTTAAGTCCCGTTATGACTTTTAAGGAGCTTATTCCATAATAAGCTTAAACTTGGGTGGTACCACGATGCTTTCGTCCCTTTGGGATGGAGGCTTTTTTATTGCATTTTTTATTGCATTCTATTAGATTAGGAGGAAAGAATATGTTAGAAAATTTAGAGAAAATTAAGGTAAAGTTCCAGGAAGAACTAAATGCTATTAATACGAGGGATGAGTTAGAAAAAATTAGAGTATCCTTCCTTGGCAAGAAAGGTTTCGTTACGGAGGAATTAAAAAATCTTCGTGATCTTACTGCGGAGGTAAAAAAAGCAGCAGGGATGCAGCTCAATTTACTTAAGAATGAGATTGAGCAGGCAGTTGTTGAATATCAGAAGAACTTAGAAGAGAAGGAATATTTAAGGGAAATCGAGAAAGCAGAGCATTATGATTTTTCCATTCCAACAACGGTAGAAGTTGGAACACTTCATCCAATAACAAGAGTACAAAAACAAATTGAAGATATCTTCAAAACCATGGGATTTATTGTAGAGGATGGTATAGAAATTCAGACAGAGTACAACAATTTTGAAGCTGTAAATATTCCCAAGAATCATCCAGCAAGAGATATGCAAGATTCTTATTATTTAGATAATGGGCAGCTTTTAAAGACGCATACTTCTGCAGCGCAGAATACAATTATGAGAAAATATGGCGCACCAAAGCTAGGTGAACCACTTAAGGTATTATTTCCTGGAAGGTGCTTTCGAAATGAGAATATTGATGCAAGCCATGATAACACCTTCTTTCAGCTCGAGGGTATGATGATTGGTGATGATATCTCAATCTCCAACTTGATTTATTTTATGAAGGTATTATTATCCGAGGTATTTCAAAAGGATGTTAAGGTTCGATTAAGACCTGGATTTTTCCCGTTTGTTGAGCCTGGATTTGAACTTGATATTAACTGCTTGATTTGTGGTGGTGACGGTTGCCCTACCTGTAAGCAATCCGGTTGGTTAGAGCTATTGCCATGTGGCATGATACATCCAAATGTACTTCGTATGGGTGGCATTGATCCTGACAAATATACCGGTTTTGCATTTGGACTAGGACTTACAAGACTTGCCATGATGAAGTATGAGATTAAGGATATTCGCTTTTTCAATGGCGGTAACTTAAAGCAGTTAAAGCAAATTTCAAAATAGGAGGAATAAATTATGTTAATTTCAATGAATTGGATTTCTGAATTTACGGATCTTAGCGGTGTTAATTTGAAAGAGTTAATCGAGAGATTTACCTTATCCACTGCTGAGGTTGAGGAAATATATGAATTAGGAAAAGATATTAGAGATGTTGTTGTTGCTAAGATTATTGAGATAGAGAATCATCCAAACTCCAAGAAGCTTCATTTACTTAAGGTAGATACAGGGACAGAGATAGTAAACTGTGTTTGTGGTGCACCGAATGTATTTGTTGGAGCGATTGTTCCGTTTGCAAAGTTGGGCGGACAGGTTGGTGATCTTCTAATTAAGGAAGCACAAATTGCCGGCGAGACAAGTTGTGGTATGTGTTGCTCTGAGAAGGAACTCGGTATTAGTGATGACCACGCGGGACTTATGATATTAGACGATTCCTACCCACTTGGAACGGATATCAAAGAATTTATGCAGATTGAGGATACTATTTTCGAGGTAGATAATAAGTCGTTAACCAATCGACCTGACCTTTGGGGTCATTATGGTATTGCAAGAGAAATCTCCGTATTAACGAAGAGACCTTTAAAGCCATTGGAAGTACTAGATACTACTGTTTATAAAGATTTGACACCGATTGATGTGAAGGTAGAAGATACTGATAAGACCTTCCGTTATAGCTGTATGACCATTTCAAACATCGTTAAGAGAAAAGCGCCGATCAACATGAGAATACGCTTAACTTATTGTGGTATGAGATCAATCAATCTGCTTGCCGATTTAACAAACTATTTGATGATGGAGCTTGGCCAGCCAATGCATGCATTTGATAATGAAAAGGTCTCAAAGATTAGAGTGAAGACCTTTGCAGAGCCGATTAACTTCCTTACCCTAGATGGTGTGAAGAGAAAGATTGATACCGATACCTTAATGATTTGTGATGAGAACGAACCAGCTGCAATTGCAGGAATTATGGGTGGTGAGCTTTCTGAAATTACGGATGTTACTAGTTCAGTGCTTTTAGAATCAGCAAATTTTGATGGTGTATCAGTTCGTAAATCTGCAGTAAGATTAGGACTTCGAACGGATGCAAGTGCCAGATATGAGAAGACAATTGATCCTGAGCTTACAACTTTAGCAATTGAGCGTTTCTTAAAGCTCCTTACAGATATTGATGCACAGGTGCAGGTAACGTCTTCCTTGACAGACTGCTATGTAAAGCATTATGAGACAATTACTATTCATTTTGATAAGGCTTATGTAGACAAATATACAGGAATTGATATCTCCTCTGACCAGATTGAAGAGACTTTAACAGCGCTCGGTTTTATCGTATCACGAATGGAAAATACCTTTGAAGTTATCGTTCCCTCCTACCGTGCAACGAAGGACGTAACAATGAATGCCGACATTATCGAAGAGATTACCCGTATTTACGGATATGATAATTTTGATATTAAGTCCACGAAAAGTTTACTCACTCCAATCCGTCACAGCCAGGAGAGAGACAACGAGTATCAAATGAAGCTACTTTTATCAGAGCGTTACGCAATGAATGAGGTTCATAGCTACATTTGGTATGAGTCTAAACTGAATAAAGAGCTTGGAATTGTTACCGAGCCTAATGTTCGTGTTATCAACTCTGTTACAGCAGAAAATGATACCCTAAGAGCAACGATAATCCCTAGCTTGCTTGGTTTTGTTTCTAAGAACGTAGATACTTTCCCAGAGATGGGAATGTTTGAAATCGGACGTGTAGCAGAAGGACTTAGAGAAGATGGATTATGTAATGAGAGAAAAAGACTTGGAATAGTACTCGCAAGTAAAAAGTTAAATGAGAAAGAGGTTTACTTTAAGGTAAAAGAAATTGTAGACCAACTTTGTAGGGCAATTAAAAATGATACTCCTACCTATCAAGTGACTGAAAAATCACAGAAATACAATTATGTACATCCTGTAAATTCAGCAAGCATTCACTTAAAAGGAGAAGAGATTGGATATTTTTCTATCTTAAACTTGAAGATCAAGAATCGTATTGATAAGAAGTTAAATGTAGCATTTGCAGAAATTGATCTTCTAGACTTAGAGAAGATAGCTACAGAGACACTAATGTACGAAGAAATATCAAAGTATCCAGGTGTTACCATAGATTTAAGCCTTCTTGTGGATAAAACACTTCGCTACGAGCATATTGTGGACTATGTGAAAGAATATCAGTGTGAATTCTTGCAGAAGTTCAGCCTTGTTGATGTTTTTGAAGATGAGAAGCTTCTAGATAAGAAGAGTGTAACCATGCGTTTTGAATTTGGATCCATGGAAAGAACTTTAGAGGGACAAGAAATATCTACCATGGTCGATAGCTTGTTAAATATCTTAAAGGGAAAAGGGATTGAATTAAGGTAAAAATTATTGATTATAGATTATAGGTTATAGATTTTAGGTTATAGACCGCAATGGTTTGTAGGTTTGATAGGGCAGTTGCATATGTAAGTACACGCACATACCGGAATGAGTTTAGGTTGCCTCTACATCCGATCACAAAGCTTCGTATCGGTTAAGACATTTTAAATAACAAAATGTCTTTCCGATTCGAAGCTTTGCAATTGGATGTAACGGCATACGAAACACATTTTCCGGTACATGCATGTACTTGCAACTTACAACTGCCCGCTTTAGTTATGAACCATTGCGGATGAAAGTTAGTCTATATACTTTGAAATATTCATGAGGCAAAATTTGCGACGACCTTATTTCGATTAGAGGATAGGGGAATGAAGCAACAGTAAGTTGCAAAAAACATTGAATACAATGTTTTTTGTAAGGGGGAAGAATAATTTACGATAAGGCAACTACTAATATGGAATAATATGGGGAATTTCATAACTAAATATAGCTTGTTTGGTGTGGTAAAAAATGATAAAATGATAGGAAAGTATATATGAGGGAGAATTTATTATGCAACATAAGGGGACCAAAACAATTGAAACGAAACGATTAATACTTCGTAAGTTTAATAAGTTAGACGGAGTTTATATGTTTAAGAATTGGGCAGGTGATTCTAATGTCTGTAAATTCTTATCCTGGCCACCATATGAGAATGTGGGTGCAGTGCAAAATAAGGTGCATGAATGGGTTGAATCGTACGAAGATGCGAGCTTTTATAACTGGGCTATTGTACTAAAGGAAATGAATGAGGTAATTGGGTCTATTGGGGTTGTAGAATCGACAGATAATAATATGCACTGCGAAGTTGGTTATTGTATCGGGAAAGCCTTCTGGGGACAGGGTATTATGACAGAGGCACATTGTGCAGTAATGGAATTTTTATTTTATGAGGTTGGTTATCACCGAATCCAAGCAAGACATGATGTACAAAATAGAGCATCCGGTATCGTGATGCAAAAGTCCGGAATGCAGTTTGAAGGAATCATGCGTGACGCAAATATTCGAAGAGATGGGAGCTTTTGTGATTATGCGGTGTATGCAAGGTTAAGCACAGATGCTGTGATGAATAACGAGCGTACACTTTATGACTAGATTTAAAAGTATCAAATTGGAAGCATATACGAAAGGAGATTAAAATGTTAAAAGAATTTAAACAGTTTGCACTTAAAGGAAACATGATGGATTTGGCAATTGGTATTATTATAGGAGGAGCATTTAGTGCGCTTGTGAAATCGTTTGTGGATGATATTATAATGCCATTACTTAGCGTGTTTACAGGTAGGATTGATTTTACTAATAAATTTCTAGCGCTCAATGGTGAAGAATATGCTACGTTAGCAGAAGCAAAGGCTAAAACTGCTACAATTAGCTACGGATTATTTATTTCGGGAATTATAAACTTCGTAATTATGGCATTTGTTGTATTCTTTATTGTAAAAGGGATTAATAAATTAAGAAAACCAGAACCAGCAGTAGCATCTATGATAAAGAAATGCCCACATTGCATGTCTGACATTAATATCAATGCATCAAAATGTCCATTCTGTACATCGGATATAACGGAGTAATCTGAAAAAGTACGCTTAATAGTAAACAACAAACTCCCATATACCATGCGTTATCAGTGTATATGGGAGTTTGTTGTTTACTAATTTAATCTTGTACTATATTCTGTTCCTTGTTATAATGAAACATGAATTATAAGCAATATTATTTGCATACTATTCTTATGTTCGCATTACTAATTTGAATATTACAGGTAGGAGAGTTGAGATGCTTCGAAAATTTTACCCAAAAAGATGTGCAGATTCTACGTATACCATAGATTTTTATAAATTATATGAAGAAGGATATCGGGGACTATTATTTGATATCGATAATACCTTAGTGGAGCATGGAGCAGATGCGAGCCAGAGGGCAAAGGACTTATTTGTAACCTTAAAACAAATTGGTTTTAAGGTGTGCTTGATTTCAAATAATCAAGAAGCTAGAGTGAACCGGTTTAATCATGTGATACAAGCAAATTATATCTATGATGCACACAAACCATCAAGAAAGAACTATATAGAAGCTACGAAGATTATGAATACTCGAATTGATAATACTGCCTTTATTGGTGATCAATTGTTTACGGATGTGTACGGTGCTAATCGTGTTGGGATGATGACATATCTAGTCAAACCGATTGGATCAAAGGAAGAGATTCAAATCGTTCTAAAGCGCTATTTGGAACGGATTGTATTATATTTCTATCGTAGAAGTTTACGAAAGAATAGAATAAGCAGAGGGTAAGTACAGAGGTTTTGTAGGATGATAAAGAATATGAGGGATACAAAATGAATTATAATTTAAAACATAATGTAATCTTAATTGGATTTATGGGTTGTGGAAAAACGAGTGTAGGAGAGCGATTGGCGAAACGATTATCCTATCATTTTCAAGATACCGACCACATCATAGAGCAAAAGGTAGGAGATACGATCCGTAATCTATTTAGTCAACAAGGAGAAGAATATTTTCGAACCTTGGAAACAAATACTTTATTGGCACTGAAATCTACATTAACCCATACCGTTTTATCCACTGGGGGAGGCTTGCCACTGAAGGCACAAAATGCAAAGATACTGAAAGAATTAGGTTATGTGGTATTTCTGAAAGCATCAAAGGAAACAACAATAAAAAGACTGAAAGATGATACAACAAGGCCACTTCTTGCAGGGGATGATTTAGAAGATAAGGTAGATCGATTACTAAGCTTGCGAACACCTTTTTATGAGAAAGCGGCACATAAAATTGTTGCGACGGATGGGAAAACATTTGAAGAGATTATGGATTACATCATGGAAGCATATTTAAAACAAATAAGTTGACGAATAAAGAGGGTATGCTTTTATCAAACTGTGAAATATTGAATTAGAATGATTATCCTTATAACATCTAAATGTATAGATATATAGAAAGAAAAGAATAGGAGTGATATAAGATGAAGATATTAGTGATGAATGGACCTAACTTAAATTTTCTTGGCATTAGGGAAAAAGGAATTTATGGTAATGAGGATTACAACTATTTACTTGGACTCTTAGAGGAAAAAGCAAAACAGTTGGATGTCACGATTGAAACCTTTCAAAGTAACTGTGAAGGAGAAATAATCGATCGCATTCAGAAAGCATATTTTGATCAGGTAGATGGCATCATCATTAACCCGGGTGCATTCACCCATTATAGCTATGCAATCAGAGATGCTCTTGCCTCCATCACTGTACCAAAGATAGAAGTACATATCTCGAATGTTCATCAAAGAGAAGAGTTCCGCCATGTATCCGTAACGGCTGCGGTTTGCAATGGACAGATTGCAGGACTTGGATTAGATGGATATCTGATGGCAGTGGATTCAATTGTTAAAAATGTACAAGCATAACAAACGAGAAGGGCAGTGAAGAGTGAAAGATTTTTCAAATCTTTCACTCACAAAGTTTGTGCTTGCAAGATCTTCAGCACAAACTTAAAACGCGCAGAAAATACGCGCAGGAATGAGGTTAAATATGGACAATTATAATAGAGTAGAGGAAATACGAAAGAAACTATCCATTGATGCGGTGTTAATCTCTAATGGTAACAATATGCGTTATGTCAGTGGTTTCGCTGGAGCAACGGGATATCTTTATATTTCGGAGAAAAGACATGCCGTCATTACGGATTTTAGATACACTATTCAGGCAGAGCTTGAAGCAAAGGGATATGAAATCATTACCATAGGAAATGGTGGATATGAGGAAGCAATCAATGATATTCTAAGTACAGAGCAAATTGAAAAACTAGGCTTTGAAGCAGAGGACATGCTTTTTGCTAACTATCAGAAATTAAAGGAAAAATTAAAGGTTAAGGAACTTGTTCCTGTTTTTGATGATGTTTCTCATTTGAGAAAGATTAAAACACCACAGGAACTTGAATTTATAAAACGCGCTGAGGCAATTGGAGATGAGGCTTTTACAGAGATTTTATCTTTTATTAAGCCTGGTATGACAGAACTTGAAATTGCAGCAAAGTTAGAATATTTAATGAAAGTAAAAGGCGCCCAGGGCCTTAGCTTCCCAGCTATTGTTGCATCAGGAATAAACTCTTCCATGCCTCATGCAGTACCATCACATAAAAAGATTGCAATGGGTGATTTTCTTACAATGGATTTTGGATGCGTCTATGAGGGTTACTGTTCTGATATGACGAGAACCATTGTCATTGGAAAAGCCTCGGATAAACAAAAAGAAATTTATCAGACTGTATTAAAAGCCCAAATGGCAGCACTGGAGTTCATAAAAGCAGGTTATAAGGGAAAAGAAATTGATAAAGTTGCTAGAGATATTATATATGGTGCAGGATATGAAGGTTGCTTTGGGCATGGACTTGGACATAGCGTTGGGTTATTGATCCATGAGAATCCAAGATTATCTCCAATGGAAGAAGAAATCATTCTTGCCGGAATGATAGAAACCGTTGAACCTGGTATTTATATCAAAGGATTTGGTGGTGTTCGCATTGAAGATCTGGTTGTCGTAACAGAGACCGGTTGTGTGAATTTTACACATTCAGAGAAGCAATTGATTGAACTATAACTATTTGTTTGACTTTTATTCGATTTTCAGGAATGTTAGAAAAAAAACGTTGCAAAAAATGTCAGTTTATTATAGACTAAAATGTAGTTAATTTTAAGGAGGAATTTTGAGTATGGTTTCAGCAGGCGATTTTAGAAACGGCATAACAATTGAAATGGATAATAATATATACCAGGTAATAGAATTCCAACATGTAAAACCAGGTAAAGGTGCAGCATTCGTAAGAACAAAATTAAAGAACATCACGAGTGGTGGCGTTACTGAAAAAACATTCAGACCAAACGAGAAATATCCACTAGCACATATCGACCGTAGTGATATGCAGTATTTATATTCAGATGGTGAGCTTTTCCACTTCATGAACGTAGAAAATTTTGAACAGTTTGCCTTGAATGAAGAAACCATTGGTGATTCTTTAAAGTTTGTAAAAGAAAATGAAATGGTAAAGATGGTTTCCCATAATGGCAATGTATTTGCGATTGAGCCACCATTATTTGTTGAACTTATTATTACTGATACAGAGCCTGGTTTTAAGGGTGATACTGCACAGGGAGCTACAAAGCCAGCAACTGTTGAGACAGGAGCAATTGTATATGTTCCATTATTCGTAGAACAGGGTGTAAAGATTAGTATTGATACTAGATCTGGCGAATACATGAAGAGAGTTTAAAGAATAAAGAATAAAGCTGTCGAGGGCTGTTTCATGATCGTGAGTGCACGCACGCATCGGAATGTGTTTCGGTTACCTCTACAGTCAAACAAATGGTTCGTATCAGATAGACATAGAAAACATTATGTCTATCTGATACGGACCATTTTTGTTTGGCTGTAACGGTAAACGAAACACATTTTCCGACACCTGCATGCACTCACGATCATGTAACAGCCCGTTATAGGTTTTGATTGTTTTTAAAGTCATGAATACTTATTCGATGTAATATTGTTTCTGATATTGTTTCTAATATTGTTTCTAATGTTGTTTCTAATGTTTCCATTCTAATATGAAATTCCAAACGATGCACTTGGGTATTTAAGTAACAACTTTTCTGAATAGGCATTATCGGGTGAAAAGGTTTTCTTTTTAAATAATAGAATTGATAGTATCAATAACTCAGTTGGTAAACATTCTAGAAGTAACTGATTATTCATCTTTATCCTACTTTTATAACCCTTTTATAATTAATTCACTCAGATATTTGTTACCTTATAACAATTACGGTAAGATAGATTATTTTGTTCTCAACAACTCTTGATAGATCTCATCAATCACTGTTTCCTCTAATTTCGTATCTAAGAAGTACTCAATTGCTTGTTTCGCTTGGGCTACGAGCATCTCGAGTCCTGTTACGGCTTTTATTCCAAGTGCTTGTGCTTGGAGTGTAAGCTTTGTTTTGATTGGATTGTAAATGATATCGAGTACGGCCTCGCACTGAATGAAGGAAGTTAAATCTAGAGGTGAGGCATCAATATTTGGATACATTCCAAGCGGAGTTGTATTGACAATGATTTGTGCATCGGTATGGTTCTTATAACATTCTTCGTATGAAATCGTTTGTTCTGTAGTTTTTCTACTTACAATTAAGATTTCGGAGGCTCCCAGCATGCGAAGGACAGCATGAACCGCCTTGGTTCCTCCACCATTTCCGAGAACGAACGCTTTCTTGCCTGCAACCTGAATGTGATTGTGCGTAATCAAGTATTCAAAGCCATAAAAGTCTGTATTATATCCGTATAATCTACCCTCTTTGTTTACAATGGTATTTACTGCGCCAATATCCATAGCATGTGGATGCAGTTCATCTAAATAAGGAATGACATCTTGCTTATAAGGGATGGTCACATTAATCGCTTTAAAATCTCGTGCTTGCATAAAGGCAGTAAACGCTTCCTTCGTAAGGGGAATTAAATCATACTGATAATCTGCCAGTTTTTCATGTATTATTTTTGAATAACTATGTCCTAATTTTTCACCAATCAAACCGTATTTCATAACGATACCTCGTTTCTTATGCTTTAATCTATAAATTCATGGAAATTGATTCCATAATAATCCGGGCTTAACAATCAGAATAATATAGATTTCAATCATTTGCAAGTTTTTTTCTTTCGATATTCTCGGAATATTTTTATATACAGGGAATATATTGTTCTAGAAAGGAATTGGATAAGCCATGCAAATTGAAGGTAGGAGCAATATGAATAAATTTGACGAGCTACTAAAGATCTTTTCCATTAAATTAAGAACGGTTCTTTCAAAGTTAAACATTGATTTTTATCATCTTCAGGAAATCAGGCTACGTATAAATGCACCACTCATCATTATATATGATAATAGGGAGCTATTTGTAACCGGAGACGCTGAGCTTGTAAAGTCACATTTGCAAGCAATTATTATAACGAAGAATGAAATCCGCGAAACGATGGAATACATCAGTAATTACTCTCTATATGCTTTTGAGGATGAGATTAAACAAGGTTTTATTACAATTAGTGGTGGACATCGTATCGGAATAGCAGGAAAGACTATTTTGGAAAATGACATGATTAAAGGCATGAAGCACATTTCCTTTATTAATATCAGATTAGCACATCAGGTGAAGGGATGTGCAGACACGGTTCTTCCCTATCTTATCAACGATAAAGCAAATGGAATTTATCATACATTAATTATCTCACCACCTAGATGTGGTAAGACGACACTCCTTCGAGATGTGATAAGACAGTTTTCAGATGGTAGTTCCTATCTACCAGGTATGTCTATTGGTGTTGTGGACGAGCGTTCAGAAATTGGTGCTTGTTATATGGGAATACCACAGAATGAACTTGGAATTCGCACAGATATTTTGGACTGCTGTCCCAAGGCAAAAGGTATGATGATGTTAATTCGTTCAATGTCACCACAAATAATTGCAGTAGATGAGGTTGGATCGAAGGAAGATCTTGAGGCAATTGATTATGTCATTAGTTGTGGCTGCAAATTAATTGCTACCGTGCATGGAAGCTCTATTGAAGATATTAAAAGTAAGCCAATCCTTAGTGAGCTAATGAAGAAAAAGTTATTTGAACGATATGTCATCTTAAGTAATTTGTCTAGTATTGGACACTTGGAGGAAATATATGATGCAATGGGTAATCGACTCTATGTTGCAAAATAATGAGACGTTTTAAATAAGGGAGGACAAACTATTATGATTGTGACGAAACTAATTGGTTGTGTACTTGTAATTGCGTCAACAGCCGGAATGGGATTGTTTTTTAGTAGTGAGATGAAATGTAGGGTAGAGGACCTAAAAGAATTAAAGAAGTTAATTCTTTTAATGAGAGGGGATATACGATTTTCCAATACACCACTTCCAGAAGCAATCAGTGCCATAGCGAGAAGACATAATGGGAAATATTTTGGTTTCTTTACGAAGATTTCTACGAAATTGACAGAACTATCAGGAATAACATTTTGTGAGATATGGAAAGAGGCAGTAATACAGGAACTAATTGATACCTCTTTATCAAAGAAGGACAAGATACACTTATCACAATTTGGTGAAAACCTAGGATATTTGGACAAAGAAATGCAGATGAATACATTGGATTTATACATTACACAATTAGAAGATGAAATCGAAGAATTTTCAAAAACATTAAAAGAAAAGACATACCTTTATAATAGCTTGGGGGTTATGGCAGGTATTTTTGTATCTATCATTATGTTCTAATGAAAAAGGCAAAGAAAGAGGCATGGGGGTAATTATGACAATCAATTTGATTTTTAGAATAGCATTAGTAGGGATATTGGTTTCCATATTAAATCATATTCTGAAACAGTCGGGAAGAGAGGATCAAGCATTTTTCGCAAGCTTGGCGGGAATGGTTTTGGTACTATTTTGGTTGTTGCCCTACATAGCAGAATTGTTTGAAGTAATCAAAAAACTATTTGCTATATAAGGGGCAAGTTGCAGGTGGATAGGAGTTAAGATGATAAGAATAGCTTTAATCGGTATTGCAGTAGTTTTTCTTGGCATCCTTTTTAAAAAAGGAAAAGAGGAATATTCTCTTTATATCAGCTTGACAGGTTGCATCCTAATTTTTTATCTTGGGCTTGGTAAACTTGAGGTAATCCTAAATGCAATTGATAAGCTACAAGGATATATCGTTGTAAACAAGGCTTATATGAGTGTACTCATCAAAATTATTGGAATTACTTATATTTCAGAATTTTCATCTTCTATTTGTAAGGATTCAGGCTATCAGGCAGTCGGTAATCAAATAGAACTTGTTGGAAAACTTACAATACTTGCCATTAGTATGCCAGTTTTGTTGGCGTTACTGGAAACCATTAATAGCTTTCTGGCAGTATAATTGGTTTCTGAGGAAAATAAAAGGTAGGTGATACAGATTGAAAAATGGACAAGGTGAGTATCAAAGGTTTTCTTACAAAAAATTATTGTTTGGAATTGGGATTGTAGTAATAATCTTCTTAATAAACGGGGAAAAAGTCTATGCAAGTCAACAAACAAACTATAGTGAAAAGATTGACTATTCTGATATTCAAGAAGTCATTGATGAGGTTTTAGATCAAGGTGATAACATAAGTTTTCAGGATTATGTGGAAAAATTAATTGCTGGAAAAGAACCTTTTTCTTTTTCAGGCATTGCAAGTAATATAAAAAAAGGAATTAAGCAAGAAATAGGGGGGAACACCAATGCTCTGGGTCGCCTCATTTTCATTGGATTAATTGCTGCAATCTTTACTAATTTATCAATGGCATTTAAGAATAATCAAGTTTCGGAAACGGGTTTCTACATTACATATCTTTTGTTGTTTGGAATTCTCATTGGTTCGTTTATATCCGCATCCACACTTGCAGCAGCAGCTTTAAGTGCTGTGCTTGATTTTATGAAGGCGCTTGTCCCAGCATACTTTTTGTCGGTTGGTTTTACCACAGGGACCGGAACATCCATGGTTTTTTATGAAGCTGCTTTAATGCTTATAACACTAGTTGATTTATTATTGATCAAATTTGTAATTCCCCTTATTAACATATATTTATTGATTATGTTGGTTAATAATCTTTCTAAGGAAGACATGCTCTCAAAACTTGCTAGCCTTTTGCTAACGATAATAAACTGGCTCTTAAAAAGTCTTCTGGCAGCAGTAATAGGGTTTCATACCATTCAGGGCCTTATTATACCAGTTGTTGATCGACTGAAGCGATCGGTATTTCTAAAAGCATCTGAGGCAATACCAGGGATAGGTAATGCACTTGGAAGTGTTACGGAAACTGTACTAGGTGCAGGCGTTTTACTTAAGAATGCCATAGGCGTAGCTGGATTAGTTATCATTATTGTAATTTGTTCCGTTCCTCTTATAAAGTTACTCATTATTACTCTTATTTATAAATGTGGGGGTGCAGCGTTGCAACCAATTTCTGACAAGCGAATCTTGGATTGTATCGGAGCTTCAGCAAAATCGGCAGGAATGCTATTACAAACTGTATTTGTGGGTGCAGTATTATTTCTGTTAACGATTACCATAGTTGCCGCTACTACAGGGAACTAGGTAAAAAAGAATTCGATGAAAGCGAATTCTTGGAATATGAGTAAGTTCCAGTGGAAATTCATTTTCATATTCTCGGGTTGTTCATAAGGCATTATAGACAAAAGAGAAAGAAAACTTTGATTTTATCACAATTTGCGCTGGAGTGTGCGACAGAATGTTTGTAAGTGTGAAAATAGAAAGCTTTTTGCATCACAATTTGTACTAGAGCGAAGGGACAGAATGTTGGTTGGTTTGATACGTACAAGAGTTATGTTTTGGAGGCGGGATTGAGGAATATATGGATGAGATATATGAATGGATTAAAAATATAGTAATTTATATGATACTAAACACAGTTATCATGAACTTGCTTGGGAATAGTAGTTACAAGAAATATGTAAGTATTGTTTCGGGAATGATATTGGTGTTAATTGTAATTTCACCGCTGATTAAATTTCTAAATATTGAGGAACAGCTTGATTATTTCTTTGACTCTAATCGATTTGTAATTGAGGCTAGTGATTTTGAAAATTCATTAGTTCAAATGGAGGAACAGCAAAGGGACGAAATATTTACAGAGTATAAGGGTAAAATCAGAGAGACTGTGGAAAAAATCATTCAGAAGGAAGGTCTTTATTTATTGGATTTTGATGTTACCATTGAAGCAGATACAGAAAGTGAGAAGTTTGGAGAGATACTTCAGTTTAATATCAAAGCTAGCTACAATAAATCAGAGGAGATTACGGAGGATTCACTTCGTATTGATCCGGTTATTATCTCAAAAATAGAGGTGGCCAAACAGGAGGAGAAGCAGAGTATTGATACCTTACCATCTCCTGACGAAATTAATATAAAAAATAAACTATCTGACTTCTATAATATAGAAGCAGATAATATAAATATTAGTATACAGGGAGGAAATTATGGATAAAAAGAAAATTTCCCTGAAGGAAATAGGCTTACCGAAGTTAATATTATTATTTGGAGTAGGTGTATTTCTCATTATATTATCATTTCCAAATCTCTTTGCCTCAAAGGATAGTGATACAGACAAGAAAAATTCGTCTACCAATGGCGATGCGGTGCAGCAGATAGCCACGAACGCGACAACTTATGACACGGATACTTATACAAAAACGATGGAAGAAAAGCTTACAAATATTTTAAAGAAAGTATCAGGTATTGGTGATGTAGAAGTTATGATTACTTTAAAATCATCAAAGGAACAGATTACATTAAAGGATACTCCGTATACACAGGAAAGCTCGAATGAAGATGACGGGGAGGGCGGAAGTAGAGTAAATAGCAACAATACACGCGAAGAAAGTACCGTTTTAGTAACAACGGATGATGGGAATATAATGCCATACATAGTACAAGAGCTTGAACCGGAAGTGGAGGGTGTCTTTGTAATCGCTGAAGGTGGAGACAATGTTAAGATTATTATGGACATTGTGGAAACGGCAGGGGTTTTATTTGATGTACCAGCACATAAGGTGAAAGTATTGAAAATGAGTGATGGAAGATAAAATCATCAGGAGGATAATATGAAGAATATATTCAAGAAAAATCAGGTAATTATCACAGCACTTGCGGTTATGATAGTAATTGCGGGATATCTTACCTTTACAAGAGACAAAGCACCAGTGAAAGATGCATCAGATATAGTTGCTGAAACTACCAATCCAGATACTGAGGAGCTTACAGCGTCTGAAGATGGGCTGATAACGGTAGAAGGAACCGATGTTGCACAGGGAACAACAGATACAGATATTACAACTACAGACGATACAACTACAGACGATACTACGACTACAGATATAACAGATGATACTACAGTAGACGATACGAATACTACAACGGATACCAACGCAAGTGAGGATGATACAACAGCGATTAGTGCAGAAGATGAAATAGGAGAATTGGGCGATGTTTCCGATCAGGATATTAAAGATCTAGAAACATCACAGATTGATGTAGCGGATAATGGTGAGCTTAATATTGAAAGTGAGGACGGCGATGTAGTTGGTGAAGCTGTTCTAGCAAGCACCACGATTGACGCTAGTTATTTCAATACAGCAAAATTAAATAGAGAACAAGCGAGAGCAAAAATCAAAGAAAACTATTTGGATCTTATTGAAAACGTGAATATTTCTGAAAGTCAAAAGAAAGACGCAATCGATAATATGTTAAAAATGACTACAAATGTAGAAAAAGAAAGTGCAACTGAAATATTATTAGAGGCAAAAGGCTTTGATGGAGTAGTAGTCAGTATCCTTGACGGCAGCGCAGATGTAATAATCAATGCTGCAAATATTACAGATCAACAAATTGCAATCATTGAAGATGTAGTAACAAGAAAGACAGATATAAAGGTAGATAAGATAGCAATTACTCCAGTTGTAGTTGTAGAATAGTAGAAATTATTATTTATGAATTGCAAAAGTTGATAAGTTTGGTATAATACTATATAATGAAATAATTATATTGGGCTGACCAGATGATTATAGGAACTTAGGAGGTAATTGTTGTGAGCAAAGAACCGGAGATCAGAAACACATATAAGATACATGAAAATGGCATGGTTGGAGAAGTTCAGATCGCAGATGAAGTAGTTGCAATTATCGCAGGACTCGCAGCAACCGAAGTAAAGGGTGTGTCTGCAATGTCAGGTAATATGACCAATGAACTTGTTGGAAAATTGGGAATGAAAAACTTGTCGAAGGGGGTTAAGGTTTTAGTTAGCCCGGAAGCAGTATCGGTGGATATGGCTCTTACCTTAGATTATGGATATGGTATTCCTGAAACAGCGAAACAAGTGCAAGAGAAGGTGAAATTGGCGATCGAAAATATGACTGGATTGCAGGTTAGTGAAGTTAATATCAGAATAGCAGGTGTTAATATCGTAAGAGAGTAAATAATACTCAAACAAGGGGTTGATGCAAAGCAGAAGTTTTGCATCATCTCCTTGTTTATTCGTATGTTATATATTCGTTCCAGATGCTTTTGGAATATAGGAGGAAATAAATCTTGAGAAGAAGAGAAGTTAGGGAACATGTTTTTCGTATGCTATTTTTTAAAGACTTTCATGAAGGAAGTGAATTGAATGAGCAGATCGAATTATATTTTGATTCCTTTGTGGAACCAATAGCAGATGATTCTGCAAACTTAAGTGAGCGTTTTGAAATGGTATTGACAAAGCTAGATGAAATTGATCAAATTTTGACGGATGCGGCAAGCGGTTGGAAGCTTAATCGTATGAACAAGGTGGATTTAACAATCTTACGACTTGCTGTTTTTGAGATGCGCTTTGATGAAGATATTCCGGTAAAGGTTGCAATCAATGAAGCGATAGAACTTGCTAAAATATTTGGCGGTGAAGAATCACCGGGCTTTATAAATGGAGTATTAGCGAAACTGGCTTAGAGGTTGTATAAATCATTTTTGAAGATTGGTAGTTAAGAAAGTTTCTTGAGATATTATATTGAGAGTGGGTGGAGAGTATGAATCAGGTTTATTCCGTTACAGAGGTAAATCTGTATATTAAAAACTTGTTTATTAGAGACAACGCTTTGAGCCGTATTTATATTAAAGGTGAAGTTTCGAACTGTAAATATCATACCTCTGGTCATATTTATTTCACTTTGAAGGATACGTTGGGACAGATTACTTGCGTGATGTTTGCTGGGCAGAGAAAAGGGCTTACTTTTCGGCTGGAAGAGGGACAAAGTGTTATTGTTCTTGGTAGTATCAGTGTATATGAGCGGGACGGGAAATATCAGCTCTATGCGGGTGAAATCCTCTTAGATGGTCTTGGCGTTTTGTATGAACGATATGAGAAGTTGAAGAAGGATTTGGATGAGGAAGGACTGTTTGAACAGGTCCATAAGAAGGCTATTCCACTGTATCCAAAGCGTATTGGTATTGTTACAGCGAAGACAGGAGCGGCTATCCAAGATATCATTAATATCGCAAAACGTAGGAATCCATACGTACAGTTGGTCTTATATCCGGCATTGGTACAAGGTGTCGGCTCTGCTGAAAGTGTTGTCAGAGGAATTAAAGCATTGGACGCGGCTAAAGTTGATACGATTATTATTGGTAGAGGTGGAGGCTCCATAGAAGATTTGTGGGCGTTTAATGAAGAAATTGTGGCCAGAGCTATTTATGAGTGCCAGACTCCGATTATCTCAGCAGTTGGTCACGAAACAGATGTCACAATAGCTGATTTTGTTTCCGATCTACGTGCACCTACGCCTTCTGCCGCAGCAGAGCTAGCAGTTAATGATTATATGGCATATCTTAGTACAATGAGAGATTATCAGCGCCATTTGACAAAGGCACTGATGCAAAGAATTACATATTACCAAGCAAAAATGCGAGAATTTAAATTACGTTTGGAATATGCGAGTCCAGCCTATCAGATTAGACAAAAGAGGCAACGGTTAATGGATATCGAGCAAAAGCTTCGTCTTAAAATACAGCAATGTATTAAGGAAAAAAGGCATCTACTTGAGATATATATTACGAAATTAGATGGTTTATCACCACTGAATAAATTAAATCAAGGGTATGCTGTGGTTGTAGATAGGGATAATAAACCAATTAGAAGTATTGCAAAGGTAGCAAAAGATGATATTGTTACGATCTCTTTTCTAGACGGGGATATACGTGCAAGTGTTTTGAATTTATCTAAGATAAAAAGAGGCTTCTAATCGGTAAAGTGCACTCACAAAGTTTGTGCCTGCGAAATCCTCGGCACAAACTTATTATGCGTAGAAAACACGCGCAGGAATGAGGTTAAATATGGCAAAAAAAGATTTTAAATTAGAAGAGTCATTTGAAGAATTAAATCATATTATTGGAGAACTTGAGAAGTCAGATGTAAGTTTGGATGATTCCTTTCGCTTATATCAAGAGGGAATGAAGTTACTAAAAACTTGCAATGAGTCCATTGATAAAGTAGAAAAAGAACTTGTGATTTTAAGCGAAAATGGAGAAGAAAATGCAATTTGAAGAGGAACGAGAGAAGCGAGTTAATAAAATTGAACAAATTCTGACTGCCTATCTACCAAAAGAAGAAGGCTATCAGAAGACGATTTTTAAAGCAATGAATTACAGTGTCTTAGCTGGTGGGAAACGTCTTAGACCTATGTTGATGGCTGAGACTTTTAAGCTTTTTGGAGGACAGGAAGCTGCTTTATTGGAGCCATTTATGGCTGCGATCGAGATGATACACACGTATTCTCTTGTTCATGACGATCTTCCAGCAATGGATAATGATGAATATCGTAGAGGAAGAAAGACGACGCATATTGTATTTGGGGAAGCTATGGCTATCTTAGCAGGAGATGGTCTCCTTAATTATGCTTTTGAGACTGCCTCGAAAGCATTTCAGACAATTAATAAATTAAATCAGAATGATGAATTAGAAGCTTATAAAAGAGTAGCCAAGGCACACGAGATTCTTGCTATAAAGGCTGGTATCTATGGGATGATTGGTGGACAGGTAGTAGATGTAGAAGACTATGACGGCATAGTAGATCTACCACGTTTGGATTTTATATATTGTTTAAAGACGAGTGCGTTAATTGAAGCGTCTATGATGATTGGTGCAGTACTTGCAGGTGCCAATGAGAATGAGACAAGAAATATGGAAAAAATTGCTAGAGACATTGGTCTGGCATTTCAAATAAAAGATGATATTCTAGATGTGACTAGCTCACCCGATGTACTTGGAAAGCCAATCCACAGCGATGAAAAGAATAATAAGACAACTTATGTAACCCTTATGGATGTAAGTAAAGCTTCGGAAGTGGTTGCTATGATTTCACAGAGAGCACTGAATGTTTATAAAGAATTGCCTTATGAAAATGAATTTTTAGAAACATTAATGCTTCACTTAATTAACCGAGAAAACTAAGCAGTAGCCGTTTCATATTAATAATATCGTGGATATCATGAACCATTTTGAAAAGAGGTTGAATGAACATGCCAAAGATTTTGGACAATATAAATAATGCAAATGATATTAAGAAGGTTAGTACTAGGGATTATGCCGTGTTAGCAGAAGAGATACGATACTTCTTAATCAATCGAGTGAGTAAATCAGGGGGACATCTAGCTTCAAATCTAGGAGTTGTCGAACTCACGATGGCACTTCATTTGTGCCTTGATTTTCCGAAGGATAAATTAGTATGGGATGTGGGACATCAAGCATATACCCATAAGCTTTTAACCGGTAGAAAAAATATGTTTTCTACACTTAGGCAAATGGATGGGTTGAGTGGTTTCCCTAAGCATCAAGAAAACATCTGTGATTCCTTTGATACAGGACATAGCTCTACCGCAGTCTCAGCAGCACTAGGGCTTGTAAAAGCAAGGGACCTAAGTGGGGAAAACCATAAGGTTGTCGCTGTACTTGGAGATGGTGCGTTAACCGGAGGTATGGCATTTGAAGCAATTAATAATGCAGGAAGATTAAAAACAAATTTTATTATTGTACTTAATGATAATAATATGTCAATCTCAGAGAATGTAGGTGGCATGGCAAATTATCTTGCAAAGCTAAGAACAAATACCAAATATACCGGCCTTAAAGAGAATATTGAAAGTACGTTGAATAAAGTGCCAGGTGTGGGAAAATCGATTGTTGATAAACTTAAACGCTCGAAGGATTCAATCAAGCATTTAATGCTTTCTGATATGTATTTTGAAGATATGGGACTAACTTATATTGGACCGATTGATGGACATGATATTGACCAGATGATTACAGCTTTTCGCACTGCTGCAAAAGCGAAGAAAGCAGTAGTTGTGCACGTGATTACTAAGAAGGGAAAGGGTTATTCTTTAGCCGAGAAAAATCCAAGTAAATTTCATGGGGTTGAACCGTTTGACATCAAAAGTGGACAGCCAATTAGTGTGCAAGTGGGTAGTTCCTATACGAAGGTGTTTTCTGATGCAATGGTTCGATATGCGTCAACGAATGATAAAGTGGTAGCTGTTACGGCTGCGATGCCACAAGGAACAGGTCTTAGTGAATTTAAGAAGAGTTATTCGAACCGATTCTTTGATGTAGGCATTGCAGAGGAACATGCGGTAACCTTTGCGGCAGGACTCGCTTTGGGAGGTTATAAACCAGTTGTAGCAATTTATTCCACCTTTTTGCAACGAGCATATGATCAGATATTACACGATGTATGTATTAGTAATCTACCCGTTATTTTTGCGATCGATCGTGCTGGAATAGTCGGGCGAGATGGCATGACGCATCAAGGTATTTTTGATTTATCCTTTTTATCACATATTCCTAATTTGGCTGTATTAGCACCGAAGAATAAATTTGAATTAGATGAAATGCTTGGCTTTGCAATTTCCTATCAAGGTCCAATAGCGATTCGCTATCCTAGAGGAGAGGCGTATCTTGGGTTACAGGAATTTCAAACACCAATTATATATGGTAAGAGTGAAATGATTTATGAGGCAGAAGATATTGCAATTTTAGCCGTCGGCAGCATGGTTAAGACGGCAAATGCAGTGGTAAAAGGTTTGGAAAAAGAGGGTAGGAAGGCATCTCTCATTAATGTTAGATTTGTCTCACCAATTGATATCGAAATGCTAGAACAGCTTACAATGAAACACACTACTTTTGTTACGATAGAAGAAAACATTAAAAGTGGGGGCTACGGACAGATGGTTTCTGGCTTTTTATGTGAGACAAAGAAACAACATATCAACCATATCAATATCTCCATTCCTGATATATTTGTGGAACAAGGAGAGGTAAATGAATTACAGGAAAAGCTTGGACTGGATGCGAAAAGTATTATACAAAGGATCCTGTTAGAGGTTTAGTGGAGGCGAGCTTGAAAGAACGATTGGATGTACTATTGGTAAAAAGAAATTTAACCGAGTCAAGAGAAAAGGCGAAAGCAATCATTATGTCCGGGAATGTATTCGTAGAGGGACAGCGTGAAGATAAAGCAGGAAGTACCTTTGCGGATGAGGCGAATATTGAGATAAAAGGGAACCCACTTAAATATGTCAGTCGAGGGGGTCTTAAATTAGAGAAAGCGATGGCTCAATATGGAATCATGTTAGAGGGTAAAATCTGCATGGATGTAGGATCATCTACAGGAGGTTTTACCGATTGCATGTTACAAAATGGTGCAATCAAAGTTTATGCAGTTGATGTTGGAACAAATCAATTGGCTTGGAAGCTACGACAGGATGAGCGTGTTGTTTCTATGGAAAAGACGAATGTTCGTTATTTACTACCGGAGCAAATAGACGATAAAATTGCTTTTGCATCGATTGATGTTTCTTTTATTTCTTTGACGAAAGTATTGCAGACAGTACGAAATTTATTAATTAATGAGGGAGAGATTGTATGCTTAATCAAGCCACAGTTTGAAGCCGGAAGAGAAAAAGTCGGCAAAAAAGGTGTGGTACGAGATAAAAAAGTACATCTTGAAGTGATAGACGCGGTTGCTAGTTTTGCAGCAAACATTGGATTTGATTGCTTGGATTTAGACTTCTCACCAATCAAAGGTCCGGAAGGTAATATTGAATACCTATTGTATTTAAAAAAGAACATAAATGAAGATGTAAATATTTTACAAGATGAAAAAGAGAAGATACTACTTGGACGGAATATTTTACCCGAAATAATCAAGGAAACCGTTGAAAAGGCGCATGGTCAGCTGTCTGAGTAGGGGTATGCGGGATATAGATTGGTAGGAAATATAATGTAATAATTCTTTGTTATTCTGGAAGAACGATAAACATCTTCCTTTTATTCCTTATTTTGATTGGTGCGAATCAGGTCGAATCATGTTAAGCTTGTAACTAGCTTGTGAGAGCTTGGTGTAACCTGAAAACAGTTGAATTAAGAAAGGAAGAAGAAAATGATGAAGAAACTATTATTAATCATAACTCTTTGTACTATTACCAGCTTATCTATGGTAACCCCCGCTGCAGCAGCCAGTGTAACAAATATTAAACAAGTTAAAATATGCAGCAATACTGAGAATCAATTATCTCAAATAAATCAAAGCTTAGATATGAAGCAGTTGTTATCTCAATTTTTAGCGAAGAATAGCAATTGTTTGAAAGCGTTGAATACAAGTGCTATAAAATCAAGCGCTAGCGATAAAACGAAATTAGAAGCAATTAAGAAATGCATTAAAAAAGCAAAAAAAGTAAAAGCAAGCAATGCTAAGCCAAGTACAACAACCAAGCCAAGCACCACAACCAAGCCAAGCACCACAACAAAACCAAGTACCACAACAAAACCAAGCACAACAACCAAGCCAAGCACTACAACTAAGCCAGTTGATAATACAACAACCAATAACAGTGGTAGCTATAGAGAATTTCAAAAAAGTGTAATTGCTCTTGTTAATAAAGAAAGAGCAGCAGTAGGCTTAAGTGCATTAAAAGAAAATACGGAGTTGGACAATGTGGCAACTCTAAAATCTGAAGATATGGCT
>Ga0209100_1000786_pt1 | contig 24688 bp, 16 predicted proteins | sample lystaG_FD_185480 | JGI IMG/M metagenome (GOLD analysis project Ga0209100, IMG submission 185480) | Glacier valley bacterial and archeal communities from Borup Fiord, Nunavut, Canada, to study Microbial Dark Matter (Phase II) -... | ecosystem: Environmental > Aquatic > Freshwater > Ice > Glacier ...
CCGGTTCTTCTCAATCACATATCCGAATTCCTGAAGCGTCGCAATGTCACGGTAGATTGCTTTGCGCTCGGCGGATATTCCATTCATCTCCAGGAAGCTAAGGATACGCGTCATAGACACACCATGCTCATCATCCGTCTCTTCTTTGAGTAATTGCAGAAGGTAGAGAATCTTCAACCGGGGTTGTTCTGTGCCAGCCATATGCGCCTCCTAAAAACAACTTCATTTATCGAACAATACATTAAATATATTATTATCCATTAATTGGTGTGATTCAAGCATTTCGAGAAATCAATTACCCATTGTCGTAATTTTAATTGGGCATGTGTCCCCGGATTGGTGCAGCAGTCAATTTTTTCAAGCAATTTTTCCTGATTTTTTTATTTCTTTATTTCTTTATTGAAATTCAAACTCTTTTTCGTTGTTCTGTGGCATTTTTTCTGTCATCACTCAGAATTCTTCGCTTTTGCGCGCTGCATTGCCTGTCCCTATTAAGATGATATAATTAAAAAATGTAAATACCACTATCGCAGCTGAAAGGCTATTTTAAAGAAGGTCGGTAAAGGATGAATTTTGATACTTCAGGTGACAGATCGCTGATTAATGAGGATCATAAGAATACAGGTATGCCCTTTGATCTTTATCCCACCGGTCTTTTGACTGTCTCCAAGGTTATCGACACGCTCCTGAAGAGCTCGGATGATACTATTTATTTTAAAGACCGGAGTTCCAAATTCATTCTGAATAACAGGGCGCACTATGAGCAGTTTGGCGTTAAAAGTCAATCTGAACTCGCCGGCAAAAGTGATTTTGACTTTTACCCCGAGGTATTTGCTAAACAGTCTCAACTCGATGAGATGGAGATCATGCGTACCGGTGTACCGATCATCAATAAGATGGAGCAGGGAATGGATGCCGCCGGTCAGATCCTGACTTTCTCTACCTCAAAGTACCCTTTATATGATGAAAAGGGCCAGATCATCGGAACCTGGGGGTCGTCACGGGATATGACAAAGCTTGTTCTGGCAGAGGAAGAGCTCGAAAAAGCCAATGCAAAGCTTCGGGCGATCTCCCTGACTGATGAACTGACCGGACTTTATAATCAGCGGCATTTCTATGATTCGCTTAAGATCATGATCAAGCTATATACCCGCCGGAGAATTGGCGGATATACAGCCGATTTCTGCGTTGTTTTTATGGATATAGATGTCTTCAAACGGATCAACGACACGTATGGACACGTCGTCGGTGATTCGGCTATCCGATATATCGCAGGCCTTGTTCTTGCTCACACAAGATCTACAGATCTCGCCTTCCGTTATGGCGGTGATGAATATGCGCTTATTCTGCCGGACACAGATCTGGCCGCCGGCAGGGAACTCGCCGAAAGACTCCGCGTGATCGTAAGTGAGCATCCCCTTATTACAGATGGTCTGACCATCCCGATTACACTGAGTATCGGCGTTGCCTGTTTCAATAATGAACAGGAAGGCGGCGAGTTCGTGCAGAAGGCTGATGTCAGGCTCTACCAGGCCAAGCGCGACGGAAGAAATCGTGTAAACTGATAAAGTATCATTTCTGAAAAGAGGTAGGTTGCTATGCCTGATGATTACACCGCTTCTATGCCTGATGACTTCACTATTTCTATGCCGGAAAACACAGGCGCGTTGTCTGAAAATCCTGATTCTACCTATAGTATTTCTCCTATGGGTCTGCCCGACTGGGTTATTATTGACACGCTCATGAATCATTCACACGATATGATCTATTTCAAGGATCTTGATTCCAAATTCATACTAAATAATAAAGCTCATGCAGATCGATTCGGCGTCAATGACCCGCGTGAGCTGTTCGGCAAAAGTGATGCTGATTTCTACCCTACGGCTTTTGCCGCCGAGCTTCGCGTGCAGGAGCTGGAGATCATGACGACAGGAGTTCCTGTTGTAGGTTACATGGAACAGGCTATGAATGCGGCGGGTACTCTCCGTTCCCTCTCGTCTTCCAAATATCCGCTTTATAATAATGAAGGCACTCTGATTGGAACCTGGGGATTTTCCCGTGATATGACCAAGTTGGTTCTTGCAGAACAGGAACTTGCCAAGGCAAATGCCATGCTCCGGGAGCTTACCCTAACCGATGAACTTACCGGACTTTATAACCGGCGGCATTTCTATAATACTTTAAAGTCAACGATCATGATGTATTCACGAAGAATAGTAAGCGGGAAGCCTTCAAACTTCTGCCTTCTATTCTTTGATGTCGATCTATTTAAAAATGTGAATGATACCTACGGTCATGTCGTCGGAGATTCGGCACTTCGCTATATCGCAGGACTTGTTCTTGCACACACAAGAGCATCTGATTCGGCTTTCCGATACGGCGGTGATGAATATGCGCTGATCCTTCCTGATCTTGATATTGACAAAGGCCGGGAGATGGCGGAACGGCTTTGCAAGATATTAGAGGAAAATCCACTACTTATGAACGACAAAAGCATTCCCATGACAATAAGCGTGGGGGTTGTGGCTTTTGATGAAATAATCGACCCCTCCGATATGGTCAAACTGGTTGATGCAAAGCTCTATCAGGCCAAACACGAAGGCAGAAACCGGGTCATATAGATTTGGTTCAGGTGGATTCGGATTTTAACACTGTTACAAATGCAGTAATGCCAGGGAGTCTTTCAAAAAGGAAGACATTCCTGGCATTACTCTTATTTACTTACTTTTTGCCAAGCTGCGGAGCATCAGGTTCCCCTTCTTTGGCAAAAAGAGCCTGCTCTTCGGCACTGAATGTTGACAGGAATATATCTTTTTCACCGGGCATCCAGAAGTCTTCCTGTAAAATATCAAGAAGATCTTTTCTGCTGTGAACATTGGCGCGTATGAGCTGATTCTGTTCGTCAGCATCCTGAGCGGCGCTCAATTTCTCAACCAGCTCTGTATATTCTTCGTCCGGCATCGGCTCGCCATGTACAAAATAGCTCGGTTCTTCACTGCTGACAACATCGGATATGCGGGCCGGGAAAAGGATCAGATTCTCGGGACAATGATTCAGAAGAGCGCTCTGAAACAGTGTAATCCATCGATCTGCATAAATATGTGCATATTCCTCCGTCTCCGGACCGGAAGCGTCAGGATATCTGCATACATCATCACAGATCCGATCGAGTGTTTTTCGCTGTGCGTCCACGGACATGTCAAGAAGGGCCGTAAGGGCGGGTTCATAGGCAAGCGGAGACATCAGCCAGCTATCCGGAAGAAGAGTTTGATCGGCTCCGGCAGTATCTGAAGAATTTTCAGATGCGCTGTCTTCTTCAGGCTTTTCGTCTGCTGTTCCGTCTCCTTCGAATGTGACCCGCGCGGCCGGGGCTTCCCATATACTGGTAATACGTTTTCCCTCTATATCATGTACAAGCGCGACGGCAAATGCCTGACCCATCATGATTTCGAAAAAATTCACAGGAACAGATGTAACATCCATATCATATTTGCGCCCGTACGCTTCTACCAGCTCAGTGCAGAACTCCTCGGAAATACGATGGACATATTCGCTCTCCATACGGATGCGGCGAAGGTATTCATGCATATAAAGAATTCCGGACAGGTTCTCGATCTCTATGGCCAGCGGATAATCCATAAGGCTCGGGGTCTCGTGCGACGCATATTGCGCGTCATATAGGCGGAAAAACGCCGGTATCTCGCGATACAGGGTACCATAGTACGTATCAAGGGGAAGATGAATCTTCATAGCAAGTACAGCGCGGAAATTGGTCTCCGACTGTTCCATCAGAAAGAGAAGCCGTCTTTGTCCGTCGCAGAAGCGCTGTTCAATGGGAATATCCTTGTTGGGTGCGGCACTGAGTGTGTAACGAATAGATGCAAATATATTCCTGCCAGCCTTTTCGGACACGGATGTTGCCCCGTCACCTACATAGCGGTTCAGTTCCTTCTGGAAAAGCGCCAGAATCTCATGTGCTTCTTCATCCGGATGGTTCATCTGCCTGCGAAGCTGCGTTTGGGGCTGTGAAGTATGGCCGGCTTTCGCTGAATGAAGGGCAGCCTCGGCATCAGTTTCTGCTTCATTACCTGCTTCATTACCTGCTTCATTACCTGAATCAGAACCCGTTTTAGAATCAAGGCCGGAATCTACAGGCGCGGCAGAGGCCTGCGGTTCTCTTACGGCAAAGATGTTTCTCCGGAAAATATCGGAAGTCGGGACCGTCGCCTCTTCCGGCTCGACATGTGCTTCTTCGTCATCAAACATGTTCTGCCGGCCGGGCGTATCATAGCAGCCGCGTGCGAGTGATTTCTTCATCTGGTAATTCTTGACAATTCGGTCGGCAGCCTTTCCGCGCAGAAGATCCGTGTCTCCGCCGCAGTAATTATCAAAATACTCCGACACGGCAAATATAATATCCTCATCAGCCAGAAAATCAGATGTCTGGTTCTGAATAAAAAGAATTACCTCAAACCAGTCGGAAATGATCTGTGGAAGTGTGTCCTGCTCTGCATAAGGTGAATTGGCGGCTCTTTCAAGGAGCTGTTCTGTCATTTCGAGCGACCACTGGAGGCGGGCCTGCCGGGCGAGGGAACTCTGTCGGGACGAAAGGACATCATAAATTCCCTTTTCTGTCAGATATACGCCAACCCCTTTGAGCTCATCATTTACTGCGCGCAGCTCTGAGACATGCGAATCGGATGTCGTAAGAAATCCAAGTCTTTCCAGTCCGTCCTGACTATTTTTTTGTGCCATGAAAGTCCCCCTTGACGCAAATATACCTGTATGATATCTTGAATTTGTATTTTTTGGTCCATTAATTTCTGTTATGAATGATTCTTAATTTTCGCACGAATAAGCGTACCCGTCAACATGGGTGCGCTTTTGTTATCTTATCTATGTTCTTTGTTCCCGTGCTGCCGTGCCTTAGGAACTTGAGTGTCGGCCAGACCCGGGAGCTATCCTGAACTATCTGTATATCATACCGATTCCAACCACGCACATGACCCCGCCCATCGCTTTGTACACAGAGAAATCTTCTTTGAATATGAGGATACCGACCGGCGCCAGCAGAAGAATAACCAGTGAACTTGTAATAAGACTCGTTGTACTTATATGCGCGCCTGCCCTGTAAGCATACATAAAGCCGATCTCAATCCCGACAATCACAATACCTAAAGCAATGCTTGTCCAGTTAAGCTTTGTAAACTCCGTAAGAAGGTTTTCTCCTTTGTTGAAAAAAGGATAAATAATGATACATAAAGCGGCTGCCACCAGGTAGGAGACAAACAGAGAGATAAGTGGATTCACCCTATCCGGCGTCGTTTTCTGAATAATCTGATAAAGTACCGTCGAGACAACAGCCAGAATAATTGCCGGGTATATAGTATTGATCCCATTCATATTCATCCACCCCTGCTCCCCATTCATATAAGTCACGCCGGCATGTGTTCCGGCAATAAGATGTTTTTTATTTTTGTATGGCTCTCCAAAAACATGACCAGATGGCATCAAATCTTTTCTCGTATATGTCACTCGGATAATAAAAGGACTCAACAAATAGACCGTCAACTATACAATAGAAAAATGACAGGATGTCCTGGGACGGTGTGCTGCAGAGAATCTTCTTCTTCTGTCCTTCTTCTATGATCAGAAGAAAGAATTGATTGAATTGTGTCTCATAGCTGGCAAAAATACTCTGAAGCTTATCCCTTAAGAAATCCGGCGGATAAATCATCGCCCTGTTAACAAACCGGATCCTGTCAACACTGGCTTCGTCAGTATAGATATGGCAGTACTGCTGAAGGATTGTCTTTAGCTTCTGCTTTGTATCTTCCTTTTCAAAACTTTGCGTCAGGCTCTCGAAATATTCTTTATCCCATTTAACAGCGTTTTCAAATATCTGAATATACAGATCTTCTTTATTCTTGAAGTGCGAATAAATGGATGCTTTTCTAATGCCGACTTGTCTTGCTATATCTTCAATAGAGGCTCCTTCATACCCGTTTTGTACAAACAGCTTGAGCGCTTCCTCTCGAATCCGGTCGCTTGATGACATCCCGGGGGCTGACTGCATCTTTAACACCTCTTTTCACTTTATGATGCGTACGTAACGTTCGGTAGGTAAATCATACTCGTTTCCAACAGGGAAGTCAAACAAAAAACAGCAATAAACATAACAGGCAGGCCTGTATCGCAACCGGACAAAAAAGTACCCGGCATACGTATTCCATATGCCGGGCTCATAGAAGGAGAATGAGAATATCTGTGAAAAGTCTCGTATATCGAGACGCCTTACAGCTTTGAGAGGGTCTTACAGCTTCGAGAGGGTCTTACAGCTTCGAGAGGGTCTTGAAATGATCCTTCAGGGACGGATATATGGAACGGTACAGCTGATAGTACGATTCATAATCCTTATGTCTTTGGACATCAGGAGATGCTGTATCTTTGGTCAGTACGGCTATTGAGCACGCTTCTTCTACATTCTTGTAGACACCTGTTCCCGCTCCGGCCAGGAGTGCAACACCCAGTGCAGGACCTTCTTTAGACACGATTGTGCTGACTTCACAATTATAAATATCGGCAAGCATCTGTCTCCACAGGGGACCTGAACCGCCGCCGCATGCTCGCATGACGTCGATCGGCGTATCCATTCCCGAGATTACTTCGAGACAGTCACGCAGTGAATAGGACACTCCTTCAAGGACTGCACGTATTATATCTCTTTTCTGATGCATGGCTGACAGTCCGAAGAATACCCCCCTGCAGTCAGGATCAAGATGCGGTGTACGCTCTCCCATCAGATATGGCAGGAATAGAAGCCGGTTCGCGCCTATCGGAACCTTCTCGGCTTCTCTGTCCATCAGGTAATACGGGCTGACGCCCATCTGTGCAGCTACCTGCATCTCGGACTCGCCCATATTGTCCCGGAACCATTTGAGTGACAGTCCGGCGCCCTGCGTGACGCCCATGACATGCCAGCATCCCGGCACGGCGCAGCAGAAAGTGTGCACACGTCCTGCCGGATCAATATGCATTTTTGATGTATGGGCATATACTACGCCGGATGTACCGATCGTGGTAAAAGCCTGTCCGTCGCTGACGACACCGGTCCCTACAGCCGCCGCTGCGTTGTCTCCTGCTCCGCCGACAACAGGCGTTCCCGCCAGGAGGCCGGTAAGAGCTGCGGCAGAAGCGGATACCTGTCCGCTGATGACAGGGGATTCATATACGGGTGCCAGAAGAGCTTTGTCAATTTCAAGCTTCTGAAGCACTTCCTCAGACCAGCAGCGGCCGCCGATATCCAGAAGCTGCATACCGGATGCGTCTGACACTTCCGTCGCATATTCGCCCGTCAGCATGAGCCGTATATAGTCCTTAGGCAGAAGGATCTTCCTGCATCTTTCATAATTTTTTGGCTCATTGTTTCGTACCCATAGAATTTTCGAGGCAGTAAATCCTGTAAGTGCCGGATTTGCTGTGATTTCAATCAGACGCTCTGCGCCGACCTTCTCTGTGATTTCCACGCATTCTTTGGCCGTACGCTGGTCGCACCAGATAATAGCAGGACGTATAACCTGATCCTTATCATCGAGCATAACCAGACCGTGCATCTGTCCCGAAAGGCCGATGCCGCGAATCAGGGAAGGAGCTATTCCGCTCTTGCTGATAACCTGCTTTAGTGTTCCGTGAACAGCCTGCCACCAGTCGGAAGGGTGCTGTTCCGCCCAGCCGTTATGGGGCTGATACATAGGGTATTCGATAAGCGCGTCACAGATGACCGCGCCCATTTCGTCAAAAAGTACTGTCTTTGTCCCCGATGTTCCAATGTCAATTCCGAGCAAATAATTCATAAAATACTCCTTGCTGTATGATAGAAAAGACTCTCCCTGCGGATTGGGCAGAAAAAGTCCTTCCTTTATCTCTTACTGATGATTAACCGAAAAGTACGTCGTTGAAAATTGCTTCAAGGTATTCCTGACGGCCGCTCTCTGAAGCAACATTACCCTTGGCAAGAGCATAAGCTTCCAGATCCTTCATGGATGCATTGCCGCTTAAGATGTCAGCGCCGATACCTGTCTTGTAACTGGCATAACGCTTTGCTACAAATTCATCGATACGACCGTCTTCAATCATGCGGACAGCCATTCTGAGGCCGAGGGCAAAGGTATCCATACCTGCAATGTAGCTGTAGAAAATGTCTTCTTTGGTATTGGATGCGCGGCGTGGTTTTGAGTCGAAGTTCAGACCGCCGTGTGTAAATCCGCCGGCTTTGATGATCTCATACATAGCGAGTGTGCTGTCGTAGACATTGGTCGGGAATTGATCCGTGTCCCATCCGAGAAGCAGATCTCCCTGGTTGGCGTCAACAGAACCAAAAGCGCCGTTCGAGCTGGCTACGCGCAGTTCATGCTGGAACGTATGCATGGCAAGAGTTGCATGGTTGGCTTCTATGTTGAACTTGAAATCCTTATCAAGGTTATACTTGCGGAGGAATGCAAGCACAGTTGACACATCGAAATCGTACTGATGCTTCATCGGCTCCTTCGGCTTCGGCTCAATGTAGAAATCTCCAGTAAATCCGAGGCTTCTGGCATAATCAACCGTCATACGCATCAGGCGGGCCATATTGTCCTGCTCGAATGCCATGTCTGTGTTTAACAGAGTCTCATATCCTTCACGGCCGCCCCAGAAAGTGTAGCCCTCGCCGCCAAGACGAACCGTTATTTCAACTGCTTTCTTGATCTGAGCAGCGGCAAATGCGAAAACATCAGCGCTTGGAGATGTTCCGGCGCCGTTCATATATCGGCGGTTGCTGAAAAGATTGGCGGTACCCCACAGAAGCTTTTTGTTGTGCTTCTTCATCTGTTCTTCAAGAAGATCAGTAATAACATCAAGACGCGCATTGGATTCTTCGAGTGTCTCGCCTTCCGGTGCGATATCACGGTCGTGGAAGCAATAATAATCAATATCAAGCTTGTCCATCAGTTCGAACGAGGCAAGTGCCTTGTTTTTAGCCTGCTCCATCGGATCTGTGGCGCCATACTGCTTGTCAAGTGTTCCCGGTCCGAACATATCGGAATATTCTGAAACCATTGTGTGCCAGTAGGACATAGCAAAACGGAGATGTTCACGCATTGTTTTTCCTGCGATTACCTCTTCAGGATTATAGTAATGAAATGCCATCTGATTTTTGGATTCTTTGCCCTCATAACGTACTTTGGGGATGTTTGGATAAAATTCGCTCATAATCTAAGTCCTTCCTTTCCTTTGTGGGATTACCACTATGTGTCTTTCGTTGCTTCTATAAATTCTCACGGATGAGAATGTCAATTTTCGTATATATCAGATCAGCTTCCGGTGCCTGTCTGTCAAGAAAATAATTAAAAAGGATCTTGACCGGCATATATCCCTGCTGAAATGGATCCTGACAAATGGTGGCAGATATGACACCGCTCTCAAGATAGGGCCTTGTCTCTGACGTAAAGTCATGTGTAAACAACTTAATTTTTCCTGCATTTCCTGTATCTACGAGAGCCTTACAAGTACCCCCGATACCACCGGCCGTCATGTAAATGGCATCAATATCTTTATACTTATCAAGTATGCGGAGTGTATTGCCGTAGGCTTTGTCTGCATCGTCGAGCGTCTCAAAAACATCAAGGATCTTGATGGTCGGATGATATTTCCTGACGGCTGCGTTGAATCCGGTAATTCTCTGATTATGACCAAGGATATGTATGGACCCTGTGTAGATGACCGTCCTTAAGGGTCTACCGTCTGCTACCAGACCCATAAGTCCAGCTGCGATTTCTCCGCTCTTCTGATAATCCGTTCCGACATAGCATAAGCGTCTTGACTTTTCTATGTCCGTATTTGCCGTGATAACAGGGATGCCCTGTTTGATAAGATCATTGACCTTGTGCACGATCGACTTCTCATTGATAGCTGCAATTACCAGCGCTTGAATACCCTCTGCCTCAAGCTCATCAATCAGGTGAAGCTGATGTTCAACGGAGAACCCTTTCATAGTACGTAAGGATACTGTCAGGCCATTGTCGGCATACGCCTGCTCAGCTGCGCGAAGTCCCGAAATTACATCTTCAAAATATAAATTGCCTTCTGCCGGAAATATAGCTCCAATCTTCAGCGGCTTTTTTCTTGCTGCCAGGGCCAGGGCTGCGCGGTTCGTCCTGTAGCCCTTCTCCGCAGCAATTCTGCGAATCCGTTCTGCTACTTCGTGATTGACCCCGTCCCGATTATTAAGTGCGCGGTCAACCGTTCCTCTTGATACTCCTGCCAACGCTGCTATTTCTTTAATTGAAGTCATTGGCACACCACCATTCAAATCACCTGATTATTTGGTATTCATCAACCGTGCTCGAGCACGGCGACAAATCCTATGTTACTGGGTAAGCCCCCTCATTGTCAAGACCTATTTGAACCTTTTTGATAAACCGCCTCTCCCTTCAAAATTATCTTTGCAGGGAGAGGCGGGATCTTACACAAAAGTTAAATTATTTAGTTTTTCTCTTGGAGACAACATCAAAGGCAACAGCCAGAAGAAGGACAAGACCTTTGACAATCTGCTGTACAGAAGATGAAATACCCATGATTGACATACCATTATTCAGAACGCCCATGAAAGCAGCTCCGATCAGAGCACCTCCGATGGTTCCGATACCGCCGTACGCCGAAGCACCGCCGATAAAGCACGAACCGATAGCATCCATCTCGAATCCCTGACCTGCTGTAGGTGCAGCCGAGTTGAGTCGGGCGGCAAATATAAGTCCTGCAACAGCCGCTAGGAAAGCCATATTCGTATAGGCAAAGAAGAACACCTTTTTGGTATTGATGCCGGAAAGCTGTGCCGCCTTGGCATTGCCGCCCAAAGCATACAGATATCTTCCACCTACAGTCTTATTGGTAAAATACGCGTAGACCAGAACAATAACTGCCAGGATCAGAAGAACGGTAGGGATACCTTTGTGCTGGGAAAGTGTCCATGAGACCAGAAGAATAGCAGTAGTTATAAGAACAATCTTAATAACGAAACCAAAGGGATGATCGTTCTCATATCCCTTTCTTCTCTTTCTTGCACGTCCGTAAAGCTGCATTGAGACATAGATTATGGTTGCCAGTGCACCTACAATCAAAGTAAGCGCGTTGACACCTTCGATGTTAAGAATATCGGGGAAATAGCCTGTTGATATTTTAAGATACTCATCCGGAAAAGGCGACAATGTCAGGCCGTTCAGCACAACAAGCGTCATGCCTCTGAAAATAAGCATACCTGTCAAAGTAACAATGAACGGAGGAATCTTAACATATGCGATCCAGAAACCATGCCACATACCAATAGCAAGTCCTGCAACAAGGCAGATCAAAATGGATACATAGACATTCATCTTATTCTCAATAATCAGCTTACCTGCAATAGCGCCGATAAGGCCGACAATAGATCCGACTGAAAGATCGATGTTACCGCCGGTCAGTATGCAAAGCAGCATACCGCAGGCAAGAACTACAACATATGCATTCTGGAAAATCAGGTTGGATACATTCTGTGGAACCAGTAGAACAGCATTCGTGGTTATCTCAAAAATAATCATGACAAAAAACAGAGCAATCAGCATCGAATACTGTTTGAAATTCGTTAATAGAGTTGACTTGAGTTTAGCACCTTTACTTTCATCCATTTTATTCAAGCTCCTTTACTCGCAGAAAGAATCATTCCCATGATGACTTCTTGTGAAGCATCCTTTCGTGAGAGTTCTCCCACGATTTTGCCCTCGTTCATAACGTAGATTCTGTCGCATATTCCGAGTATTTCCGGAAGTTCCGAGGAAATCATAATAATTGACTTGCCTTCAGCTGCAAGGTTGTTAATTATTCCGTAAATCTCATATTTAGCGCCGACATCAATTCCCCGCGTTGGTTCATCGAGGATCATGATATCCGGGTCCGTAAACATCCATTTACTCAAAAGAACCTTCTGCTGATTGCCGCCTGACAGATTGCCCGTGAGTTGATGAACACTTGGGCACTTGATGCTGAGCTTGTCACGATAAGTCTTTGAGACATTCACTTCAAGATCCTTATCAATTTGTCCGTGTTTACTGACTTTTGACATCTTGGCCAGCGTGATATTTTCATTGATTGACTTCATAAGAACCAGACCGTCACTTTTTCTGTCTTCCGTAACATACGCGATTTTGTTTTCAATTGCCTGTGTTATGTTATGAAGTACAATTGGTTTGCCGTCTTTCTCAAGCTCGCCTTTTATACCGATACCGTAAGCCTTGCCGAATACGCTCATGGCAAGCTCAGTCCGGCCAGCTCCCATAAGGCCTGAAATACCGACCACTTCACCTCTGCGGACATTGATTGATACGTCATCAACCACTTTTCGTTCTGTAAAAAGCGGATGATAAACTGTCCAGTTCTTGACAGAAAAAGCAATATCTCCAATATTTGATACACGCTTGGGGAACCGGTCTGTCAGTTCACGTCCTACCATGCCTTTAATGATCCGGGATTCGGTGATATCATCAATATTCTTGTCAAGGGTCTCAATCGTTGAACCGTCGCGAATAATCGTAATCTTATCTGCAATATATTTAATCTCATTCAGTTTGTGAGAGATCATAATGGACGTAATGCCCTTTGTCTTCAAATCAAGAAGCAGATCAAGAAGTTTCTTACAGTCATTCTCATTCAGAGAAGCAGTCGGCTCATCCAGGATCAAAAGCTTAACATTCTTACCAAGTGCTTTAGCAATTTCAACAAGCTGCTGCTTACCGACACTGATATCCTTAATCAGCGTTCTCGAATTCTCCCTGAGACCAACAGTCCGGAGAAGCTTGTCTGCTTCGTGATAGGTAGCATCCCAGTCAATATTAGCCGCGCTTCCGCGTTCGTTGCCTAAAAACATATTCTCGCCGATCGTAAGATACGGCACCAATGCAAGCTCCTGATGAATAATTACAATACCTTTATGCTCGCTGTCTTTGATTGCCTTAAAAGTACAAATCTCTCCATCGTATAAAATATCGCCCTCATATGTCCCATGCGGGTAGATTCCGCTGAGTACATTCATCAGAGTGGATTTACCTGCACCGTTTTCTCCGACAAGTGCATGAATCTCCCCCTCTTCAACTACAAGGTTGACATTATCAAGTGCCTTAACACCAGGAAAAAGCTTGGTAATATTTCTCATTTCCAAAAGTGTCTTTGCCAATGTCTTTCCCTCCCGCTCTCGTGACAAATTTCTGTCACTTAGAGACAACAGGCCGGGTTGCTGTCTAAGACAACAGCCCGGCCCGCCGCTCGAAACTATATCATTTCAAAAACCCACAAAAAGCTAACATAATGCTTTCAATTCAGAGATGTTGATCAGCTTGCAAGATCAGCTTCTGTATAGTAACCGCTGTCTATAAGCAGTTCTTTATAATTGGATTTATCGGCAAATACTGGTTCGCAAAGGAATGTCGGTACAATTCCAGTACCATTGTCATAGGTCTCTTTGTCGTTTACAGGAACTTCTGTTCCCTTGACGATAGCGGTAACCATCTCAACAACCTTGGCAGCGAGAGTACGAGTATCCTTGAAGACAGACATGGACTGCTTGTCTGCAAGCATATTCTTAGTGTTGGGCTTATCACAGTCCTGTCCAGTAATTATCGGCCAGTTTGTTCCAACTACATAGTCAGCATTGTCAAGAGCATTCTCAACGCCGAGGGCTGTGGAGTCATTCGAACAAAGAACTACGTCAAGCTTTGTGCCTGTAGCATAGTTGGCTGTTATCAGGTTATCCATACGGGCCTGAGCTGTCTCTGTCTTCCATGCAGCGGTAGCAACAGTCTCAAAGTCAACCTGACCGGATACAACTACAAGTTTGCCGGAATCGATGTATGGTTTAACTACATCCATGGCGCCCTGATAGAAGAATCTGGCGTTGTTGTCATCAGCAGATCCTGCAAAGATCTCCATGTTGAACGGGCCGGCAGCATTCTCAAGGTCAAGGGCTTTAACAACATAGTCGCCCTGGATCGTTCCAACCATATAGTTGTCAAATGTCGCATAATAAGAGCAGGCATCTGTATCCATGATGAGACGGTCATAAGCGATAACAGGAATTTTTGCTTCCTTAGCCTGGGCGAGAACGGTGCCGAGAGAAGAACCATCGATGGATGCAATGACGAGAACGTCGCATCCGCCCGTGATCATGTTCTCAATTTCAGAAACCTGAGTAGCAATCTCGTTGTTGGCATACTGAAGGTCAACAGTATATCCGGCAGCTTCGAGCTGTGTTTTCATGTTGGCGCCGTCCTGGTTCCAACGTTGAAGATCTTTGGTAGGCATAGCAACGCCGATTTTGGTGCTGTCGTCTTTTTTCGCGCCGCAGGCGGTTACTGACAACAGTGATGATACAGCAATAAGTACAGCAATAAGTTTAACGAGTTTCTTCATTTTTATACTCTCCTTTTTGTTTCTCAGTTCATGCAAGCATTATGCTATGAAATACAGTGGATGAGATCATGGTCAAATTGAGTGTATATAGTCAGTCTAAAAAATACCGGAAAAAACGGCACATTAAAAAGTAAATCATAAATCCACAAAAAATATTATATTCTGACTATATTAATGAATAATGGCATACCACTTTACTATTCTCCGCCCCCCTTTCTGAGTGTATCAGTCAAAAAAGAATCTGGATAGAAACAGGCTCGCCGGAAGGAATAATCAGGTCTGTACCTCTGCGGCCTCATAGAATAGTTCTGTTTTTCTGAATATACAGAAAAACCTGCCGTTATTACCAATCGGAACAGCTCGGGGAAACAACCATCAAAAAAGAATTAACATCTTTATTTGTTGTTTTTCCGTGCTCGAGCACGATTACAACAGAATTGTATATCCACACTACAATTTTGTCAATAGCGGACCAATTATTTGTGCAATCAAGCTATATGCCGGATATTCTGAAAAAACATGTACGTACTCTATATACATGTTAATCCGGTCAATAAAATATTATTTTCCATTGGCTGACAAAGCTTTCCCTGCACAAAACGTTTCACTTCAATGGTTTTTCAATTAATAGCAAAACAATTCCTTTGATAATATAAATGAAGATATAAAACATTCTTTGGTTTATTCATTTATAAATATTATAAGTTGTATTTTAATGAGTCTAATACTTTCAAGTTTCTTTTCAGAACGATTTATTTGCCATGTAAATATTAATTTATTTTTTCTTTTCACTTATTTGAAATTATTTTGCCGGGTTTCACTTTTTTTGACTTTTTCGTGCCTTTTCGTGTCTCCTGATACGTCATTATTTGACGCTGTTTTTTGTGGTTATCACCAACTTTCTGTGATACAATATCGTTTACATTATTTACGTATTCTGTTACGTATTTTGTTTTTTCTTATCTGAAAGGAGACTTCCCATGCATACTGCAGTATTCCCTGAAATTGCTGTTATGGCGCCGGAAATTCTTTTACCGAGTGAGGGTGTGGACTTAAGCAGATGGGCTGTCATCGCATGTGATCAATTTACTTCTGAGCCTTTGTACTGGACACAGGTGGAGCTTGACGCCGCGGGCGTACCGTCTACCGCTCACATGATTCTGCCGGAAGTATATCTTGAATCTCTTTCTGCTGATTTACTTGACCACAAGATTTCCTCTATTAATGAGTCAATTGATACTTATTTAGCCGACGGCACACTTACCGGGCTGCCCGCAGGTTTTGTGATTCTTTCCAGGTCCACTCCGTATCACCCTTCACGAAAGGGTCTTATTCTTGCAGTAGATCTGGATCAATATGATTTCACGCCCGGCAACAAGAAGAGAATCCGGGCTACAGAAGGCACTGTGCTCTCACGTATCCCTCCCCGTGTCAGAATTCGCAGAGATGCGAATCTTGAGATTCCTCATATTATGCTGTTGATCGACGACCCTGACCGCCTTGTTATTGAGCCTGCTTATGAGACACTTCTGGCATCAGGTGACAAGCCCCTTTACGATACTGATCTGATGCAGGGCGGCGGGCATGTTGCAGGGTACTTCACTCCCGCTGAGTCTACGGTCTCCCAAAGTATTGTTGACGCCCTTACTGCACTTCTCGGGAGATCCAAAGACGGCTTCGTTTTTGCTGTTGGTGATGGGAATCATTCTCTTGCAACCGCCAAGGCACATTGGGACTCTATTTCCGCGTCACTTACAGCTGAAAAGAAGGACGCGCACCCCGCGCGCTTTTCGCTTGTCGAAGTAGTTAACATTCATGATGAAGGTCTGGATTTTGAACCTATTCACAGAGTCGTATTCGGACTTTCCGTCGACGATTTCTATGCAATGGCCGGTACTTTTTTCGTAGGACAGGGCTTCCGTTTCTTATCTGAAGAAGAGTGGGCGCACGTTAATACCAGCCTGCCTCCCGAGGCGCAGGTTATTCCTGTTATAAGTAACGGCTGCTGCCATTATATGTTATTGACTGAACCAAAGCATGCACTTGCTGTCGGTTCTCTCCAAAATGCGCTTGACCACATGCTTTCCGGGACGTCTGATGTACGAATTGATTACATTCACGGCGAAGAGGCCGTCCGTGATCTTTCCTGTTCAGGCAATCTGGGGTTTCTTCTTCCTGCTATTTCCAAAGATAGTTTCTTTGAAACGATCACTGCTGAAGGTGTTTTTCCCAGAAAGACATTTTCAATTGGAGAAGCAATCGAGAAACGGTATTATCTTGAATCCAAGCGTATTTCGATTAAGGAGTAAATATGTCTGAATATCGAGCCTCAATATGCGTCGTAGGCGCTGGATTGACAGGCCTTGTCAGCGCATGGGAATTAGCGAGCAAGGGATTTCTTGTACAGGTTGTTGAACAGCATTCAACAGCCGGCGGCATGCTGTCCTCCATGCGTATCGGCCATGAATATCTTGAGCTTCTTCCTCACCATATCCGTAAAAGCGACAGGAATATTCTTTCGCTTATTAAGGAACTGGGTCTGCAGGAAGACCTCTCGTGGTTTGACTCCTTCTGGTATGGACGGGTCGGCCGTAAAAAGCTTGGATATCTCAACAATGGATTTCATACCCTGGTCAGTGCGCTCATCCAGGAAATTACAGACTGCGGCGGCTTGATACATTACGGATATACCGTGATGGATATATGTCAGCTGCCTTCTTCTTCGGAAGCAATGAGGTATCAGATATCCTGTGTGCTCGCTGATTGTTCAACCGTCATCCTGGAAGCGGACAATGTTCTGTTTACAGCGTCTTTCCGCAACTTCGCTCATATTACACACGATCTGCCTATGCCCACTGATTACCGTGATTCACTGATGGATGTGAGATACAAAGCCAATATTTGTCTCATGCTGCTTATGAAAACACAGTTTACAGGTTGTTTTTCACGGCCGATCGGATTCACAGCACCTTTTCAAAGAATTATTGAGCATACCAATCTAGTAGGCGAGAGACGTTACGGCGGTCATGTTCTGTATCTTTCAGGATCAATTGCGACTTCAAATCCACTTTGGACTCAGTCGGATGCAGAAGTATTCCGCGAATTTTTCAAGAACCTTCAGCTCCTGAATCCGGCAACCGTCAGAACTGACGTGCTGTCCTGGCGTCTTACCCGTACGCGATACGCTACGCCTGCAACACAGGCAGCTTTTACGCTTGATACCCCGCTCCTGCCCGGTCTGTATGTCAGCAGTCTGGCCCAGATAGAAGATGCAGGTGATGATGCTGTAGAATACCGTATGGACTCCTGTGTCTACATGGCACGCCGGGTCGCCCGCCTCATCGAGCAGGATCGATGCACACCTGCTCAGAAAAACACAAATTGTGCCTCAAATGATCGTATCTGTTGATAATTATATCGAAGCAATCTAGTATATAATCAACGTATGTCTCGCCGCATATTGTTGTATTCGGCGAATCACAGGTTCCCGGAGGATCTACATGAATAATAAACGACGAGACTCACAGAAGACTTTATTCAGACAAGGCGCGGATCTCAGCCGCCGAATGCTTACCTCTTTCTCTATTCTTCAAAAAAAGATACCGCAGTCACGTTTTATTTGGTTCCTTATACCGGTCGCTCTTGCTTTTAGTCTGTCATTCATGCTGAAGGATAACAGTTTCCAGTTTTTGATCTGGTGGGCGGCTCTCCTTCTTTTGGGCATAGGTGCGTTCCCCCTCACCTCGTGGCTGTTCTCCTCCTTTCACGGCCGGGGATATGGATTTTCCAAAGCGGTTGGTATTCTGGCTGTATCATTTGTTATTTGGACCCTTAGTTATGTGAAGCTTCTCGGGTTTACCCGGATTTGGATTCTCTTTTTTCTAATCATCCTTTTTATAGTCAGCTGGGGAATTCCACGTACTCGAAAAGCCGCTCTTTGTGCCCTGTCCTCCCAATCAGATATACTGGAAATAACTTTTCAGGAATGTCTCTTCGTCATTGCGCTTCTTGCCTGGTGCATTATCAAAGGAATCCGTCCCGAGATTAACGGCGAAGAAAAATTCATGGACTTCGCTTTCTTAAATTCCCTGGTCCGTACGGACACGCTGCCGGCGCCTGATCCCTGGCTGGCCGGCAGCAGCATCAACTACTATTATTACGGCCAGTATATCTACGCGATGATCACCAAGTTTACAGGTATTGTAACGAGTGTCGCCTACAACCTTTCCATGTGTACCACTTTCGCACTTGCTTTTACTATGTCTTTTTCACTTGGTTCTCTGTTTTTTGACGGCGCCTCAAAAAAGGGCCTGCAGGCGCTCTCTTCTTTTCGCGTCTTTGCCGGAATGCTCAGTGCGTTTGCCGTAACTATTTTTGGAAACTCACACGCTTTCTTTTATGACGATAAATCCTTCGGCAATAAGTTTTTAACATTCCTGTCGGATCGGGGGGTTACGGTAGGACGGACTGACAGCTTTTTCTATCCGGACTCAACCCGGTTTATCGGGCATAATCCTGATTCGCAGATCTGGGATTCCGCCAAAGCAACACTTCTTCAATATGGTGATTATACGATCCACGAATTCCCCTGTTATTCATATCTTTTGGGTGATCTTCACGCTCACGTTGTCGGCCTTATGATTGTCATGCTCATTATCGCCGTACTTTTTTCTCTCTATTTTAAAGCCCGGCATCCCGCCGGCGAAGAAATGCTGATACAGACATTTCCCAAAAGCGATAAACCTGTCGGTCTTATCAAACGGCTTATCTATGAGCTCAAAAGCCTTCTGCAGCCTGAAATTGTTATCACCGGTATCCTTCTGGGTATATCAACCATGTGTAATTACTGGGATTTTCTGATCTACTTTATTGTCGCCTGTATGACACTTCTTATTTATTTCAGCAAAACATCCCGGCATTTTATCTCGATTGCCGGCTTACCCTTTTTCCTGACGGAAATCGCAATGATTCTGATTGCATATCTGAAGTATTCGCAGAATGCATTCACACACGTCGGCGTACAGCTGATTATTCTGGTGGTCTGTCTGATTGGCACGGCGCTTCTTCCGTGCGCGATTACCCGGACAGGCCTTGGCATGTCCTTTCTTTTCAGTGCTGCCAGTGTCTGTTCGCTGACCTTCAACGCAAATTTTGATATGATTGCAAATTCCCTGGCAAAGACAGAATTCACTTCCTCTGTCTACCAGTTTCTCATACTGTGGGGAGTACATCTGATATTTGCCGTTCTTTTGATTTTTGTTACTCTGTTTTCAGGAAGAGATCATTTCCCCTCCCGGGAGGCTCAAGACACATATATCCCCGAAACCGCAGCAGCCCGGTTTCTTGCCGGAAAGAATCCCGCTGATATTTTCATGTCAGGAATAGCCGTTGTTTCTTTCCTTCTCCTTGCAGCCCCGGAAATATTCTACGTACGCGACATATATGGCGGAAGTTACAAGAGATCCAACACTATGTTCAAATTTACTTTTGAGGCCTTCGTCCTGCTCTCTCTTGTCCTGGCTTATTCCTTTTTCAGATTTATGTGTATCCGCAGAAAGAATAGGAGCCATGTCGTCCTTGTCTATGCGGGGACAATTGTCCTGACTTTTCTGATCATTATTCCCATGCATTATCCATTCGTATCCATTCCGCAAAGAACAGGCGTTATTTCCCTTGAAAACTATACCAGCCTCGATGGTACCGCATCGCTTGACACCAAAGACAGTCCGCTCCTCCCGGCCGGTGCAGGGGATCTGTCCGACTATTCTGCCGCTATTGACTGGCTGAATGCAAATGTTGCGGGAACCCCGACAATATGCGAGGCTTTCGGCAACAGTTACACAGACAGCTGTGTTGTATCATCATATACGGGACTCCCTACGATTATGGGATGGCAGACGCACGAATGGCTCTGGCGTTTCCAGGGCATCGTTAACAGCCAGGGAGAGCTGGTCAGCAATCCTGAAAAGCCTGACGTGTGGACAGACATAATGACGCCGAGGCAGACAGCTGTAAGAACAATCTATACAGACAAGGATGAGGCAGTCGTCAGGTCCCTTCTGGATAAATATGATGTTACCTATCTCATCGTCGGCGCGCTTGAACGCGCACAATACATGGATTTAAATGATGAACTGCTGAAGTCGCTCGGAGACACTGTATTTGAAAGCGGGACACTTTATATTGTTAAAATGAAGTGAATATTTTGAAGACACCCGATATTATTACAGGCCAATGAATAATCTGACGGCATCCCCAGCAAAAATAATCGGGAGGCATTATGAAAGAATTTCCTGAGTATATTGATAGTCTTCCCAACCTGTGCGGCCGCGAACGAGAGATTAAAGAGGCAATCCAATCGGCAAAAGCTAAGGGACCGCTGTACCCCAAAGAAACATCGGTTGATTTTGATAAAGTACGGGCAGCCTTTGCAATTGAACTTCACATGCACCAGCCGCTGATTCCTGCCGGCGGCGATATAAGAAATCCCGGGATCATAGGCAATCTGCAGTACATGGATGAGAACCGGGGATTCGGCGACAACCACAATGCGCCTGTGTTCCGCTGGTGCTACAAGAGAATGGCTGAATATATACCAGCACTTTTAGAAGAAGGAAAAAAGCCCCGCTGCATGCTGGAATATTCCGGTACACTGCTGCACGGACTTCGCACGATGGGCGCACACGACGTGATTGACGCGCTAAAGGCAGTCACCAGCGAATCCGTTCACAGCGGGTCCATCGAGTGGGTCGGCTGTACCTGGGGACACGCAGTGGCTCCCTCCACGCCGGTACAGGACTTCCGTCTCCATGTAACCGCCTGGCAGCATCATTTCGCCGCCATCTTCGGACTCGAGGCCCTTGGACGGGTAAGAGGATTCTTTCCCGCGGAGATGGCTCTTCCCAACCATCCTGATGTGGCGTATGAGTTTGTAAAGACACTGACAGACTGCGGCTACGAGTGGGTGATGGTTCAGGAACATTCCGTAGAGCAGCTCACAGGTGCTCCGCTTGCATACAGGCACCTTCCGCACCGGCTGGTCTGCACAAACTCTGAAGGACAGACAGCCGAGATCATTGCGATCATTAAGACGCAGGGAAGCGACAGCAAGCTTGTTGCGCAGATGCAGCCGTACTACGAGGCGAATACACTATCCCTAAAAACATTGGCGGGTATTGAGATCCCGCCTCTAGTAACGCAGGCTGCCGACGGCGAGAACGGCGGCGTGATGATGAACGAATTCCCGCCGAAGTACCATGACGTAGTGCGTGAATGTTCCGATACGGATGTTCCGATTGTGAACGTCACTGAATATCTGGAGCATATTTTCGCAGCGGGGATAAGAATGCAGGATCTTCCGGCTATACAGCCGATCGGTCAGCACCGCATCCGGGAGGCCATGGTACCCGGTGCTGACGGCAGAGAGAATCTGGAAAAAGTAATCGCCGGAATCCGTGCATCTGATGGCCGGTTTCACGTGGACGGCGGCAGCTGGACAGATGATATATCCTGGGTACGCGGATACGAAAATGTACTCGCACCCATGGACCGGGCCAGCGCCCTGTTTCACGAGAAGTTTCTGGTTCCCGGCGTATCTACGGATGATCCGCTTTACCGTTACGCCTTATTTCATCTGCTGACAGCACAGACCAGCTGCTTCAGGTACTGGGGTCAGGGGATATGGACCGACTACGGTGCCGAGCTGGCCCGCAGGGCGGAGTGTGCGGCAAACCGTTTTCAGAAATGAAATGAAATGAAATAAATGGAATGTTAAAATGCGGACAAAAAAACACTGAAGTATTTCTGCTTCAGTGTTTATTTCCGTTACTGCAATAAATATATTTGACTCTTAATTAAAATCAAGCTGTGATACGCGGAGAACGCCGTTTACTTCAACCAGCTGCTTGATAACCTCTTCCGATACAGGCTGGTCCACAGCGATAAATGACTGTGCTTTGCCTGAATCCGGTTTACTGCCCCAATGCATGCAGGCAATATTGATCTTCTTCTCGCCGAGAATGGATGCGACTTTGCCGATAATTCCGGGTACATCTTCATTCTGCATAGCAATAACATTCGGAGCAAGTTCAAAGTTCATCTGGTAACCAAAGAAAGTCACAAGTACTTCTGTATCAACGCCGAAGATGGTACCGCTGACAGTCAGTTCGCGGTTATCTTCTGTAACAAACATGACGCTGATGAGGTTGTTGTAACGCTGTATTTGTGTTGATTTGCTCTCAACAATCTCGATTCCTCTGTCTTCAACGGCCTGACGTACATTAACAAAGCTGATTCTGTCGGATGAAAGAGCCGACAGGAACCCCTTAAGTACGGATAATGTCAGTATGCCAGTCTCCTGCTTGGCCAGTTCGCCTCTATAGACGACTTCAATCTTTTTAACCGGAGTCTTCTCTGCCTGGTAATAGATTTTACCGAGCTTCTCAGACAACGATATGTATGGACGCAGGGCTGTCAGATTGCCGGATATGCTGGGCATATTGATGGCGGCTACTAGATCGCCCTCAAGCGCTCTTGCAACAAGCTCAGTGACCGCTGTGCCGACATTATGGTTGGCCTCATGCGAGGATGCGCCCAGATGAGGCGTAACAATACAGTTCGGAATATCCAGAAGCGGATTCCTGAAGTTCTGTTCGCCCGGCTTCTTATCATAGGAAGGCTCTTTGTCAAAGACATCAATTCCTGCTGCTGCGACATGCCCTGTCTTAAGTGCTTCCGCAAGGGCTGCTTCATTAACCAGTCCGCCGCGCGCTGCATTTACAATACGCACGCCTTTTTTACACTTGGCCAGCTGGGGAGCGTCAATCATGTTATATGTCTCTTTGTTCTTGGGAGTATGGAAAGTAATAAGATCAGCAACCAAAAGGAGCTCATCAAGTGATGAACAGCGCTTTGCCTCGACCCGGTCAAAAGAGTCCTGCTGGATGTATGGATCATATGCCACAACGTCCATTCCAATACCTTTAAGCTTCCTGGCGACAATAGATCCGATACGTCCGAGTCCGATGATTCCGGCGGTCTTGCCTTCCAGTTCATTGCCGATCATCTGCGCTCGACGGAAATCATCCTTGTGCACTGCGTCATTGGCATGGCAGATATTTCTGAATATGGCAAAAGAAAGTGCGACAGCCAATTCTCCGGCAGCCATAATATTCGCTTCGGGAGTATTAACGGCGATGATGCCGCGTTCAGTACATGCCTTTACGTCAATGTTATCAATTCCATTGCCGGCACGTCCTACCACTTTAAGATTAACAGCGTGTGAGATCAGCTCACGATTAACCTGAGTAACACTGCGCACGATGAGACCGTCGTAAGGTTCCATAATATTTTCTACTTCGGACTGTGAAAGGCCAAACCTCTCATCAACTTCAAAGCCCCTGTCCCGAAGATACTGTATCGAATCTGCCGCAATCTTCTCTGATATTAATATTTTCATGGTTTCCTCCTAATTTTCGTCCCGGATATTTGTCATATCCGTCATCCGGTTATGCTGTCCATCATATGTGTGTCAATTGTGGTGATTTAAGCTTCGCGTTCCGCCAATACTTCGTCAAGGTCTTTGAGCATAGTCTCAACATCTTCAAGAGTTGTATCTGCCATATGTGCAATACGGAATGTCTTATCCTTGAGAGCCCCGTAACCGTTGGAAAGAAGATATCCTCTCTTTCCCATCGCTGCATTCAGTTCTGAAAAAGGAATATCCTTTGTGTTGGTAATGCAGGTAACGGTAACGGAAAGATGGGAAGGATTGGAGTATACGGCAAAATTCTGTCGGGCCCAATCCTGAACACGCTTAGCCATGGCGCTGTGCCGTGCAAAACGCGATTCAATTCCTTCCTCCAGAATTCTATCAAGCTGATAATCAAGCGCAAACATATGGGGAAGAGACGGAGTGGAAGGATATTGATAGGGCTTCTCTTTCACAAACTTATAGAGCTCTACATAATCAAAATATAATCCCCTGTTCGGAATCGTCTTCGCTTTTTCGATAGCACGATCCGTAACGGAGGCAACAGCCAGCCCGGGAGGCAGTCCAAGGCACTTTTGCGATGATGTGATGCAGACATCGATTCCGAGTACGTCAACAGGAATATAATCCCCACCCAGAGAACTTACGGCGTCAACACAGGAAATAACATCAGGAAACTCAGCAAGAACTTTTGCAATTTCAAAGATCGGATTATGCACGCCCGTT
>Ga0209100_1000787_pt1 | contig 24633 bp, 23 predicted proteins | sample lystaG_FD_185480 | JGI IMG/M metagenome (GOLD analysis project Ga0209100, IMG submission 185480) | Glacier valley bacterial and archeal communities from Borup Fiord, Nunavut, Canada, to study Microbial Dark Matter (Phase II) -... | ecosystem: Environmental > Aquatic > Freshwater > Ice > Glacier ...
GATCCGCTGGGGCCCACGAGCGCGACGCGTTCGCCGTCGGCGATGCGCAGGGTGAGCGCGTCGAGTGCCACCCGGGCGCCGAAGCGCTGCGTGACCCCCTCGTAGGCGAGCACCTTAGAGCAGCTTCTCCCGGCGCGCGACCTCGCGGATGCCGTCGTACTCTTTATCGTCCGCCTTGACGTATTTCGTTGCCCGGAGCAACTTCAGGAGCTCGGGCGATGCACTCACCTCGAACGCGTGTCCGACGGCCGCTGCCGTTTTGTCATCGACGCTCTTCGCGGCGACCCAGACGTAGTCGACGAACGGCTTGCTGGTGTGAAACACGCGCGCCTTGGCCGGATCGATCGTCTTGTCGGCGACGAGCTTCTTATAGATGCCCTCGTCGATGGCTCCGGCATCGGCCTGACCGGAGGCGACCGCTTGGGCCGTGGCTGGGTGGTTCCCGGTGAAGTTGGTCTTGAGATCTTTGCTTGGGTCAATGCCCGCCTCGAGCAACTCTTTGACCGGAATCAGATGACCCGAGGTCGAGTTGATGTCGCCAAAGGCAAACGTCTTGCCCTTGAGATCTTTGAGCGAGTTGATCGCCGCATTGCCGGTGATGAACAGGGAGTGGTACTGCTTATCTTCCGAACGCTGGACTAGCGGCTTCACGCCGTACTTCTCGTGGGCTTTCACGTACGTGAGGCCGCCGAGATAGGCAATGTCCACGCCGTCGTTACCGATCGCCTCGACCGTCGCCGCGTAGCTCGTCGTAACGAACAACTTCACGTTGCGACCGGTGGCTTTGGCGATCATATCGATCAACGGCTGTTTCGCTGCGATCTGGTCGGGACTCGCACCCGCCTCGGGGATGAAGGCAACGCGCAGGTCGTCGGCAGCAAACGCGCGACCGGGAAGTGCGAATGCCGAAGCGACGGCGGTGAGGGCAAGAGTGAACGCGCGGCGCGAAAGCGGCGGACGTGAATCGGTCATCAGTTCTCCAAAGCGGCTAGGTAGTCGTTGCCTCAGACCGCACGACACGCCTGCGCAGTTGCCGCCGGCTTGACAACTCACGGCAAGGCGTGCGAACCCGCTAGCTTTACCGATGCAGACGCCGGGTGAGCGTGGCGAATTGACGCGCGAACCGACGGGACCGGTCTCGGTCGTCCATCCTCCCGATCGCTTCGAGGCCCCATCCGTGATCCGTCAGATGCTCTTGCCCACGGAGAGGATCAAAGGCGGAGTCTTGAACCGCAAGGTAGAGCCACTCGGGAACACGACAATGGCCTCAGCGACGTTGAAGCAAGGTTATATCGGCTCGCTTCTTGGCTTCGGAACGGTCGTTTCGCCAGATGTACTGATCCGAGACGTTCGCGATCCGGTCAGTTTATATCGAGATGCAAGCGGTCGCGAATGGAGTCGAGGATCAGATTTGGACGCCTGCGGTGCACCAAAGGCGGATGCCGTAGCAGCCTTAGGCCTTTTCCTCAAAACGAAGATCGCGTACGCCGAGAAGTCGACGTGGATTGTCAACGGCCATCGCGCGGATGTCTTCTGGCGAGAGGCCAGCCGAACCGAGATCCGCCGCAAAGCCGCGCAGCCCATCGGTTGGAATGGGATTTCCGTTTTGGCCGAGGTCGCTTGAGATGATGAAGTGCTGCGGACCGAAATCACGTACGTATGCGGCGCAAGCTTGTGCATCGACATTTCCCCACGTACGCATCCATGGCACCGTCGAATGCGGTCCCATCAGCGCGCCGATCGCGCAGAGTTCGATCGTCGCGCCTACCTCCGTCGCTCGTGCGACGTGCTCGCGTGTGAAACCGATGATCGGGAAGAGTGCGTGCGTGATGCAGCAGCGTACGCCGTGGCGTTGCGCGAGCTCGGCGACGATCACCGCATCGTCGGCCGCCGTGTGTCCGGTGTGCAAGGTCAAGTCGTTTGTAGCGCACGCGCGGACGACGGCTTCGAGTTCCGGGGTTGGTTTCCCATCGCGCATCACGTCGAGTCCATCGTCGGATCCCACGAGCGTCTTGCGATGATTGTTGCTATCGACCGTCGGTAACCAGACGACTCGTCCGCGGCCGCCTTCGATTCGCGCGATCGTCTCGACGGCGTTTGCATTCAATCCGCCGACCGATCGATTGAGAACGATACCGCCCCAAGCATCGAATCCATAGCGCCGCACGAGCAACTCCGCGCGACTCGCCGTTTCCGAGGCGTGGTTCTTGAGAACGATGCCGCCCATGCGCGCGCGCTGCGCCGAGCGCGCCGCTTCATCATCATCAATGGCACGCCCGAAAATATCGGGTGAGGTATGGACGTGCATGTCGACAAAGCCGAATACCGCATCCGCCGGTGGAGGGGATGGGACGAAGGTTTGCGGTGCGTCGGCGGGTGGGTGCGGAATGCCCAGGCATTCGCAATCGTCGTTGCTCATCGGCTACTCGTTCTTTCGTTTCGATCGGTCACGAACATATGACCGGGTTCGTGCGTGATGGCAAACGGCACGCCCGCGCGCAAGAGGCTACGCTGCGGTGTCACACCGCAGCCCCAAAAAACCGGTACGTCGCTGGATTCCAACGGTACGGCGTCGCCCTCATCGGGATGCGCGAGATCGCGAATACCGAGCGTCGCGGGATCGCCCCAAGCAACGGGTTCGCCATGGCAGTCCGTGAACGGGCGCGTCACCTCGCGCACGCGCTCGACATCTGCGGCGCGATAGGGTCGCATGCTCACGACCCACGTCCCACCGAAGCGGCCCGCCGGAGCGAGCGGGATCGAGGAAACGTACATCGGCACGTTCGAGCCGAGCACCACGTGACGCGGCGGCAAGCCCGCCTCGGTAAGCGCACGATCGAACGAAAACGAACAGCCGATGAGAAACGCGACCAGGTCCGCATGCCACAGCGCGCGCACGTCGGCGCACTGCTCGACACAAACGCCTTCACGCCAGATGCGATACGCGCCGATATCCGTGCGCAGGTCGGCATCCACCGCGCACGCCGGTTCGAATTCGCCTGCGGGCAATTGTTCGACGAGCGGACACGGGACGGGATTGCGTTTGGTCAGCAGCGCGAACTCATCGGCCCAGTCGCGCGGAATCACCACGAGATTCGTTTGCACGAAGTGCGGTGCGAGTCCGGCCGTCGGACCGCGGAGTTCTCCCCGTCGGATCCGCCCGCGAACGTCGGCCGCCGTTTCGCTTGCGTTCATGCGCCGTCGATTCCGTTTGCGCGGTCGCGCTCGCTTGCTGCGGGATCGCGCCGGCGCGCATCGCCGTATCCACCGCCGCCCGCGGTCTGTACGATCAGCGTATCGCCGGGGACAAGATCGAGCGTTGCTTTGGCCGGTACGACGCTGCGCGTCCCATCGGCGCGAACGATCTCGTGATGCCCGATTCCGCCATCGCCACCGCCGTTCGCTCCACGCGGATGGACCGTGTGACGGTCCGCGAGCACGGATGCCGTTGCCGTCCCCTCGCGTAGGGAAAACGAACGAATCAATCCCGATCCGCCGCGGTACTCACCCGCTCCCGCCGTTCCGGTCGCGAATTCGTAGCGCGTGATCGTGATCGGGAGCGCGCGTTCGATCGCTTCGATCGGCGTGTTGAGCGTGTTCGTCATGTGAACGTGGATCGCGTCGATGCCATCGGCCGTCGGTCGCGCACCCATCCCGCAGCCATTGGTCTCGTAGAATGCCCACGAGCGGCCAGCGGCATCGAACCCACCCACCATGACGTTGTTCATCGAACCGCCGCTCTGCGCGGGGACGCGGCCCGGTGCGAGTTTGGCAAGCGCGCTCAAGACCAGGTCGGCATTGCGCATCGAGGTCTCCACGTTACCGCCGCTGACGGCACCGGGTCGCCGCGGGTTGAGCAGCGAGCCCTCCGGCGCGCGTACGTCGATCGGTCGAAACGACCCCTCGTTCATCGGAATGTGCGGGTCGGTTACCGCGCGCAGCGCGTAGTACGCGCCCGAGAGCGTCACGCCGAAGACGGCATTGAGTGGCGCTGCACGCTGCGCGACGGTACCGGCATAATCCAAGACGACGCGATCGCCGCTTTTCTCCAAGCGCAGACGCAGCACGATCGTCGGATTTCCGGCTTCGTCTTCGAGGGTATCTTCGGCGATTGCAATGCCATCGGGCAACGCACGCAGGGCAGCTCGCGTGCGGCGTTCGCCATCGTCCAGCGATTTTACGATCGCCGCTTCGACCGTTTCGATCCCGTAGCGATCGATGAGTTCCAGATACCGGCGTGCACCCGTGAGGTTTCCCGCGATTTGCGCGCGTAGATCACCGACCCGCGCTTGGGGCGTGCGCGAATTCCCGGCGAGCAAGTCCACCGTTTCATCGACCAGCTTGCCATCGCGGACGAGCCGAGTCGGCGGCAAGATGCAGCCTTCCGCAAACAGATCGCGCGCATCAGGCGGCATCGAGCCGGGAACCGCACCGCCGACATCGGTGTGGTGCGCTTTATTGGCGGCGTAGCCGACGAGTCGGTCACCCGAATGAATCGCCGCGATGACGGTAACGTCGTTCAGGTGGGTTCCCGAAAGATACGGATCGTTGACGACGATCGTTTCGCCGCGTGCGATCGGACGACCGCGTTCCACGAGCCACGCAAGCGACCGGCGTAGTCCCCAGGGTAGCGAACCGAGATGAACCGGAATGTGCTCGGCTTGGGCGATGAGATTTCCGCTTGCATCGAACAGCGCGCACGAGTGATCCAAGCGTTCCTTGATGTTCGGCGAATAGGCGGCGTTGCGCACCGCGATACCCATCTCTTCGCTTGCGTACACGAGCGATGAGGCAACGATCTCCGCGGTGATCGCATCGACCACGACCGGCGCGCTCATCGACGCACCAAGACGAGATTGCCGAACGTGTCGATCGTTCCGACCCAAGCCGGTGAAATATACGTGGTTGCGTCATACTGTTCGATCACCGCCGGTCCCTCGATCGTTTCTCCGCGTTGCAAATGCGCGCGACCGTAGACGGGCGTGCGCGAAAAGTTTCCGTCATTCCACACATCACGATATTCGCGTGGCTCCGTCGCACGGATGGGCGCTGAGAGCGCCATCTCATCGAGCGGCGGTTTGATCGTCGTCCCGACGGCGACGACGCGCGCATTGACGAGTTCGACGGAATCTGCGCGAGCGGCGAAGCCATACCGTCGTTCGTGACGCACGTGAAAGGCTTCGATGACTTCGTCGAGCTGCGGCGCGTTCGGCACGGAGAGATCGAAGGATTGCCCCGCGTAACGCACGTCGATTTCCGCGATGAGCGCACGACGATCGGCGGATACGCCTTGCGCTTCGAGCGCAGCGTCGCCAGCGCGCGCCAAATCGACGAGAATCGCCTGGATCCTCGTCCAGGTCTCATCGCTTGCGGGCGCTACGATCGAGCGGACGAACGATGCGCGCACGTCGGCCGCTAAGAGCCCGTACGCGGAAAAAACCCCGGGAAGCGGCGGGATGACGATTCGACGGACGCCGATTTCATCGGCCACCGCACAAGCGTGGAGCGGTCCACCGCCGCCAAATGCGACGAGCGTAAAATCGCGTGGATCGTAGCCGCGCTCGACGGAGACGATGCGCAGTACTTTGGACATCTCGGAATCCACCAGAGCGACGATCCCCGCGGCGGTTGCCGCGATATCACCCGCGAGAATGCTCGCAACGGTTGCAACGGCACGTTCGCTGCGCGCGCTCTCGATCGGAAAGGCACCATCGAGCAGTGCGCGCGGATTGAGTCGTCGCAGAACGACGTTTGCATCCGTCACGGTTGGTCGATCGCCGTGACCGTAACAGGCGGGTCCCGGATCGGCACCCGCGGAGAGCGGGCCGACGCGCAGTGTCCCCGCAAGATCCAACCACGCGATCGTTCCGCCCCCGGCGCTTACTTCGGCAAGATCGACGAACGGAAAACGAACCGGATATCCGCTGCCTTTGATCGCCCGACCGCTGTGCGTCGATCCCGCGGCTTCGAACTCCGTTGCGATTTCGGGTGTCCCGTTCAAAACGGTTCCCGCTTTTGCCGTCGTGCCGCCCATATCGAACGAGAGAACGTTCGTGATGCCGAGCGACCGTCCGACATACGCAGCGCCGATCACGCCGCTTGCGGGTCCGCTTTCGATCAGCGTTGCGGGCTGCGCGACGGCGGCATCGATCGAACTCATGCCACCGTCGGAGCGCATGACGAAGATCGGCGCCTCGACACCAAGGGAACGAACGCCCGCGGACACGCGGGCAAGATAATCGCGAACGATCGGCACGAGCGCGGCGTTGACGACGGCGGTCGAAAAACGTTCGTATTCCCGGTACTCGCGATTGATCGTGGCCGAAAGCGAAACGTTGACCTCGGGCAACGCTGCAGCAAAGGCCGCTGCGATCGCTCGTTCGTGCGTATCGTCGATGTCGCTGTGCAAGAGGCCAACGGCAACGCTGCGGATGCCGCGCGCGCGTACGGCCTCGATTGCCTCAGCGACGGTTGCCAAATCGAGCGGGATCAGAACGGAACCGTCGGCCAGGCGTCGTTCGCGCACGGTAAGACGATCCTCACGTCGCGCGAGCGGGACGGGGCGCTTCACCTGCAGATCGTAGATCGCGCTTCGATTTTGGCGGCCGATTTCCAGCACGTCACGGAAGCCTTCGGTCGTGATGAACGCGACCCGCGGCAATTCCAGATGCACCTGACCCAAGAGAGCGTTGGTTGCAATGGTGCTTGCATGGGCGATGAGCGCAACGTCGTGCGTGGGCGCATCGTCGAGAAACGCACGCAGCGCCGTGAGCAAGCCTTGCTCGGCCGCGCGTGGAGTCGTCGAGACTTTCCACCGTTTGAGGTGTCCCGCCTCATCGAGCGCAACGAGGTCCGTAAACGTTCCGCCGATATCGATCCCGATTCGTGTTTTCATAAGCCGAGGAACGCCGTTTGAACGAGTGGATCGTCGAGCAGCACGCGCGCGGCGCCCGCAAGCACGATTTGGCCCGTGCGTAGGACGTACGCGTCGTGCGCCGCTCCGAGCGCTTCGCGCACGTTCTGCTCGACGAGGAGTACCGCCGTTCCGGTCGCCGCAATACCCGCGATGCCCGCGTAAATTTCGGGGATGAGCTTGGGCGCGATGCCGAGGCTCGGTTCGTCGAGCATGAGCAGTCTTGGTCCGCTCATGGTCCCGCGCGCGATCGCTAACATTTGTTGTTCACCGCCTGAGAGTGTGGATGCACGTTGGTCCAGTCGTTCGCGTAAGATCGGAAACGCGGCAAAGGCTCGCTCGAGACGTTCCGCACGCAGTTTCGCATCGCGCGCGACGTACGCGCCGAGCAAAAGATTGTCGCGTACCGTCGCCGATGCGAACACGCGCCGTCCCTCGGGAACGTGCGCGATCCCAAGTCGCACGATCTGGTGGGCACGCACCCGGCCGAGCACCGTTCCGGCAAAACGGATCGTGCCGCTTTGCAGCGGTAAGAGGCCGCTGATGGCTCGCAGTAGCGAGGTCTTCCCCGCACCGTTCGATCCGACGAGTGCGACGATGGCGCCCTCGGGCACGATAAGACTCACGCCTTGCAGCGCACGCATGCCGTCGTAGCCGGCAAAGACGTTGTCGACTTCGAGCAGATTAGCCATGCAGGGCCGCCGCGCGCGGCCCGAGGTACGCTTCGATCACGGCCGGATCGCGGACGGCGGCACGTGCATCGCCCGTGAAAATCGTTCGACCGGCCGCAATGACCACGACGTGGTCGGCGATCGGCATCAAGACTTCCATCACATGCTCGACCATCAGGATCGTGATGCCACGAGCAAGGATCGCGCGCAACAATACGACTGCCGCTTGCGATTCACGCGGTGTAAGGCCGGCCATCACCTCATCGAGCAAGAGCAATTGTGGTTCGATAGCGAGCGCACGCGCAACTTCGAGTCGCTTCTTATCGGCGATCGTCAGCGCACGACCTAACTGCCGGCGCTTATCGGCAAGCCCGACGAACGAGAGAATTTCCTCTGCAACGGCGGTGGCATCGACGACGCGCGGATGACGCATGAGCGCGCCGGTGGTCGTTGCCTCGAGCACCGTCATATCCGCGAACGTCTGCACGACTTGATAGGTGCGCCCGATCCCCAAATGCGCGACGCGATGATACGCCATCCCCGCGATCTCGGTGCCGGCAAAAAGAATGCTGCCGCCGCTGGGCTTCAGCGCTCCGGCAATACACCCAAACGCCGTCGACTTTCCGGCGCCGTTCGGGCCGATCAAGCCCGTGAGGGCGCCGGCCGTCACATCGAGATCGACGCCGTCGAGCGCGCGTAACGAGCCGAATTGTTTGGTCAATCCGCGCACGCGCAAGATCGGCTCGCTCATCCGCCTGCCTCCCGTACGGCGCGGCGTCGACGTAGGGCCTCGATCGCCGCACCGACGATGCCGCTCGGTCGCACAGCCGCAATAGCCACGATGAGCGCACCGTAAATCACAAGATCGTAGCCTTTGCCCGCGCCGCCGAGCTTGAGTGCGACGGCTTTTGCTAAGAAGACATAGACCAGTGCTCCGACCGGCGGTCCCCAGACGGTACCGATTCCACCGACGACACCGACGAGCGCGATGTCGATCGAGATCGGTAGCGCAAGCGTCGATGAGGGATCGACGAAGAGCGTGTACTGCGCGTAAAGCACGCCCGCCGCCGATGCGAGAACCGCCGAACCGGCAAACGCGATCAGTTTCCAACGGCGTTCGTCGATGCCGACCGATGCTGCCGCGCCGTAGTTCGCGCGTAACGCACGGAGATAGTATCCTAACCGCGAGCGCTCGAGGCCGATCGTTGCCGCTTGTGCGATCGCAAAGAGCGCGAGTGCCAAGAGCACGTACGGCCACTTCTCGGTAAACTGAAGCGCCGCGAAGCCGTTAGCGATCGGCAATTCAAAGCCATTCGCGCGGCCGAGATACGGCTGCGTTTTCACGAACGTTTCGACCAGCGCGCCAACCGCGATCGTCGCAATCGAAAAGTAGTGACCGCGAAGTGCGAAGGTCGGATAGCCGACGGCAAGTGCAAGGACGGCAGCAACCGCCGCACCGAGCGGAAATGCAAACCACGGTGAGATCCCAAATCGCGCCGTGGCGATGGCGGCGGCGTATGCGCCGCAGCCGAAAAAGATCGCGTGGCCGAACGAGATGTTACCCCCGTAACCGCTAATCCAATTCCACGACTGTCCGAGAACCGCGTAAATCAAGAGCGTGAAGAGCAAGTCCAGAACGACCACGTCGCGCACGCCGAATGCGGCAAACACACCGATAACCAGCAGTCCGATGAGCGTCAAGACGTTGCGATCGCGTGCGATCGTTTTCACCGGCGACCGAGCAAGCCTTGCGGACGCACGAGCACGACGACGAGATACGCAAGATACACGGGGACCATTTTTATTTCGGGCGCAAGATAAAATCCGCCGAAGACTTCGAGCACGCCGACCAACAGCGCGCCGACGAGCGCGCCTTGAACGCTCCCGAAGCCGCCAAGTGCCACGACCACGAACGCCGTCAGTGCGAAGTCCGCACCCACGCGCGGATACACCGGATACGAGAGCATGAGCAGCGTCCCCGCCGCGCCAACGCAAGCAGCGCCGATTCCGAAGGCGACGGCATTCATGCGACCGACATCGATCCCCATGAGCGTTGCAGCGATACGATCTTCGGAAACCGCTCGCAGTGCGCGTCCCGTTTCCGTATATTCCACGAACGCGAAGAGCGCACCGGTCAAGACGAGCGCACCAATGCCCTCGACGATCGCCGCGGCTCCCACGGACACCGAGCCGAAATGCAGCGTCTGCGCGAACGGGCGATTCGGGATCGAAAAGAAGTCGCTCGTGAAAAGGGCTTGCGCGAGACCTTGTAAGAGCACGAGCAGGCCGAAGGTTCCGAAGACCGTCGCTTCGGGCGGACCCGCGAGCAATCGACGAATGAAGAGTCGATACACGACGATCCCAAAGAAAAACATCGCGATCACGACGAGCGGCAGCGCGACGAGCGGTTGAAGACCGAGCAGCGCAAGGCCGAACGCGGCGTACATCGCGAGCATCAAGAATTCGCCGTGCGCGAAATTGACGACGTCCATCACCCCATAGACGAGCGTCAATCCCACGGCCACGAGTGCGAACAGCAACCCGGCGAGCAATCCGCTCACCAGGAGCTGAGCGAAAACGTCTATCGTTTGCTCCACGCCGGCATCGGCCAGATCGGTTCTTTGACGCTGACCGCGAACGGCCAGATCGTCTCGTATTTTTGATCGAGAATCTGTTCGATGATACCGGCACCGAACGTGTTTTGACCCGTCGCATCGAACTTGATCCGCGTCCACGGCATCAGGGTGCGCTCGCCCGGGATATCGGTTTGCTGGAGCGCGGTGCGGATCGCATCGGGCTGGGTCGACTTCGCGCGATTGATCGCATCGGCGAGCACGAGCACGCCCATGATGTCGCGCGCGGTATTCCCATCGAGCGGCGCGTTATTGAAGCGCTGACGGAAGAGCTGATCGATCAGCGGCACGGACTTGTTGCGCTGTTTGATATCGAGCGAAAAGACTTCACGGGTGAAGACGAAGTTCGCTTCCTTCCCGAGCGTGCGTAGGAAGCCCGGATCGATAAATCCGGCATCTTGAGCGAGGATCGCCTGCACGTCCACGCTCTGCTCTTTGAACGCCTTCATGTAGAGGAGCGAATCGGGCAGATATGAGGTGATCAGGATGACGTCGGGTTTGGCTGCTTTGATCTTCTGGACTTCCGCGGTCACTTCGGTCGTATTCGCAGAATACGGAATCTTCGCAACGATTTCGTAGTTGAATTTTTTCGCCGTCTCTTCTTCCGCGTCGGCCGAGCCCGTGCCGAACAAGCCGTCTTCGTAAACGATTGCGAGCTTCTTCACACTGATGTTCTTCTTCTTTTTCATGTCCGCCAAGAATGCGAAGAAGTTTTCGGAGAAAATTCCATCATGGGGTGTCGTGCGGAAGAACCACTTGAAACCGCGCAGATGGAGTTTGGGATTGGCGGAACTCGGATTGAGGAACGGAATGCCGTAGCGTTCTGCAACTTGACTTGCCGTCGCCGTCGTCGATGAGGTGTAGGCGCCGATGAGTGCGACGACTTTCTCTTGCGTGATCAGCTGTTCTGCGGCGGCTTTTGCTTGGTCGGGTTTGCCTTGCGAGTCCGCGAAGATCAGTTTGATGTGGGCATGCCCGAGATTCGGGAGTCCACGTGCCCCCGCCATCGGCAACGGATACGAAATGTGGCCGTTGACGAGGTCTTCGGCCAGCTGCTGCGCGGCTTTGAGTCCGGCGCCGGTTTGTGCGCTCGATCCCGTGAGCGGCAGAATCGAACCGATCTTGATTTCCGGACCATCGGCAGCACTGATGCTTGCCGAGGGAAGCGTACTGAAGGCGAGTATCGCGGCGAGTCCGGTGAGGATGAGGCGGCGCATAGGGGCTCCTATCATCGAGCGAGCGAGGGTGTTGATCGCGAGTAGTCGACGGCATCGCGCAGCCGTGCGAGGGCATCGTCTCCGAGAGCACGCGCCATACGGTCGTGCGCGAGCCGCGTTTCGGCAACGAACGCCGCGCGTTCGACGGCCGAGAGATGAATGACATCGAGATGCGGTTCGAGCAGCGCGAGAGATTCACGCTCGTACGCCGCACCCGCCGCAGCGGATTCGGCGATGGCGTCGCGCAGAGACCCCTCGATGACCGCGCGTCGCGAGCCGAGTCCGGCGAACGCATCCGGATTACCGATGAGCACGAGGGCGGACATGCTGTGCTCGGTGAGCGTGAGATAGTGTTGTTCCCGCCACATTTCGAGGTCGACGATATTGGCAAGCGCGTTCTCTTGCGCGTCGATTTCGCCATCGCGCAGCGCTTCGGTCAAACGTTCGTACGGAAGCGGAACGGCGATCGCGCCGAGCGACTCGGCAAAGTAGACGTTGACCGGCGCTTGTTGCGTGCGCAGCCGCAGTCCGCGCAGATCAAGCGGGGTGCGAACGGCAACATCGCGAGTCGTCAGCGAGCGCATCCCGTTTGCGGCGATGCCAAGACCGAGCAACCCGTGTGCATCGATTTCTGCAAGCACTTCGCGACCGAGCTGCCCGTCCAAAACGCGACGCGCATGTTCGCGACTCTCAAAGAGATACGGCAATTCCAGCGCTTGCGAAAGGGGAACGAGCGTTCCGGCGACGGCCGCCGTCACACCGATGAGAGCAAGGCGACCCGCCCGCACGTCCATGAGCAGATTCAGTTCGCCGCCGTTCTCACGATAGGGGATGATCGTCTCGACCGCAACCGCGTCGTGCGTTCGCTCGCGCACGAGTTCGGCAAATCGCAGCAGCGTTCGTCCACCGACGGCGTCCGCTGCCGTCATCGTTGCCACGCGCAACACGGGTCGCATCGTCGACTGCGGCCGAACGGCCCGCTGGGCGAGTGCGCCCAATGCATCGACACTGGCGGTTGCCGCACGGTCGACGCGCGAGAACGCCTCGCCAACCTGACGAACGGCGTCCTGTATTTCGGCAAGCGCCCGTTCTGCCTCGGTCGATGCATCGCGTTTGCGCCCGCCGAGATCCGGCTCGAGCGCGCTCAAACCCTCGCCGATCGGCTGCAATTCGCTCACCAGCGCAAGGCCCGCAGGTGTTGCCGAAATGCGTGTAACGCGACGATCGTCGCTATCCGCACGTCGCTCGACGTACCCTTGATCGACTAGCCGATCGAGATGGCCGGTGAGCGAACTCGCGTCGAGTTTTAGGACCGTCGCGAGATCCGACGGACGCCGACGCGGTTCGTCGGCAAGTAGGAGCAGAATGAAATACGGGACGTAGGTGAGACCGTGCGGCCGCAAGCGGCGATTCCACGTCCGTGCGAGATCGCGCGCGGCCACGTCGACGGCGAAACCGCGAAAATCCGATGGAACGAGCGGCGAAGCAACCTCACTTACCAGTTGCCCTACTCTATCGGGAATTTACTACGGATGTCAACTATACCGAACCAAATGATTATCGGTCGCCGTTCGCGCCTTCGCCGATGCGAAGCTCGGTCTGGCGGATTCGCCCGGATGCCGATTGCAGTCGAGCGAGCTGCAAATGGCCGCCGGCCCAGATGCCGAGAGACCGGGCAGTCGGATTTTCTCGCGTTCCAGACTCGGGAACAGAGAGGGACCGTCACGTCCGAAAATCACGTTGCGGGCGCAGGCGCGATCGAGGCTTCCACCAGAAAATCAAACCGATGAATGCCCGCGGCATCGGCAGAGCGCACATGCGCGCGCCAGTCATCGCGCAAACGTCCGAGCAGCGGCACGTCACGTGGCGAAAGAAAAACGCGGTGCGCGAATGCTCGCACACCGTGCGTATCTCAGCGGTACCCGATCGCGCTACACGTGATGGTTACGGATTCGCAAACACGTCGCTCGCGAATGGATCGGTCGATGGACCGGCCACGCAACCATCGGCAAGGACCAAGCACCGCGCGCCGATTGCGACAAGGTAGCTCGTTTTTGCTTCTGCGATCACGAGTGCTGCACCACGGGCCGCGCATTCGCGCAGGAGCCCTTGCACGAGGACTAGCGCATCGGGATCGAGACCCTCTGCGGGTTCGTCCATGAGGACGACCCGACCATTTCCGACGAGCGCGCGCGCGACGAGGACGAGCTGTGTTTCCCCGCCGGAGAGCGTCCCGGCGCGCTGATCGTAACGCTGCGCGAGGATCGGGATGCGGTTTTTTACTTCGGCGAGCGTCCACGGGGATTCGCCGCGCACGCGGACACCGAGTTCGACGTTCTGGCCAACGGTGAGCGATCCGAAGACGCGGTGACCTTGCGGCACGAAGGTCACTCCGATCGCGAACCGTCGTTCGGGTGTTTCTTCGGCAAGCGATTCGCCGCCTAACGTCAATTCATCGACGCTGGCCGGAGCGAGCCCGGCAATCGCACGCAGGAGCGTCGACTTTCCCGCGCCGTTACGACCCGTGACGGCGACGATTTCACCGCAGGGCACCTCCAAATCGATTCCGCGCAAGATCATGCTCGAACCCGAGAACGCGCGCATATTACGCAGGACGAGCGACACGCGGCCCTCCGAGTCGCGTTATGGTCGTGCATAACCGAGCGGCAACCTCTGGATCGTGTTCGATCACGAGGAGCGCCACATCGCGCGGTAATGCTTCGATCGCATCGAGTACACCGGAGATCTCCGAGCGTTCGAGACCTGCGGTCGGCTCGTCGAGCAAAACGAGTTTTGGTTGCGTCGCAAAAGCCACGGCGATTTCGACTCGTCGGCGCGTGCCATGCGGCAAGCTGCTCACCGGTGCATTCGCGAGCGAACGCAAATCGAAGTGCGCGAGCGAGCGATCGACGACGCCGAGCAACGCCGAGTCCGTAACGAGTGGCCGGACGATGCTGCGGCCGCCGGAGCGCGCGGCGGCATGCGCGATAGCGAGATTTTCCCACACCGACAAGGTATCGAAAAGCGAACCGAACTGATAGGTGCGCCCGATGCCCAGACGCGCGCGCGCATCAGGCGTCCGGTCTGCGATGTCGGATCCGGCAAATCGGATCGTCCCTGAATCGGCGAACCGCTCACCGCCGATGAGCGCGAAGAGGGTCGATTTGCCGACGCCGTTCGGCCCGAGTAGTGCGTGACGTTCCCCCGCGTCGACCCGCAGTGAAAAATCGCTAAAGAGTGCGCGCCCTCCAAGCTCATACGAAAGACGATCGATTTGCAGCAGAGGCCCAATCGGAACGAGAAACTCGACGTCCGCAACGGGCATCGAAACCCGGCGATACGGTCGCGCGCGCGGTGGCACGAGACCCCGCGGAAGCGCGATTGCGGTGCCGGTCATCAGCAAACCGAGGATCAGTTGCCAGCGACCCGTGAGATCGCCGACGAGCGTCTCGATTGCCACCAGAACGAATGCCCCGAGCGCCGGGCCGAACACCGTTCGCGAGCCGCCGAGAAGCGCGGCGATAAGAACCGCAGCGCTCGTCGGCCAATCGATATCGCTCGGCGAAACGGAACCGCGCAACTGCGCGCTCATGACACCGGCAAGCGCGCAAAGTCCGCCCGATAGCGCGAACGCTACGAGCCGCGGCGCGAGGACCCGAAGCCCAAGCGATCGTGCGCGCACTTCATTGATCGCCGTCGCCGCGATGATCAAACCGTATGTCGATTCCCAAACGAGCCAAGCGAGCGCGCAACCCACCGCAGCGATACCGACGACGGACGCCCCAAAGAGCGGATCGGTCGTCGAAAGCGGCAGCGCACGTACGATTCCCGTAATGCCGGTATCGCCTTGCGTCAACGCAACGTTTTGCGAAGCCAAACCCCACAGACTCTGAGCGAGCGTCAAGGTGAGGAGCAGCGCGTAGATTCCACGTGTCCGCGCGGTAAAGATTCCGAAGACGAGTCCGAGGAGAGCGCCAAACGCGATTGCGAGCGGCATCACCACATACCACGGTGCACCATGCTGCGCGCCGACGATTCCGGCTACATAGGCACCGATACCATAAAACGCCGCATTGCCGAGCGATGCGATACCGGCAAGCCCGAATACGAGATTGAAACCAACCGCGAACAGCGCCGCGATTGCCAGCCGCTCGATCACATAACGCAGATAGGGCGGCGCGAACGTTGCGAGCAGCGCAAGGCCGATCGAGGCTACGACAAATGCGAGAACGCTACGCCGCACCGAAGAATCCTCGCGGCCGCAGAGCCAGAATGATCGCGACGGGCAGATACGTCGCAAAGAGCGCGTACGCCGGAAAATACACCGTACCGAACTGAACGACGGCGCCGATCGCAAGCGCCGCAACGAACGCACCGCGGACCGATCCAAGACCACCCGCCACGACAACCGCAAGCGCGAGGATGAGCATCGTAAATCCACTTTGCGGTTCGAGTCCCGTAAACGCACCGCCGAGGACCCCGGCGAACGCCGCGAGCGCCGCACCCGCCGTAAAGACGATCGTAAAGAGGCGCGGTACCGCAATCCCGATGGAGCGAGCCATCTCACGGTCATCGATCGCAGCGCGGATCTGGAGACCGAATCGCGTCCTCGAAAAGAGCGTTTCGAGTGCAGCAAAAACGATCGCCCCGCAAACGACGAGGGCTAAGCGAAACGTCGGGAACGTAGCGCCCGCGATCGTTACGACGCCTGCGAGACCGGGCGGACGTTCGGGCGAGAGCGGGGCTCCTCCCGCCAGCGCCACGATCGCATCGCCAACGACGTACGCAACTCCGATCGTCAAGAGTATCTGCGGCAACTCACGCTCGGCGACACGACGGATGAGGAGTCGTTCGAACAGCGCGGCCGCAAGCGCGACGAGAACGACGGCGATACCGAGCGCGCCGAACCACGGGAGGCCGCGTTGCACGAATGCATACGCAAGATAGCCGCCGCAGACATAAAAGGCGCCATGCGCGAGATTGACCACGCGCAAGAGTCCGAACGTGACCGTCAGTCCGCACGCGACGAGAAAGAGCAGCATCCCATACGCAAGCGCGTTGAGGACGAGCGCGACTATGGCTTCGCCCAGGTGCCTTTGCGTTTGGCATACGGCTCGCCCGCAAGATACGACTTCGGATCGTAACGGCCAAATTGCGTGACGTCAAAATAGGTCGTCAGCAAAGCGTTTTCAGTTCCGCGCGCAGCTCTACGCACCTGACGCACGTACACGTTGTACACGGCTTGCCCGCGAGCATCAAAACGCAAGGGACCTCGTGGCGCATCGACGCGCACGCCGCGCAGCGCCGCTTCGAATGCATCCGTCTTGACCGTACCGGCCGGCAGTTTTGCAAGTGCCGCCTCGATGACTTGCGCGGCGGCATAGCCGTCCTCGACATATTGCGAGACGAGGCCGTGCGTTTGGCTCTCGTAGTCGCGCTTGAAGCGAACGTTCACGGCATTGGGAAGCACGGCTGAATAGTGAAGCGTTGTGATGATCCCCTCGGCATTTTTCCCCTCGGCTCGGAGAATCTGTTCGTCGGTAAGCGCCCCGTGCCCGACGATCGGCGCGGTCAGACCAAAATCATGATAGGCAGAGAGAAAACGAATCGAATCGGCGCCGGCGATCGCCGCGTACACGACGCTCGCGCTCGTATCGATGCGGGCGACGAACGGCGCCCAGTCTTGGGTGCCGAGCGGCGCGTAGACTTCCTGAACGATCCTGCAACCGCTATCGGTATACGTGCGCGCGAATCCGCCGACCGCTTCCCAGCCGAACGCGTAGTCGAGTCCGATGACGACGGCCGTCTTTTTCTTGAGTCGATTGCACGCATAATCGCCCATCGGCATCGCGTCCTGCGAACCCGTATACGAAACACGAAACGTCGAGGGATTGGCCTTTGCCTGAGTCAGACCATCGGCACCGGCGACCGTGAGGATCAGCGGCGTTTTCGCTCGATCGACATAGTCGCTGATGCCATAGGCGACCGCAGAATTGACGATGCCGACGATGGCGTTGACATGGTCTTGCTCGATGAACTGGTGCGCCTTGGCGAGTGCCGCGTCGGTCGAGTTTGCTTCATCTCCACGTTTGATGACGATCCGAAAGCCCGAGAGTATGCCCGCGTGACGGTCGAGATAGAATTGGAAACCGGCATTGACGTCGCTGCCGAGCGCGGCAAACGGGCCGGTCGATGGATTGAGCAAGCCGACGGTAAACGTGCCTCGCTCGGGAGCGACGGCAAATGCGGGCGCACTCAAACCCAGCAGTGCGATGAAAACGAGCAAACGACGAATCATGTCCTGGGCATTCGACAAATCGGCGGTGCTCCTGCGCGCTTCGCGGCGAATTATACTTGAAACGATCGTTTCATACTGCTACCGTGGATGAATGTCGCGTACCGTCGATCCGCTGATTCGATCCGATCTCCTCGCCTCGATCCTCGACGCCGTCGAACGCGCTGGACTCGTCGACTTTTCGCTTCGCCCGCTGGCCGAAGAGATCGGGTCCAGCCCGCGTGCGATTCTCTACCATTTTGGCTCGAAAGAGCAGCTCGTCGCCGCGATCATTGCGGCGGGGCGGCTTCGGCTTGGTGTCTTGTTCGCCGACTGGGCTCGCGCGAGCGACGGCTACGATCTGCGCGATGCGCTGCGCCGCGCGTGGAGTTGGCTCACGGCTTCGCGCCGGCGCGCATTTCTCAAACTGTTCTTCGAATTCACGACGCTGGGTATGCGCGACCCGCGCGGACACGGTCGCGCGGTCGGGGTTCTCTTCGCCGAATGGCGCGAACTCTTTGAATTTGAGTTCACGCGGCGCGGAATGAGTCGCGATCGCGCGACGCTGCTTGCATCTCTGGTTCTCGGCACGATGCACGGCTTGCTTTTGGATTTACTGACAACGGGCGATCGCGCGCGGGTCGATCGCGCGTTCGCCTCGTTCGTTGCAGCAGTCGAGTTACCGTCTAGGAAAACGCGTTGATCCCGGTTAGCGCCTGTCCGACGATCAGCATGTGCACTTCGCTCGTCCCCTCGTAGGTGAGCACGGTCTCCAGATTTGCCATGTGGCGCATCACGGGGTAATTCGTGGTTATGCCGTTCCCGCCAAGGATCGTACGCGCTTCGCGCGCGATAGCGATTGCGTCGCGCACGTTGTTCAATTTGCCAAAGCTCACTTGCTCCGGACGCAAACCCGTCGTATCTTTCGTGCGTCCGAGATGCAGCGCGACGAGATGTGCCTTTTCGTACGCCAGCTGCATGTTGGCAAATTTCTCTTGCGTGAGTTGAAAGGCCGCGAGCGGTTTGTCGAACTGTTTGCGCGTCGTTGCATAGTCGAGCGCCGTTTCGATGCACGTTCGTGCGGCGCCGACAACACCCCAAATAATGCCGTAACGCGCTTCGTTCAAGCACGAGAGCGGCCCGCGAAGGCTCTTCACGCCCGGCAAGACGGCATCGGCGGGGAGGCGCACGCCGTGTAATTCGTACTCCGATGAAACCGAAGCGCGCAAGGAAAGTTTGTTGTCGATCGGGCGCACCTCAAAGCCCGAGCTATCCGTCGGCACGATGAAGCCGCGGACGCCATCGTCGGTCTTCGCCCAGACGATCGCGATCTGTGCGATGCCGGCATTCGTACTCCACCGTTTGTATCCGTCGAGCACCCAGTCGCTGCCGTCGCGCCGCGCATGCGTGGTCATGCCGCCCGGATCGCTGCCGGCGTTCGGTTCGGTCAAACCGAAGCAGCCGATGACCTCACCACGCGCCATCGCGGGCAAATACTGTTGCTTTTGCTGCTCGCTTCCAAATGCATGAATCGCGTACATCGCAAGCGACCCTTGAACCGATGCAAAGCTGCGAATACCCGAGTCGCACGCTTCGAGTTCCATGCACGCGATACCGTACGCGACCGCGCTTTTTCCCGGGCAGCCATAGCCCTCCAAATGCATCCCGAGCAAGCCTTGCTTGCCGAACTCGACGGCAAGTTCTCGCGGAAAAACGCCGCGCGCATACCAGTCTTCGATCTGCGGTGTGAAGGTCGAGCGGACGAACCCCCGCACGCGATCGCGCGTGGCGCGCTCCTCTGCGGAATACAGGCCCTCCAGGCCAAGGATGCTCGGGTCGGCGTGCACGGGCGAGGCAAGAGTCGTCATCTCTCACCCGTTCGACGCGCCCCGGCGTCAGCCATAGGAGCGGATCGCGAAAGGGTTTCTGCCCCGTCTGCCGCTGAATCACAACCGACTCGCTTGAAAGGGTGTGCCCGTGCGTTTCTTTCCCGGTCTGCTCGTCGCGCTTCTGCTTACGATTCAACCCGCAGTCGCACAGAACGTCCCTCTGCGCGGACTTCCACCCATGTCCGCAGCGCGTGGAGCCGTGCTTGGTGGTGGTGGCGGAATCACCGTCACCGGACGCGCGACCATTCGCGTCCCTGCGGATGGCCTTCGCATTCAAGCCTACATTATCGGCGACATCAATAAGAACGTCGAGGACGCAATCGTCGCGCGCCTTCGCAGCGGCGGCCTGGAATCGGCGCAGGTTCTTCCGCCCGCTTTTTTTTCCAATCCGAACAACAACCCAACGATCGTGCGCGCCGTTCTCCGTCACGCAACTCCGCAGAGGATCGACGCGCTGGCCAAACTGGCCGCCGGCATTCTTGCCGAACAGCCCGGCCTACGACTTCAAAACGGCAGTCTCTCACCGTTCGTCGATGATTGTTCGGCATCGGATTCAAAGACACGTCACGCCGCGCTCGATAACGCGCATCGTCGCGCGCTCGATGTGGCGCAAGCCGTCGGGGTTACCCTTGGACCGGTGATTGGCGTGAACGATCTCGGTGGTTCGACGTGCTTTTCGGACTCCGAACTTCCGTTCGGTAACGGTGCCGGCAACAACTTAGAAACCGAACCCGCCGTCTACGTATCGATGACCGTGAACGTTACCTACGCAATCGTGCACTAGCGGCGATCACTCGAGGGCGAGCGCCGCAGCCGCGCCGATCATCGCGCCGACGCGAGGAATACGAACCCGACCCACACGTGGACGTTCATCGAATTAGCGTTTGAGGACGCGCGTCATCTTCTCGAAGAGCCCGTCGATCGCGCGTTCGTGCTGATCTTGGATGCGTCGCCAGAACATGCGCCCTTCGATATCTGAAAGCGTTGCCGTCACGCGAAACTCGATCGTCGTCTTCTTGCCGTCGGCGCTCAGGTAAAACCCATGAGTGCCGTCGACGCCCTCGTTGTCGATCCGCCACACGATTTTCTCTTCGGGTACGACCTCATCGAGCACGGCGTGTACGCCCAGGTGCCACTCTTCGGTTTTTCCGGGGTCGAGGGGGCCGGCGGAACGCATGAACGGCTGCGAGGCAAAGGGCCAGATCGCGTCTCCCGAGGTTCCCATCTCCGAGAGTAGTTGAAAGATACGGCGTGGGGTCCCGCTGAGCGTCCGTGACATCGCGACATCGATCGGTATGGGCATGGCGCATGGTTCTCACCGAGGCCGCCGATGCATCCCCTCGCGCGGCTGCATTCATCGAAAATTAGTCCGGTTGCACCGGCCGACCCCTCGGCCTCCCGAGGCGAACCGCGGTGGTCCCTTATCAACTAAGACAATAATACTTGGAGGCCGACCTGAGACGACTCGTGATCCGTGGGCTCATTGCGCTCGAACTTCTTCATTTCGTCGCCATCGTGAAGGAGTGTGCTAGGCGGGCGCATCGCTGGCTGGTGTACGTCAGACACGCGACGTTCAGGCCGAAAGCGTGCGGTTCGCCATTCTTTGCATGAAGGGTAGCGTCGGCGCCGATGTTCCCATATCGTGGCGGTTTTTCAATCGTTGTCTCAATAGAACTCACGAAGATTCACGAGATTGCGGAGCGGGCGCCGGTCCACCAAGCGTTCAAGGTTATCGCAGAACAGGTCAACGATCCGTTCGTTTTCGTGTACCGAGAGTGCCGCGGTATGCGGGCTCAGAATGACGTTGTCCATGTCCCAGAGCGGGCTTTGCGGGGGCAACGGTTCCGTCGCGAAGACATCCAAAACGGCGCCGGCAATTCTTCCCTCGCGTAAGGCATCGATCAGCGCGGATTGATCGACGACCGCACCACGGCCGACGTTGATGAGAACCGCGTGTCCCGGCAACGCGGCGATGACGCGTGCGCTGATGAGCCCACCCGTCAACTCCGTGATCGGCAGCGTGAGGAGCATCGCATCACAGCGTGGAGCAAGAGCAACGAGATCGGCCGTCGAGACGGTTTCGTCCACCGCGGGATGCGGGGAACCGCTGCGGGTAACGCCGATGACGTGCATCCCGAACGCACGTGCGCGTGTGGCCATCGCTACACCAATTTGCCCCATGCCCACGATGGCAAGCGTCGATCCCTCGAGTTCACCCATGGTGTAATGATCCCACGCGCGATTGGCTCGGATCGTCGCCAAGCGCCGCGCGTCCTTGCGCAACGTCAGGAGTCCGTAGAACGCAAACTCGGCGAGCATCCCGCCATGCACGCCCGCGGCCGAGGCAAATGCGACGCGTTCGAGGATCTCCGGGCCGACGTCCGCGCGGCGAATGTGTGCGCCCATTCCGGCGGATGTGCCTTGCACGAAACGTATGCGCGTGCCGCGTTCGAGCGAATCACGTAGTCCCGCCGCCGACTCGCCGGGGTATCCGAAGAGCACATCGGCCCGCGCGAGCATTTCGTTCCAGCGATCAACTTGCGCGGGCGTTCGCTCGCGCGGTGTTCCGGCGTGATCGTTTGGATAGCGCGCGATCGGCAAGAGACCGGGCTCGTACGACACGTCGGCGACGGTCGCAAGCGACGCGATTCGGCAAACGAGATGCGCCTCGAGCGGACACGCGATGAGAACGCTCGGCTCAGCGGACATCGACGTTCATCATATCATCGAACGGTGTGATGATCGGTGGCTGAAATCCGACGACGCGCCCATTCCAGACGTACCCGCCACGCCACACATACAAGATGATCGTCGGAATATCGGCTACGATCTGCTGCTGCACGCGAGCGAAGAGCGCGCGACGCGTCGGCTCGTCATATGAAGATTCGACGGCTTCGAGCATCGCATCGACGCGGGGGTTGCAATACCGCGAGGCGTTTTCGCCGGCCGGCGGAATCGTCGTGCAGCCATAGAGTCCGTTGACGTCCGAGACAGCTTCGAGCGTGCGCGGGTAAACGGCGATATCGAATCTGCCGCCGTAGAGAACTCCGCCCGACGACGCCGGAGCGCGAAAAACATTTGGTGCATACGTCCGGCTCTCGATCGCTATTCCGACCGCCCGCAAGTTCGCCCGCAGCGCCTCGATCGTCTGATCGAGTTCTACTGTTCCCACCGGGTACACGACGTGCAGGACGAGTCGTTCGTTCTTCTTCACCCGCACGCCATCGGGGCCGAGTCGCCAGCCGGCTTGCGTGAGGAGCGTTCCCGCCAGCGCGGGATCGTACGGTGCGACGGAATCGCGATCGCCCGGCGGATCTAATGGAATAACCACGCCGTCGTGGAGCGTGCCCGACCCGTGTAAGATCGAGGCGACGAGGCGGCTCCGATCGATCGCCGCGCGGATTGCGCGGCGAACGCGAACGTCGCTGACGATCGGATGCACGTAGTTGAAGTCGAGGTTCGTCGTGCGAAAATTCGGCTCGACGCGAAAACGCAGCGCAGGAACTCCGCTCAATCGCTGCCGATAACTCGGCGGCATCAACGGCCAGAGGTCCGTCTCGCCCGACTGCATTTGGTTCACGAGCGTTTCTTGCGACGGCAACAGTTTAAAGGTGATGCGCTCGAGTTTCGGTTTTCCACGCCAATAATACGGATTGGCTTCGAGTTCGATTGCATCGCCGCGTCGCCACGACGTCACGCGAAACGGGCCGATTCCAACGGGATGTTCGTTGTACTGTGCTTTGTTGATGTTTGGAAGCGCGCCCAAGATGTGTTTGGGAAGAACGCATGGCTCGTTTGCCGCCGTCCCAAAATACAGCGGCAAGTAACTGCCATACGGGCGTTTGAGATGAAAGACGACGGTGTACGGATCGGGTTGCTGCATCGAGGCGATCAGATCCCAGCCCGATGTTCCCTGTTCTTCGTTGTTTGCCCGATTGTTGATCGCGTGGACCGTGAAGACGACATCATCGCCGGTAAAGGGAACGCCGTCGGACCATTTGACCCCGGTCCGCAGGTGCCAAATAATCGTCTTTCCGTCTCTGCTGATTCCGCCATTCGCACGGGTCGGAATGACCCGCAGGAGTTCGGGTATCGGTCGTGCGTCGCGATCGTAGCGAGCGAAATACGCTTGCGTCAGTTCGGCGATGAAGCCGGTCGTCGCTGAGGGATCCAGATGAATGTTTAAACTATTGGGATCGCCTTGGCCCGTCGAGAGACGCAACCAATGCGCGTGACCACCTCCGCTGGAAGCCGTATTCGAACACGCGCTCGTAAGCGCGAGCGCGAATGCGATGGTGCACGCGATCCCGTTCCTCACGCGAACTCGCTCGCGATCCAGGCGACCGGCACCGATCCGAAGGCCAGCAGCTCGTCGTGAACCTCGCGCGCGGATCGAGGCGAACGACGCCGCAGCGCCGCGATCTGCTCGGTTCCCGTCCAGTACAATAGGCGACTTCCGGGAAACATCGAGTTGCGCGTCGTCTCCGATACGATTCGCGCGGGTGCGAACCCAACCTCGTCGCGATAGAACCGTTGCATTTCCTCGAGCGTCCAGATACGCGAATGCAGTCGTACATCCGCAAGGCAGCACGCGATGTTGCGAAGCGTACAATAGGCGCGTTGCAGTTCTTCTGCGGGTGTATAAAACTCGGGGACCTCTGCCATCAGATCCTCGGCATAGCACGCCCAGCCCTCGACCATGGTTCCGGCGCCGAGGAACGCAAGCGCACTCGCGCCATCGGTTCCCGCGATCCGCGCGACGCGCGACTTCGCCGCCCGAGCACGCGCATTCTGCGTGTGGTGACCGATGCTGCCGTGATGGACGGCGTGAATCATCTTGACGGCAGCCGTGTTGTGCGCGCGCCGACGTTCCTTGGGTGGAAGGTCGAGCGAGCTGACCCAATACGTGCTGCCTGCACCGGGGAACCGCGCCGCGGGCGAACGATAGAAGAGAAAATAGAGTGCGTCTGCCACGGCACGCGCCCACGGCGGAATCGGCGCGAAACGAAGACCGTAGTCCGCCGCAGGCGTCACGA
>Ga0209100_1000792_pt1 | contig 24475 bp, 25 predicted proteins | sample lystaG_FD_185480 | JGI IMG/M metagenome (GOLD analysis project Ga0209100, IMG submission 185480) | Glacier valley bacterial and archeal communities from Borup Fiord, Nunavut, Canada, to study Microbial Dark Matter (Phase II) -... | ecosystem: Environmental > Aquatic > Freshwater > Ice > Glacier ...
AGCCAACGACGCTTACGGTGCGCGTGAAGCGACCGTCCGGCTCACCGTCATACAGGTTTGGTTATCGCCCAGTGACAGTAAGCGTGCAGCCGTCGTTAAGATGTTTCAAGTCTTACGTGGCAGACTTCCTGCCACAGCCCGGAAACTTGAAGTTGTTAAAGTGCGGTGCAACGTGCGCAGTGTAGCACAAACAAAAAAAAACCGCAAACCTGACACGGATGGCATATTTCGCTATGAATATCAGGATTTGTAATGTAAATGAGTACTATTTGTCAACCTTCATCCCTATCAGACTCGTGCTGAAAGTCAACGTTTTCTCGGCAATCATCTTGCCATAGCTTTGATAGATTGGTGCGGTAAACAACGTGTGTGTTAACATATCGGCCACTGCTTTGGGATCAACCCCATTTTTCTCGGCCATCAATAATCCTTCTGACAGCGAGCGTACCGCTGAAGAAATCAGGAAGTTGCCGACCAACTTGACCAGCAGCGCCGCGCCTACTTCTTCACCAAAATCAAAGATGCCCTGCGCACCCATTGCTATCAGCAGGGGTCGAGCGCGCTCTTTGGCTGGCTGAACTACGAACGGCTCTTGAAGGACAAACTATACTTTCAGGCGCTCGGCAATGTTGTGACGTATACCGTGATGTACGTGCCGCTCCTTTTGAATACCTTGCATATTAAACACACTTCATGCGGTGCTGTGCGGTCCCTTCGTACATTGCCGAATGCCGCACATAGCCGATCTTCTCATAGGCGCGAACAGCAGCGGGATTATCCTGTTTCACGTTCAGTGCGACTAAATCCAGTCCACGATCGAGCAAATCACGAGTGACCGCCGCCGTGCAAACCGTCGCATAGCCTTTGCCGCGCGCGTCAGCACTCGTGAACACGTAACCGACTACGCCGATCCCTTCCGCTGAAATAATATGCGTTCCGGCAATCGCTACCAACCGCCCATCCACTTTGACGCCATAAAAAATGCCGCTGTCCAATAAGTCAGGCTGGATCGACGCCGGATCAAAATTTCCGGGTGTTAAATCGCCGGGCAGTCCACTGTGGAACACGGCTTGCGCATCTGCCGCATCCACGCCCGTCAGCCGAACGGCGTGATCTAATGGCAAGTCACGCCGAAAGCGCTCAGGCGTGACGGTCATGCGCCACATGGACATTGGATCGGGCGTATCAAAATAGCGTTGCACGATTGGGAAATGTTCCGGCGTGGCGTGGTAAAAGATCGTGCTGAATGTTTCAGTGCTGTCCGGTTGCGTCAAATAAGCGAAGATTGCCGCGATACCTTCGGTGTCACCCGCGCTGATCGTGGGTGGCGGCTCAAACGCACGATAAATAAGCAGTACCGCACACAGATCCCCACCTGCATGATCAGTGAACGCCCCATAAAATTCTGCGTGCGACCAATACGGTTCAACCAGATCGCCAACTATGTAGGCATAGCGTCCGCGATCGGCGTTTAGAAAGTCGCGAATAGGGATAGGATCAGTGAGTCGTTCCACGTGGAATGTAGTGTTCAAAACATTTTATCCTTCGGCATCGCTTTCGCGCGCCCGTGCCGACGAGTACCAGCTATCGGCAGTAGGCAGCCATATTTCGCCAACACGCCGATCGCCTTTTGGGGTGAAGAACAATGCGCGGCTGAACAAATCAACGCTGATTCGTTCGGCGCTTTGCAAATCAATACTGAACATGACTACGCGCGCCATGTGCTGACGGCGCTCTTGTGTGTTCTGCGGAGCGTGCGCGATCCGATGATCAAGCGCAGTACGGCAGCGATCAATGGCAGTATTAGCGGTTGTCACTTGTAAGCCCGCGCCATCGTCTATCCATGCGTCGATCACTTGCGCCGCGTCAGGAATCAGCAGCACAAAATCCGAGCCGGGTTGTACACGAAACAGATACAGATACGCGGTGCGCCCCGCCATCCCGTAGCGATCAACGAGGCGCTGAGTCACATAAGTGAGCGACGACGTATCGGGCAGCAGAGTATCAGGCAACGACAGTGATCGTTGTGCCGACAGGTGCCCATTGATAGAGCCACAAGGCTTCATCGGTTGGCATATTGACGCAGCCGTGACTCATCGGATGTCCCCAATTATGATGCCAGTACGTACCATGAAAGCTGTAGCCTTCGTAAAAGTACATCACCCACGGCACTCCAGGCAAATAGTAACCCGGCCCGGTCATGAGCTGCGCATTGTACTTCACATAAATGTGATAAGTGCCCAAAACGGTCGGCGTGCCCGGCAAGCCCGTTGAAACCAGCACGTTGCGCACCAGCACGCCATTTTCGTAGGCATACACGCGTTGATCATGCAGTACCACGGTGATCGACTTGTTAGTGACATTCGCGCCGACCATTGGCCCCGGTGGGACGCCGGTGCTGTTCTCCATCGTGGTCGGTGGATTCACGCTGGAGTCGGGAATTTTGAGCACTGTTCCGGCGTAAATCGAATTGGGATCGGTGATATTGTTCAGAGCGGCAAGCTGCGGCCAAGTGACGCCGTATTGCTGCGCAATCTGGGAAAGTTCTTCACCAGCCAGAACGGTATGCGTGCGCAGCTTCGACGTATCGACAGGCGGCGCGGCAACCGTGGCAGGCGCAGTGGTGGGAATAATTGCTGTCGGCGGGATCGGTGTCGGTGGAACAGCCGTTGGGGGGATCGGTGTTGGGGGCAGCGCAGTCGGAGCGGCAATCGTTGGCTCGATCGGCGGCGCGGGTTGATTCGGGATCGTCGCACCACTTCCGGGTGCGCTGACGCCAGGGATTGTCAGCGTTTGGCCGACTTCAATGTGATTCATGTCGCTGATCCCGTTCGCAGCCATCAGCGCACTGAGCGCAACGCCATACGTTTGCGCAATCCGGTTGAGCGTGTCGCCTCCCTGTACAACGTAATACACGGGCGCAGCATTCGCAACCGCTGGCAATGGAGCCGCTGTGCTTGGAATGATCAAGACCTGACCGACCAGGATATGCGACGGATCTGTCAGATGATTGACGCTGATCAACTGTTCGGCAGTGACATTATAAGTCAGCGCGATCCGAAACAGCGTCTCGCCGGGTTGAACAGTGTGCGTTTGCCCGCTGGATTGTGCTTGCGCTGGATAATATACGGCAGTGATACATAGAATGCACAGCAAAATAAGCCCTAATGGGCGCAGCTTGGACATGAATTCCCCCAACAGCGACATACGGTATAAAATTGTGATGCGTTATGTCAAGTATACACTGATTCCTTTTGATCGATGTACCCGAAACGCAGCAAAGGTTTGATCTCTGTTCGATTCGGATTTACACTTAGCGACAAATGTGTTCCAGCCTGTTTGCGATCGCGCGGATCGGCTACCCCGGAGATTATCTGCATGAACGTTTGGCCTTTGCCGCGTATCACTTTTCGAGAATTAAGCACTGTACGCGAGTCCCGATTGACCGCGCTTGTCACCCATCCGGCAGCCTGGAACACGCTTAAAAGCGTCCTTGAACTGCCCATCGCGATTCAGGCTGAGCCGAGCACTCGCGATCGTGATTTATTCGAGTCGCTCGGTCAGGGGCTGCCCGCTGATATTGAAGTCATCTACGCGGTCGGTGACGAGATCATCATTGATGCGGCCAAAATGGTTGCTTATTGGAGTAAAAAGCCGCTTATCATCATCCCCACCGCTTTTGTCAGCGATAACCCTTTCACCTGGACTTCTGAGGTGCATGAGGAAGGTATCACTAAAGAAACGGTGACGGGTCCGGCGGAAGAAGTGATCGTCGATTGGGACGTGGTCGGTGAGGCCAACAGCACACAACGCGGCGCGGCGATCGTCGATCTGTTGTCGATCGTCACGGCACTGCTGGATTGGCGCTACGCGGCGCAAAAAAACAAGACGACGCCTGAGACGCGCCTCAACCCGTGGGCCGTTGGCATCGCGGCGAGCCTGGCTGGACAAGCGATCAAGAGTGCGCCCGCCATTGGTCAGGGGACGCCCGAAGCCTTGCGCACTTTGCTTGATTTGCTGTGTCTGGCGGTGCAGCTTGACAGCCAACTTGGGCATCGGCGCGCCTCACACGGCACAGAACATGTTTTCGCGGAGCTGGTCAAAGCCGATCAGAATGTCACGCATACCGAACGGGTGGCGGCGGGAATTTTGTATGCGGCGGCGCTCAACAATCAGGATGTAACGCCTTTACGCGCGGCGCTGACAGCAGCCAATATTCGGCTGGATGTACTAAAAAGCGCTGATATTCGTGCTGCCGCGATCGCGCTGCCGGATTATGTGCGGCAAGGCAATCTACCCTACAGCATCGTCAACGAACAGACCAATACCGAAAACGTGAAAGACCTGCTCGCCAAAAGCACATTAATTCCTGCGAAAGCTTCCTGAGCACCTTATGCCGACCCCGACGCCTAATATCTGGCAAATGCAGTCACAAAACGATGCCGATGGGTTGATCGAGGCGCTGCGCCATTCCGATGCTGGCGTGCGGCGGCGGGCAGCGGCGGCCTTACGCGCGATCGGTGCCTGGCACGCTGTGCCCGCGCTGGAAAGTGCGCTGGCCGCCGAGTCGGATTGGCAAGTTCACGCTACGCTCACCGCCGCGATGCAATACCTTGATCGCGATATTCATATCGAGCAAATGGTGAAAACCAAGGATTTTCGCGGGCTGTCCAGAATGCTGAACAGTTCGCGGCTTGAAGATGTGCTGACAGCCAGCGCCGCGCTCGGCAGCATCGGTGATCGGCGGGCGGTCGAACCTTTGATCATCCTGTTTCGCAATCCGTTAGTACCCGCTAAAGCGCGTTTGGCCGCCGCTGAAGCACTGCTCAAGCTGGAAAGCGCGCCCGCCGTCGTGACCTTGCTCGGAGCGCTGCGCCGCGAAGATTGGCAGATTCGCCGTAACGCTGCCGCTGTACTCGGCCAATTGCAAGCGTCCTGGGCTTTGGAGCCGCTGATCGTCGCGCTGACAGATGCAGTGCCGATCGTTCGCAAGACCGCCGCCGCTGCCTTACGCCGAATCGGGACGCCGGACGCTTTAACAGCTGTTCAAAAATATGAGGAAAACGCGCGCAAAGGCAGCACTCAACCGCTGCCTGATCTGAGTGCCGTCCCTCAGAAGAAAACCGTCACCGCCCCGCTGCCGTCAGACGCAGCACACAATGAAGTGAAACAGGAGTGAGTCAGCTCTCTAAACCAGCAAATCACGGTTGATTTTAAGAGCAGCTAATGTTGCCTCGATGTCGCCCAGTGTATTATAAAAATGCGGTGAGATACGCAAGTTGTTGTCGCGGCTGGAGACGATCACGCCCTGTGCGGCCAGCCGATGCACCAGTTGATGCACATCATTGGATTTGATCGTAATCAGCGCACCGTGCTGCTGCGGCTGCACGGGTGTTACGAGGTTGTAACCCGCGCTCAGTGCGCCCTCGATCAGCGCCTTTGTAAGCGTCTGGACGTGATGCTCGATACTTTCGACGCCTAACGTCTGCACCAGATTCAGCCCGGCCAATGCCGCATAAATATTGGGGATTGGAGGGGTGCCCGACTCGAAGCGACGGGCGCTCAGGGAGGGCTTATTAGTAGTGGCGTCCATTGCAAAAATGTCTTGCTGTGAAAACCAGCCCATCGCCGTTGGTTGTAACCCGCTGATCAAGTCTGCGCGCACATACAGAAAGGCCAGACCTGCTGAAGCAAGTAAATACTTGAGCGTGCCGCCGACCATGAAATCGACGCCCAATTGCCGTACATCCAGCGGCGTGGTGCCGACTGATTGATAAACATCCGCCAGAACGAGTGCTCCTCGGCGGTGTGCTAAATGAACGATGGCAGGAATGTCGAGCTTTGCACCGTTCCGAAAACACACATGGCTCAGAGAAACAATCAACGTTTGATCGTCGATCAGACGCTCGAAAGTTTCCAACGGGATGCTGCTGCCGAAAGCGGGTGCATGAATCACCTGTGCCCCGCGCGATTCCTGCGCGTGCCAGACTTGCCCCACCGTGGGAAACTCGAAGGCAGTGCTGATAACTTTGTTCCGCTTGCCACTGAATGATAGCGCGCTGGCGAGTGCACTCACGCCTGCCGAAACGGAAGTCGTCACCGCAATTTCGTCTGCTGCCGCGTGAATCAGGTTGGCGATGCTTTTGCGCACCGTCTCAGCACGCTCGACCCAATATTCCCAGGGCGCGCCTTGCTCATCCCAATCACATAAATATTGCTCATAGGCTGTTCGCACATCAACCGAAAGCGCACCTTGCGAACAACTGTTGATATAGATCTGTTTACGGAGAATCGGAAAGCGCTCACGCACTGCGTCAACATCGAATGATTTCATCATGTTCTTCACCTTCAACCACCCAGGTAGGCGGCTCGCATTTGTTCGTTATTGAGTAGATTCTCGGCTTTATCAGCCAGCACAACCCGCCCCGTTTGCAGCACATAACCGCGATCGGCGGCAGCCAGTGCCATATTAGCATTCTGTTCAACGAGTAAAAGGGTTGTTCCCTGCTCATGGATAGTTTGAATGAACTCGAACGTACTTTCCACCAGCAGCGGTGACAGTCCCATAGACGGCTCGTCCATCAGCAGCAAACGCGGACGCGACATCAAAGCGCGTGCAACAGCTAACATCTGTTGTTCACCGCCGCTCAGCGTGCCGCCGCGCTGCTGGAGTCGTTCTTTCAGGCGCGGAAAGGTTTGCAACACCCGCTCCAAATCGTCCTGAATGGCGCGCCGATCATTTCGCAGATAATGACCCATCTCCAGATTTTCAAGAACGCTCATCAGGCCGAAGATACGTCGGTTTTCAGGCACGACAGCGATCCCACGCTGAATGCGATAGCTGGTTGGTTTATCGTTGATCAGTTCGCCATCGAAGCTAATTGTGCCGCTGCTAGGGCGCACAATACCCAGGATCGTCTTGAGTGTTGTTGATTTGCCGCAGGCATTCCCACCTAACAGGCAAACCATTTCGCCCGGATAGACCTGCAAGCTCACATCCTGAAGAATGTGAATCGAGCCATAGTAGGTGTTAATGCCCTCAAGCGCGAGCAGCGGCTGATTTGGTGTTGCCATGTTTGCGACCTAAATAGGCTTCAATAACCCGTTCGTTACGGACGACTTCGCGATAGCTCCCCTCAGCGATCTTTTCACCATAGTCCAGCACGATGACGCGATCCGAAACGCCTTCGATCACCTGCATGTCGTGTTCGATAATCAAAATGGTATACTGCCCACGGTTGCGCAGGTCTCCGATCAGGTGGGTGATCTCTTGCGTTTCGTGCGGATTCATCCCGGCAGCGGGTTCATCCAGCAGCAGCAGTTTCGGCTCGGTTGCCATCGCGCGTGCGAGTTCCAGACGGCGACGATTTGCGTAGGACAGGCTGTAAGCAGGCTGATCATAACGGTAGCCCGCCAGCCGCTCGCCGAAAAAAGCCAGCTTTTGCTCTGCAAGCTGACGGATACGCGCCTCCTCCTGACGAAAGAACGGACGCCGCAAAACGATTTGCCAGAACTGTGCCTGAGTGCGCGGATAGGCGGCAGCCATCACATTCTCGATCACCGACATATTCAAGAACAGCCGCAAGGATTGGAAGGTTCGCGCGATCCCTCGAACCGTGATGGCATTCACTGCCAATCCACTCAGATCGCGCCCTTCAAAGCGAATATGCCCTTGATCAGGACGGTATAGCCCGGTAATCAGATTGAGCACCGTTGTTTTGCCTGCGCCATTTGGCCCGATCAAGCTCACGATTTCGCCTGCTGCCACTGAGAAGGAGAGTTCCTTGACGGCTTGCAATCCACCAAAACGTTTACTGACCGCTTCCAATTCAAGGAGTGGCATTGTGTTCACGCAATCTCCACGCGGCGCTGACCCAATAAACCTTGGGGACGATAGTTCATCAGCATGATCAGTGCGACGCCGGTCAGCAGCAGAACGGTAGTGCTCGGCTCTTGCGAAAGTCGCGTTTGCCAGACAAAGGCCAGCAAATACAAAGCGACTACTAATACCGGATCGCGCCAGCGTGCAGGCATCTGAGTCAACAAGACAAACAGCCCCACGACGATAAAAAACAAGAAGTTGCCTACACTCGTGGCCGTCGTCGTATTGACCGGAATCGTTAACCACGCCGTGATCAAGTTAGTACCGCCCGTGATTTGTTCGGGAAACAGCGCGGCGGCGATCAGATGAACAATAATCCCGCTCAGGATAACCGCGCCCAATACCGCAAACAATCGCCAGCGGGGGCGTAAAGCAATCGCCAATAAAGCCAGGATGCCACCAAAAAACACAATCTGTTGCAGTTCGATGCCCAACAATTGAATCCCAGGACGCAGCACCTCTGGCACGACCGTAATCACAAATGCACCCGCGATCATCCCCCAAAGGCTGCCCGCGCCACCCAACACCACCATCGCATACAACGTAATGAGCAGCGGCACATCGAAATTGCCGGGAAATACTGACTGCTGCCAGGCCGCAAACAAACAACCCGCGAAGCCAGCAATTCCTGCGCCGACGGCAAAGGCGAGCAGCCGGAGTCGGTTGGTGGGGATGCCCATCGCTTCAGCGGCGAGCGCATCCTCACGAATCGCTCGCCAGGCACGCCCAATTCGAGAGCGATTCAAGTTAATGATAGCAACCAGCACCAACGCCAGCGTGAGCAGCAGCAAATAGTAATAACTGGTCACACTGTGCATCGTCAGACTCAGGAAATGTAACGGATCCAGCGCGACGATTCCGTTCGGGCCGCCCGTCAGGTTGATGGGCGCAGACAATCCCGGCAAGCCCACCCGATTCATTGATGTCATTAGTTGGACAAATATTTGTCCGAAACCAAGCGTCACGATGGCAAGATAATCCCCTTGTAACCGTAAGGTAGGCAAGCCTAGCATGAACCCTACGCCAGCGGTAAAGAGTGTGACCAACGGCAGGCTCACCCATGTCGGCAGGTGAATGTTAAACTGTGCCGACGACAAAAGTGCATAGCCATAACCGCCGACGCCAAAAAAAGCCACGTAGCCCAAATCAAGCAGTCCGGTCAGCCCGACGACGACATTCAAGCCAAGTGCCAGCACCGCATACAACCAGACAAGCCCGCCCACTCGCAAGATATAATCATTCTGTACGAAAATCGGGAGCAGCACCGGGATCAGGACGATCAGAATGATTTTTCCGACACGTGGCAGCCGCCCCCATCGCGCAGTGATTTCAGCTACTACCGGATTTTGCTTTTGACGGCGCGCCTCAACCTGCGCAACCCATTCGTCCTGGCCGATTTTCTCAAGGCTCATAAGCTACACCTTCTGCGGGGCGCGCACGCCCAACAAGCCGCTTGGCCTGATCAGCAAAACCAGCACTAAAACGACAAAAGCGATCACATCTTTGTAGGTGGGCGAGATAAAACCGATCGCAAACGTTTCGATGAGTCCTAGCAGCAAGCCACCCAACATCGCGCCGGGGATATTGCCAATGCCTCCCATCACCGCCGCTGTGAAACCCTTCAAGCCAGCCGTGAAGCCCATAAAGTGATAAATTTGACCGAAAACCAACCCGAACAACACACCTGCCGCGCCCGCCAACGCTGAGCCGATAAAGAATGTGGTCAAAATGACTCGATCGACGTCGACGCCCATCATCGCAGCGGCTTCGCGGTCGATCGAGACGGCGCGCATCGCGAGTCCTAGCCGGGTGCGCTGCACAAAATACGTGAGCGCGATCATGAGTAATACCGCTACGACGATCACCAGCGCACGTGTCAACGATAAGTGCGCTGAACCAATATCGAGGCCTAACCGTGGCGAGATGAGGAACTGCGTTCGATAGTCGCGATAACGCGCTGATTGGGTGAGTAATATGGCGTTCTGTAAAAAGAACGAGACGCCCAACGCGCTGATCAATGGTGCAATGCGCGGTGCATTGCGCAAAGGCCGGTACGCTACGCGCTCAATTGCCATACCAATGATCCCTGTCCCTAACATGGTCACGGCCATCATGCACACGATCACCAACACCGCCGGAATCAACGGCGTTTGGTCTGGTACGAACACATTAAGCACACCGTATCCGATGAAGGCACCCACCATAAATACGTCGCCATGCGCAAAATTGAGCAGTCCCAAAATGCCATAGACCATCGAGTACCCAAGCGCGATCAAGGCATAGACCGCGCCGAGCGTCAATCCATTCACGATCTGTTGGGGCATTTGTGACAGGAAGGCTTGCATGAGTTAGACCTGTCGGACACGGTATAAAGCTGTGTCCGTATAAAGAAGGGTTCGGCCAGGTCGCTATTGAGCGGCGGTGGCGCTCACTGTCGCACTTACTGCTGCATTCATCGTTGCAGACATTGTTGCTGATGTAGTGGCGCTCATCGGCGGTACGGCAGCACCGGGCACCAGGACAAAGTTGTCGCCCTTGACCTGGAATATAAAGAACGAAGCGCCCACAATATCACCCTTTGTATCGAATTTGATGGGGATGCCAAGAATGCTGCTGGCGTCGTTTGTCTTTGCGACTTCGGCCAGCACGGAAGCACGCGTCGGTGTACCCGCTTTAGCTGCACGTTGAATAGCTTCCAACAATATGGTCGTAGCGCTGTAGGATGGGCCACCGAACGAGCCGAAGTCGCCGTACTGTTTTTGATAAGCGCTTACAACATTTTTAGCGTTTGGCAGGCCGTGAATGTCCGGCGCAAAGAATGAAACATAGGCACCTTCCGTGGCACCTCCCGCCGCTTTGATGAAATCAGCCGGAGCAAAATCACCATCTGTACCAAACAAAGTCGCCTTGAGACCCTGCTCAGCCATCTGCTTGGCAATCTGTGCAGCCTGATTAGCAAGCTGGAAAGGTACGAATATGACATCCGGTGAAGCACCTTTCATGCGCGTCACGAGTGCTGAAAAATCGGTATCCTTTTGGGTGATCGAATCGCGCTCGGTGGGGATGTTCAGCCCTTTGAGCGTCTTTTCAACTTCATCGCCAAGCCCCGAACTATACGAAGTCTGGTCATCGATTACATAAACATTTTTGGCTTTGAGTGCAGTCACCATATACATCGCGTCAGTAGGCCCTTGCACATCGTCACGCGGCACCACGCGAAAAAACACTTTGACGCCATTTTCAGTCAACGATGTGCGCGTAGCCGAGGGCGAGACGAATACAATATTGGCTGGTGCAAAGATGGGGGAAATCGCTTCGATTTCCTGGCTGCCCGCCGGTCCAACGACACCTAACACATCATTATTCGAGACAACACTCTGGGCACCTGTGACCGCTTTCGCCGCATCCAACTGCGTATCGACTTCGACCAACTGAACATTCATTCCGCTGGTTTTATTGAAGTCAGCAACAGCTAATTTGGCAAAGTTGAGCTGTTCTTGCCCAACCGAAGCGGCGTTGCCGGTAAATGGGCCCATAATGGCGATCTTGACCGAGGTAGCTTGCGCTGACGCCGACCCGCTAGCATTGCCGACCAGCAGCATGACGACCAGCGCAATCAAGCCGAGCTTAACAATATGCGAGAGGTTTGGTTTTGACATTGAACATTTTCTCCAGGTAGTGATGACTTGACGTCGATCACCCGATTTTACATTGTGGTTCAGGCAGGTGCAATTGCCAGAACGCGCAGTGGACTGCCCGATCCGTTGACGATCTTGAGTGGCGCTGCAATGACGATAGCACCCGTCGCGGGCAGTTGATCCAGGTTGATCAGGCTGGTAATCCCGAATTTGCCTGCGCCATGCATGAATGTATGGTTCGGAAAGGGCGGCTCAAAGCCTCCGGCCTGTCCAGCATCCGTGCCCACGGTTTCGACGCCGACGCCCAGAATATCCCGCTGAGTCGCTAAGAATTGTGAACAAGCGCCTTGAAAGCCGGGCGAATGGGCACCATCGCTGCGCACACCCAAAAACGCAGCGCGCTCAGTACGCTGGCTCCAACCCGTCCGCAGAAGCACCCACGCCCCGACGGGAATCCGCCCATGCTGTCCTTCCCAGGCTTCGACGTATTCGGTAGTGAGCAAGAAATCGGGATATGCGTCCACTTCGGCGGTCACGTCGATCACGCACGCCGGACCGATGAATTTGCTCGGTTGGATCGTATCGGTGGCGTTGTTGGGCAAATCTTTTCCGGTGATCCAATGGATGGGCGCGTCAAAATGCGTCCCCGTGTGTTCGCCCAAGCTCAGCGTATTCCAGTACCAGGCCGGTCCGCGACTGTCATAGCGTGAAATCTCCGTGAGCGTAAGCCCTGGTGATGGCGCGAACATTGAAGGCAGATCGATCACGGGCGTTTGCGGATCGAGCGGCGTGGTCAGATCGATGATTTTGAGGCGTCTTGCGGTCAACGCTGCCAACAGTTGCACCAGAATATCGGGCTGCGAATTGTTCATAAAATTGATCCTCTCAAACCTGACTCTGCTGTCGCATCATTTCCAGGCTGCGCTTAAATTGAAAACGATTTTCGAGCAGGGGTAAATCCATATGGAAACTTTTTGGCCCGATTGCCTCAACTTTGGAAACGATAGTCGTTAACTGCGCACTATGCAGCGCCGTCCCGACTGCTTCCATAAGGTGCTGTGGATCATTCGCCTCAATTACGATCGGCACTCCTGATGCTCTGGCAATAGCGGCCAGATCAGTGCCCGTTGCCGTTGCCGTTGGAAAGCCACCAACCGACAGCAGACTCTCGTTATCAAAGACGATATGGAGTAGGTTGCCGGGCTTGTAACGTGCCATCGTGCTGAGCGTGCCCAAATTCATCAGCAGCGAGCCGTCCCCATCAATGACAATCACTTTATGTTCCGGCATACATAACGCGATGCCCAATCCCATTGACGACGCTAAGCCCATCGCGTGTTCAAGATAAAAGAAGTTGTGTCGGTGACCGAGCGTGTACAGTTCGGCAGCAACCGCGCCCATGATGGTCACGACAATGTGTTTTTCCAACTCCGAGTAGATTGCTTGTAAGGCGTCAACGCGCAGCATCAGCGTTAATCCTCCCACATTAATTCACGCGACAACAGCACAGCAACCGGATGCAAAGCAGCGATTGCCAGTGTCTGTGCATCTTTGATGCGTCGATGGATGTCCGCCGCATTCGTCAAATGCCATATGGGAATATTCAATGCGCGCAAAACTGGCTCGGTGACGAGTCCGCCCTGTGTTTGCCAGGAGTCTTTTTCACCCATGTGCCCACGATAACTGATCAGCATCAGCAGCGGAATTTTATAGAGTAAAGCCAGTGAAACGATTGGGTTGATGGCTGCCAAAAAGCCATGATTCTGCATGAGAAGCGCCGAGTTGACGCCCGCCAGATGCGCGCCCGCCGAAATGCCGATCGCCTCTTCTTCTTTGGCGATGCGCACCAGAATCGTATCAGGATCATCATCCGCCAGGCGAATCAAATGAACCAGCCACGTTTCTGGTAAGGCCGACATGATCTTCACATCACAGGCTTTGAGCGCCTCATAAATCAATTTTGAGTTAGTCATTGAAACAGGCATAGTGATCTCAAAAACAAAATTCGGGATTGCGGTACAGGCAGAATTTTCTAACTTTGTGAGGTTGATCCCACCATGCAGCTAATTACTCGCTGTTGCGATCGTAGGTTACGATTTTATCCCATTCATCGGCGGTCGAGCGTGCGACGAACGCAACCACTTCTTCAGTATCGCTCATATTGAAGACTTCGTGCGGAATACCGGGCTGGATGTAGATAAAGTCTCCGCCCTGATGTTCGACCACCTGTTTCAACCCCGGCCCGTATTCGTGACGAACGTGTCCCTGCACAATATACAACATGACTTCAAAATCGACATGGATATGAGCATGAGCGACACCTTTGGGCGGGATCGTAGCCACATTGATGGAAAGGTTCTGGGCGCCAACATTTTTACCGGACAAACCTTGCTTGTAGTGAATGCCGTTCCAGCCGCGTTCCATGCCGCCCCCACGAATCCACTGTAAACCATCGTGTCCTTCGACATTTTGCTTCAATTCGTCTTGCGTAATGTCTGCCATGCTTTAAGCCTTTCTACCGTAATGAGCGTGATAAAATTCTACCGTTGCGCTCAGGTGAAAGCAAACTTGTCTGATTTGCTACGTCAAGGTCAGGATTTTGTTTGCCCCGCAACTTTGGTTTACACTGGAATGCACTGCTTTTTAACTTCAGGAACACTTAATATTGGATTATAAAAATCTCGGTCAGACAGGACTCAAAATCTCCGCAGTGGGACTTGGTTGTGGTAATTTCGGTGGGATCGGAAGCGCACCCGCCTTTTTTGGCAAAGGAGAAACAGAGGCGCAGGCTTTCGCATTGATGGACACGGCCTGGGAAATGGGGATCAATTTCTTTGATACTGCCGATGCCTATGGCGGTGGTCGCAGTGAAACCTATATTGGTAACTGGCTGAAAGCAAAAGGCGCGCGGGTCAAGGATCAGCTCGTTTTGAGTTCTAAAGTTTTTAATCCCGTCGGAGAAGGTCCGAATGATTGGGGTTTATCACGTCGCCACATTATGCGCCAGGTGGACGCCAGCCTCAGTCGACTCGGTGTCGATCACCTGGACATGTATCTGATCCACGAACCCGATCCAACAACCCCTTTGGAAGAGACACTCCATACGTTGGACGATCTGATCCGAGTTGGCAAACTCCGCTATATTGGTGCTTCACAGATGCCAGCCTGGTTGCTGACGAAGGCGCTGTGGATCAGCGATAAATATCACTTGAGTCGTTTCGACTGGGTGCAAAATGCCTACAGTTTGCTGGAGAGAACGGACGAACGCGAGATGTTTCCCTTATGCGCCGACCAGCGGATCGGTTATACCCCATTCAGCCCGCTGGCAGGTGGACTGCTGACCGGAAAATATCAGCTTGACCGCGATTATCCGGCGGATTCGCGCATGACTTTACGCCCCGAACCCTATCTGCGCTTTTGGAATCAGCGCGCTTTTGATGGGTTGGAGCGCTTCAAAATGGCAGCACAGGCGCGCGGGCTGAGTCCAGCGGGGTTGGCGCTCGCCTGGGTAATGAGCTGCCCACTGGTAACTGCGCCCTTAATCGGACCGCGCAAAGCTGAACATTTCGAGCCGGTGCGCGAGGCGCTCCAGCTAACATTGACGACAGCCGACCGCGTGCAAATCACAGCACTACTCGATGAGCCGCACACACAAATATAAGAGGTTGCAACGCTTGTGGAAATCCTGATTATTAACCAGGCGGAAGTGATCGATCTGCTTCCAATGACAGAGTGCATCGAGGTCATGGCCGACGCACTCAAACGATTAGCCGAAGGGGATGTAATTCTGCCGCTGCGACCCGTGATGTGGCTGCCCGAAAAAGTCGGCGCATTGGGGATGATGCCCGGTTATATTGGCAGTCAATCGGTTATGGGGCTGAAAGTAGTGAGCGTTTTCCCCGGCAATCACGGCACGGAGTACGATTCGCATATGGGCGCTGTGATGCTGTTCGAGACACAGCACGGACGCCCACTGGCAATTGTCGATGCGAGCGAAATTACTGCTCTCCGAACGGCAGCTGTGAGCGCTGTCGCCACTCGATTGTTAGCACGCCCGGAAGCCAGCGATCTGTGTATCCTGGGTGCCGGGGTGCAAGCGCGTTCACACCTGACGGCTATGCTGGCGGTTCGTCCGATCAAACGGGTGCGCGTCTGGAGTCGTAACCACGCCCATGCCACGCAATTCGCAACGGACGAGTCGGCACGTCATACTATTCACGTGGAAGTCAGCGAGTCGGCGCACGCCGCCATTGAAGGTGCCGATCTGATTTGTACGACGACAGCAGCAGCCGAACCCATTGTGCATGGTGACTGGATCACTGATGGCGCGCACATCAACGCGGTAGGTTCAAGTGTTCCGTTTACCCGCGAACTGGATACTGCTACCGTCGTTAAAGCACGACTGTTCGTGGATCGGCGTGAATCAACGCTCAGTGAGGCTGGCGATTTTCTGTTCCCGCAGCGTGAAGGGGCTATCAGCGAAAACCACATCCGAGGTGAGATCGGTGAACTGCTGCTAGGCAAGGTTACCGGGCGCGGATCGTCCACTGAAATCACGCTGTTCAAGTCACTCGGTCTGGCAGTCGAGGATATTGCCGCAGCCTATCATATTTATAATCGTGCCGTCGCTGAAAAGCGTGGCACCTGGGTAGAACTAGGGGGAAACCGTCATGCAAACACTCGCTGATCCGATTCCATTGGCCGAAATCCGCGCAGCACGTGAGCGAATCGCGGGGACAGTGCTTCACTCACCGCTCATTCGGCTCAATGTCGATAATGCGCCCGCTGAAATTTATCTGAAACTCGAAAATCTTCAGCCCATTGGCTCCTTCAAATTGCGTGGCGCGGGCAACGCAATTTTACTTGCGCCACCGGAACAGTTGAAAGCGGGTGTTTACACCGCCAGTGCCGGGAATATGGCACAAGGAGTGGCTTGGCACGCACGCCGATTAGGGATCCCCTGTACGGTGATTGTGCCAGATGATGCACCGCAAACCAAGCTCGACGCGATCACACGGTTGGGCGGGCAGATCATCAAAATCTCACATGACGATTGGTGGCAGATCATTGTGACGCATCACTTTGAAGGCGTTCCTGGGCTGTTCGTCCATCCAGTGAGCGATCTCGCAGTGATAGCTGGCAATGGTACCATTGGCCTGGAAATTCTGGAAGATTTGCCCGATGTCGAGGCAGTCGTGATCCCCTATGGCGGTGGCGGTCTGAGCACTGGCATTGCCTCAGCGATTCGTGCTCTTAAACCAGATACACGCTTGTATGCGGCTGAAGTCGAGACTTCGGCGGCATTATCAGTGGCATTAGCCGCAGGCGAAATCCGTCCCTTCAATTATCAATCGAGCTTTGTAGATGGTATCGGCAGTTCAAGCGTCCTTGCCGATATGTGGCCGCGCGTCCAAGCGCTTCTGGATGGCTCGCTTGTGTCGTCGCTGCATGAAGTGGCGGCAGCTATCCGTCTGATTGCCGAGCGCAATCGGGTGATCGCAGAAGGAGCGGGCGCGGCGTCCGTTGCAGCGGCACTGGCTGGCAAAGCAGGACACGGAAAAGTGGTGTGCGTTGTATCCGGTGGAAATATTGATGCAGCCAAGCTCACCAAAATTTTTCGTGGCGAAATGGAATAAGCCTATCAGTGAGTCGCTTAACACGCGGCCTGTCATTCAGCGCGGCGTCGATTCATTGTCATGCGTAAAAAGCAGCTCAGACACGGTGCACAACAATAAGACGATTTCTGGGTACTGGTAGCCCGCCATGTTGAATTTCGAGGGTTGTGGACACGGCAGGCCATGTCCCTACAGGCAATCCGACGCGCGGTAGGGACGTGGCTTGCCACGGCCACTGAAGTTTAGCCTTTTCAGGAAGGGTAAGGATTAGAGGAACGAGGGTGGAAGAAGAAATCGAGCAAAAGGAGTTCGATATTTTGCCAGTTTTTGGGGAAGGAGAAAGAAACTGTGAGAAAGGGGGAGGCCACCACAAGTCAGCGGGTAAGGCAGCGAGCAGGGTGGAAAAGTGCAGCGCTTAGGATGAGGATACCAAACAGGGGTAGGAGCGGGTGGGGTCGGTAAGCCGAAGGTGCGGAAGGGGCAGCAAGGGTGAGCCGGGCATAAGACCAAGCCGAGCAGTGGACAGACAGAACGGCAGCATGGGGTTGAAGGGATTACTTGTCACCCAAGCCGAACAAGGATTTGACTTCACGATGCACGACTTCAAGTTCCCACCCTTGCCAGGTGAGCAAGGTGAGAACGGGTAAGGGGAGCACTGGTCGTCTGTTTGGCCTTTCTCGTAAAATAACCTTGACAGATGACAATCCTCAGGTCTAAAAGAGCCAAACTTCAGGGGCCGCCTGCCAGGGTGGCCATGCGGCGGCACACGCCGCTGGAGTGCGGATCAACTATGAGTAGCTATCAGAAAAAAAGCTGATCATTGGGTCAAATCGTGAACCCGTGTCCCATCGCTCTCACGCTAAAGAGAACCACTTCCCTACCAATCCGTTCAATTCAATTCGCTCCCACTTTGGCTGCACACGTATCAATCTGCGTTACGAATGGCGTCAAGTCGTCACCCGGCACTGGCGTAAGTACGCTTATCAGACACCCCAAAAATCCCGTTTCTTTTTGCTGTGCATCACGGAGTTCGGTAGCCAGATCGCTGGCATTCAGGATCACGTTATCAAGTGCTTTGTAAAGGATGCGCTCCATGATAAAGCCCTGAAACGGCGTCCCATTGATAGTGGGGAGGTAAACAGCATCAGGACGCGCAAGCTGTTTTGCAAAAGCAGCATAAAAGGCAACAGCCGCCGCACCATGCGACGCTTTCAGCACCGGATTGTTCAACTGCGTTACGCGCGTTGGCATGGCCTGGAACAGTTCCGGGTGACTGCCGAGCGTTGTCAGCAAGCGATAGCACATATCGATATTTTGTGCGGTCTTGCTCACATAACCTGCGCCGATACTATAGGAAACGGGCGCATAGCGGCTGCCGCGCGGAAACGGGACATAACCGAACCTTGCTTGCTGCCCATCTTGCCCGGCTAACGTATCAATTGTCACGATACGCAGCGGCGCATTGAAGCTGGTGATAATAGACGCTTCTGATTTACCCAACGCTTTATAATCAACGTATCCACTTTGTACCAGTTGAACCACCTGGCGGATAGCATCTGTCGTACGACGACGCGTGCGACACGATCTTGAATTACCACGAGGGGACGCTTACACACAGTTCATTCGTGCTTTGATCGATGCCAGTGAAAGCATTTCAGCGTAGATGTTTCTGGGATGTGTCGTCTCAAAAGTTTATAATCGCACGTTCTAAAACGTCTATACAAGCGCCTGAACGCACTATGACAGTCTTGTTTTTTCCATATCATTCATTTGGCAAGGCCGGGTAACAGGCTCTCTTCCACAAGTAATTATTGAGATCGCTGATCTGAATATCGTCATATTGACGGATCAGTGTGCCGTCACGAGTAATGACCTGCATAGTGGTTGTGTTATAGACATTGTAGATAAGCATCGTGCTATCCGGTGACCACGCGATACTGTGCGGCATTGCGGATAATGCCACTTTATGAATGATTCGCCCATCTACGGAAGCGATCGCTAATGCACTCGGATTGGTCCGAGTTGCTTCCGGGCTGCAATCGTCGGATTGGCCTAACGCGATGAACTGCCCATTGGGTGAAATGTACGTGTTGATCAACCCTTCTGCGTCTGCCAGACTGAATAGTGCATGAAGTGCTTGCGTACGAAGATCAAGCACCCACACGTTGACGGCATCCTTATTGCCCGTATAAAGCAAACGATAAGGACCACTGTCCGCGAAATTGCTGATGTTAAAATGACAGATTACACCACCAGCCTCTTGGTCAGGGCTGCTTGGTACCATTACGTAAGAAAAATAATTGTTGGGAATCACAACTTGACGTACATTCGATCCGTCAGCATCTGCCCATATAAAATGAACCCCGTCAGGTTCGTTGGTCTCAACCCAAAGCAGCTTGCCATCACGCTCCCAACCCGCGAACGTGCCCGGCCTATGCTCATTAGCAAGCTTTTGTATCGTGCCGGTGCGTACATCCAACAAACTGACAGACCAATGCTGATCATCCGAAACATCCACCACGAGCGCATGAGTTCGATCCGCTGAAAAATCGGGAAGGTCAATCATTTGGGTGGCATATTCGATTTGTCGGTTGTCAGTGTGCCATACTTTCAAGCGCCATATGGAGATTGCGTCCGCTGACGCCTGTACATCGGCAACCCCAAACGATAAAGTTTGGCTATCCAGCGACCACACGGCAAAGGATTCTCCGTAACCAAAAGTATAATCGAAGCTCGATAGATTGTTGGCGATCGGTGTATAAAATAGATCGCTTACGCGCAAAACGGCAAGCTGGAACCTGTGTTCCAAAGCCGAGTCTGTCACGATCGCTATATATGCGCCGTTGGGTGACCATACGAGCACAGTACGGTTGCCGGTCAACGGAAATATTTGTGTGCGTTTTGCGGCAGGCGTTACAATGAAAAGCTGAGTTGTGTTATCGGCTTTGACGCGCAAGGCAACCTGATGAGTGGCGTAATTCCATTGCACGCATTCTCTGATTTTATTGAAGTAACCGCACGGTGCGAGAACAGGAACGGACGCAATCGTGTAGACTGGAATCAGCAGCGGCGCTTGCAAAAATATCAGCGATTGCGTGGTATCCGCATGGTGAATGAACAGCGCAACGTATTGGTCATCCAACAAATCGTTGGCAAAAGTGAGGGTATCGCCTGCTTTTATGGGCAGTGAGCGAGTCGCCAGTTCTTGTCCGGCGGTGTTCATCAGGCCGATCGTGACGCTCACCGCCGAGTCGTACCACAAATAGGCGAGCAAGTTACCCGTGTTCGACCAGGCCAGGCTGGTCGTCGTGTTGAGCTGTGCGCTGATGTGACGTACCACTGACCAATGTTCGGGCAGCCATGACATCTGCAAATCGATGTGGGCACGCGTCGGACTCGGCGTTTGCTCACCTGTGTCGGTGTTCACCAGACGCGCACGACGGTTTGCCACTGATGAAACTTCCGCTGCAACAGCGCCACCGTCATTGGCCTCATAGCCGTAAAGCCGACTATCATAGGTGCTCAGCTGCGCAGTGTCCAGATTGAACTGGCTGCCAAAAATGAAGTCCAAACACCCTAACCCCACTGCATCAGCACGTCGAGCCTGACCGATCAGCAGCACGCATAATAACCCCAACATCAGCGCTTTACGCACCATATACGCCCTTTCAAAATAACCGCACATTGGCTGCACAGATCATAAATGCAAGTATAGTGCAAAAGATACGATAGCCCGTTTGCCGATTTGCGCTCAGGGATGCCGCCGATCAAGGAATGGTCAGGTTTCCATCAGGAGAATATCAGGCAAGCACAGGCGAAGCGTTGATCTGCGCCCATATGCTTGTGCGCCACTGTCTCTATAATCGCCTCAACATTTGTCAGCAGGCTGAGGCGTAAATAATGCGACCTATCAAATTAAGTATTTCAGTGCGTATTTTTGCGGTTGTGCTGCTCGGCACGGCGTTGGCGTTTCTTGCCCATCAGCAAACCGCGCATGGGCAAGCCATAAAAACCCGTGCCCGAAAGTAAGCGTACAACTTTGTTTAGCTTAAAGCACCACATTTAACGGCGGGTGAGCTTTATTTTCAAAAGAGCAGAATCTGCGCGTGAGATAAATCACGTCACACAAAGGCGTGAAAATAGTTTTGATAATCCTGCACAGAGGCTCTCCAACTTCTATCTTAGGAAAAGTTACCAGTATCATTTGCAGCTTTGCTTTATCAATAAATACTATTATTATGAAGTGATTCAAATTTAATACGCCAAGCTGTTGCATCTGGTGTCCCTTTATCTTCATGCCACGTTATTGCTGCTTCAATATCGTCTTTCAGCTCGTCATAAACTTTGAAGCGAAATGCTTGCTTCAAAAGCGCAGGATAATCTTTCCTTGCTGCTAAGTCTGCCAGTAGCTCTAATATAGAAAATGGTCCAATCACACCGAACTCGTTATAAATGCTGAGAATTGTCCCAGAATTTTTGCTGAATCGAAGTTTTCTGAAGCCTTTAACTAACTCCTCCCCTAATTGGCTGAAAGAAATATTTTGCTGACGGCAAGCCTTTAGGGCTTTCATTACGCTGTCTTTACGACACATTTCTCTCAGGTCTTCTATGCTGCGATAAGTATTAGAAGATGGCTTGAATTCTTTTAGTGACATTTTTACTCCGTATAATCTTTGAGCTGAACAATCGCAAGTGTCTCACGTGCTCTTGAGAGAGCAATATAAGTATCAATTATTCTACCCAATTTATTGTGGTTATTTTGAAGTGAAGAGTACATGGGAATCACAACTATCACTGCTTTTCGCTCATGACCCCTAATTATCCCAGGCTTAATCAGAGACACGAAATCACCTTTATCTAAATCCATACTAATTGGTAAATGTTGCTTAACCGCTTCAATACTAATTTGATTTAAGAGTCCTCCCAAATGAGTAGCAACCACTACGGCAATTTCTATAGGACGGTAAGTCTTTATTAATTTTTGAATGATGCTTAGCACAGTTGTACAAGCCGCGTTTAACGAACTACAGTTGTGTAAGGAAACGTCTCCAAATTTGAAAGTAGGAATCTCTCCGTAAATCGGGTATGGAAGAACCGCTGCAAGCATATTATGATAATACCTGAATATTTCTTCAGAATTACGGTAGTTAATTCGGAAATGCACTTTTTGAACGTCTTTCCGATTAATTAAAAACTGCTGCCACGCATCAAATTTTTCCTTGAACATAAACTTGTCACCGCGTGGCGTGTTTGCACCTAACTGGTTTAGATCTCCAAACAATGTTGCCCCTTTCTTAGTGCCGCTAAGCGCCTTAAATAGCTCAGAAAGCCATTTTATAGAGAATTCTTGGCATTCGTCTATAATTAAATGTTCTACCTGAGGGAGCAATTCCTTGATCTGATCAAATGATTGTGGAACAAGATAAAAAACGTCACCCTTGACATGAGCAAGAATGGCTGAAAGGGAATCTTTAGAAACCTGGAGGGCAGTATTTGTTGGACAAATAAACCCAACAGGTAAGCCACGTTCCGCAATTGCCTTAGCTCTATACCACCCACAAATCGTTTTACCCGTACCTGCAGAACCAAAAACTATCATCCTATGTGAAGTAGGGAGATCGATGACAAACTGCTGCGATGAATGTAAATAAACTTTCCATTTATCATCTTCGCCAAGTAACGCTTGCTGAAAGTCTATATCTGAGTCGATAAACTTGGTTTGACTACGAGGATTCAACGTCCCAGATGTTTCGTAAATAGATAGAGCTATTTCAGATGTTTTATTATCTGCAAGATCGAAAGCTCGCAACAAAGCATCCTCATTGGTAACCCCCTTAAATGGCGCCGCATCATCTGAGGAAATACCCAACTCTAGAAGAAGCGTGTGTAACTCGTTAGGTAGAAGGTTGTTTGAGTTAATACCAATCTGAGCAGCACGGCTATCGTTTCGATTGACATTAGGTGAGTCAGCTAGATCATGTTTCACAACTCGATGTAATTCGATACCGTCTCCAACCAGTTTTGCTAAAACGCGATAGTGCATGTCAACGGACAAAGATATGAACGGAGAAGACTTGAGCTTATGGAGGCGCCAACCTTTAGGTAAATCTCCCGACAACGTATGAGGTTTAGCCTGGGAAAGCTCGTTCAATAAGTGCTGACATTTAGTTGCCAGTTTTGGTTGGAGTGATAAAAGATCTGAAACAAATGATTGAGAAATACTGATTTGCACAATGCGATTTTCTATTTGATGACTATCATTTACTTTGCGAGCATACTAGATATTAGGAGCTGTGCGAGCAATTCTTTGTTTGTAGGACTGAGTGAATAGTGAAATTTTTAAGGCCAGAACTCAAAGTTTACATAATCCCTACGGATTTTATCACAAAATTGCTTTCTTTACACTGTGGGAATTTTTCAAAAATTGCAAGCAAACGATAGAGCTGGTAGCAAGTGCAGTGAAGCTTATACACAACATGATTTAATCAATCGCTTGCCATTACCATGGCGTTTCTTTCTTAGGGAAACGAATATCCATGGCAACTTGTCGCTGATGCCTGACGATCTGCCGTCGCTGATGAGCTATTTCTATTCCAGCCAGGGCTTAGGTGTGCGTACCGCTAATGCGCTGATTTACAACATCGATCAGACCACGCAAGAGATCATCAACGTCAAAAAGGGCGGCGGCAAAGGGGGTAACGATTATTTCGGTATCTTCACCGTGCGCCACAACTTCATCCCGACGCCATTATGGGCGCCGTCCGTCGTCACCGATAGTAATGGTGATGCATCTGTGACGGTGACTTTGCCCGATCAACTTACCACATGGGTACTGGACGCGCGCGCCTATACGCTTCCGATGGGTGATACACAAACGACGCTCGTCGGACAAACCACAACTTCGCTGGTGAGCACCAAACCGCTGCTCATTCGGCCTGAAGTGCCGCGCTTCTTTGTGGCGGGCGACAACAGCGTGATGAGCGCGATCGTCAACAATAACACCGACACGGCGCAGCAAGTCGCCGCCACTCTGGATATTACAGGCGCGACGGTGAGTGGTGACCTGACGCAATACGCGACGATCGCTGCTAACAGCCGCCTCAAATTCGATTGGCCGATCACAGTGCTCAACACTCAGGCCGTTGATATGACCTTCAAAGTCGCCTCAAAAGGCGGCCAGTACACTGACGCCGCCAAGCCCATTACCGGTACTGGCGATGATCGGGTGCTAATTGTCATGCTTTCCAGCCGTCTGGCGAATTGGAAACAAGCACTTTTGATCATAAAACCAGACACGGTGCTGCGTTGGCATCGTGATTTGTTTCGGTTGGTTTGGCGGC